>PVMK01118879.1_pt1 | contig 10340 bp, 10 predicted proteins | sample 1853481 | NCBI WGS metagenome assembly PVMK01 (sample SAMN08533507, study PRJNA380276) | Marine sediment metagenome, whole genome shotgun sequencing project. | reverse complement strand
GAACGGAGACGGCGACGTGGTGCTCGTCCACTCAAGCCCCGACGAAGAGAAGTTCGTCGCGGAAGGATGGGGCGTGAAGCGCCACGACGTCATGTACAACGACTTCGTCATTGTAGGCCCAGCCTCCGACCCCGCCGGGATCGCCGGCCTAAAAGACGCGGATCAGGCTTTTAAGAGAATCGCGGAAGCTGAGGTGCCCTTTGCCTCCAGGGGCGACGACTCAGGCACGCACAAGGCCGAGCTCCGGCTCTGGAACGAAGCCGGCGTCGACGCCAAAAAGGCAAGCGGCGACTGGTATCTGGAAACAGGATCTGGCATGGGTACGACCCTCAACACGGCGGTTGGCAAACACGCCTACGCGCTGACCGATCGGGGCACCTGGCTGAGCTTTGCCAACAAGGGCGATCTCGAGGCCCTCGTCGAGGGCGACCCTAACCTGTTCAACCAATATGGGGTCATACTCGTGAACCCCGACAAACACGCGAATGTCAAAGCCAGAGATGGGCAAGCTTTCGTCGATTGGCTGATCAGTGGAGAGGGCCAGGCGGCCATCGCGAGCTACAGGATAGACGGTGAGCGGCTCTTCTTCTCCAACGCGCGCCCGGGAACCTGATGCTTGGCAGGCCTGAGCGTTTCTCTGTTCAGGCCAAACAAGAAGAAGCCCGGCTTCGGTAGACCGGGCTCCTCCTGAGTTGTGTGTACCGAAAACCTCATCCGGATTGATTAGCTCAAGGAATCACCTAACGTCAGTGCACAATGGTTGCACTGCTCTGCTTTCTCCTGGCCGTCTTGGCCTCGCCATTTAAGTCGAAGAGCCGGCTTGAAGCAGAGAATGCGGCACTCCGACATCAGTTGATCGTTTTGCGCCGTAAGGTGCAGGGCCGGGTCCGGCTCGCCAACAATGATCGCTGGTTCTTGGTCCAGCTGTATCGATGGTTTCCGTCGATTCTGCAGGTCCTCACGATCATCCGTCCGGAGACGCTCGTGCGTTGGCATCGGGCCGGCTTTCGCTGCTACTGGCGTTGGAAGTCGCGCTCACTGGGAGGACGGCCGCAGATCGAGACGGACCTCCGCGTGTTGATCCGGCGGATGAGCATCGAGAACCCGCTCTGGGGAGCGCCGCGCATCCACGGCGAGCTGCTCAAGCTCGGGTTTGAGGTCGCGCAGTCAAGCGTCGCCAAGTACATGGTCAAGCGACGCGGACCGCCAAGCCAGGGATGGCGCACGTTTCTGCGCAACCACGCATCAAACATTGCCGCCATGGACTTGTTCGTTGTCCCGACCATTGGCTTCGATCTGCTCTATGCCCTCGTCATCGTTCGGCTAGACCGCAGAGATCTCGTCTGGATCAACGTCACAGCAAACCCGACGGCTGAATGGATTGCGCGTCAAATAACGGAGGCATTTCCTTGGGATGATGCCCCGCAATACCTCATTCGCGATCGAGATCGAATCTACGGCACCATCGTCACACGCCGATTACGCGCCATAGGCATTCGGGACAGGCCTACTGCACCAGCCTCGCCTTGGCAGAACGGCTTTGCCGAACGGCTGATCGGATCAATCCGGCGCGAGTGCGTGGATCATTTCGTCGTCTTGGGTGAGGCGCATCTGCGCCGAATCCTGCGAGCCTATGCTCGCTATTACAACGACATCAGAACACACCGGTCACTGGATAAAGATGCGCCGGTCTCTCGCCCCATTCAGCGGACCGGAGCTATTAGTTCACACGCGATCCTTGGCGGACTTCATCACCACTACGTCCGGATTTAGGTTTTCGGTACACACAACGGGCTGCGACCAAGACCGGCCCCAGCGTAGGACTGGAGGGGGCGGATGCGTTATCACCACGGGAGGCGTGTGTCTGAATGACGAGGCAAAGGGCCAAATCGGCTTTTCGGGAATGGTCCGGGCCGCGACCAACGCCCGAAACCGTGCAGATGCCGCCCTATGGCTTCCGTGTACCCCAGAAGAATGCTAACGTTCACACTGATCCCGGGTCATCTGGGGAATGTCGGTTTGAGGGAACAGCAACCCGGCACAGGAGCATGATAATGGGACTTTCCGACATCACGCGAGAAGCGGTTGAGAAAGCTATCGACGAGTGCGACTCACGCGGTCCCGATGAGTTTTTAAGCAAATATGGCTTTGGGCATGCGCGCCAATATGTCCTTGTTTACGAAGGGCGCGAGTACTGCTCGAAAGCGATTGTAGGTGCCGCGCACGGCCACCTGGGAGAGGGCTACAGGGCACTGGGTCCGCATGACTTCTGGGGCGGCGACAAAATCGTAGTCCCTATACTGGAACGGCTTATGTTCGATGTGAGCCTTGAGCCGTGTCGGCTGGAAATCGACGGTAAACCGGTTGAAGCGCGGGCGGGTGAGACCATCCTGGAGGCGGCCCGCCGTGCGGGCATCAATATTGCTGCAATGTGCGCCGATCCTCGAATAAAACCAACTGGCGATTGCGAATTGTGCAATGTCGTCCTTGATGGCCAGACGGACCTTGTGAAGGCCTGCATGACCGTGGCCAAAGAGGGCATGACGGTTCAGACCGAAAACTTGGAATTGAAGGCGCTGCGCAAGGACCGGCTCAATACCTATCTTTCCGATCACAACGCCTATTGCCAACCGCCGTGCACGGCGGCTTGCCCCGCCGGGATCGATATTGCCGGCTATATCGACCTCATCCTGCAGAAAGATTATGCGGGGTCAACGGCTCTCATAAAGGAGATGCTACCGTTGCCGGGCGTGCTCGGGCGCGTGTGCCCGCGCCCCTGCGAAGATCCGTGCAGGCGCATTCAGATTGACGACAAGCCGGTCGCGATCTGCGCCTTGAAACGGTTCGCGGCGGACAAGGCTGCCGAATCAGGTTTGCCAACGCAACCCGAGCCAAAGCCTCCCACCGGCAAACGCGTTGCCGTCGTCGGCGCCGGTCCGACGGGCCTCTCCGCGGCCTACTATCTGGCACTTCAGGGGCACAAGGTTGCACTGCTCGAATCGGCAAAGAAGGCGGGTGGCATGTTGCGCTTCGGCATTCCGCCCTACCGCCTGCCCAATAGTGTGCTTGACCAGGAGATCAACGACATCCTGTCGCTGGGCGTCGAGCTGAAGACGAACCAGACGATGGGCCGCGACTACCAGATCGATACGCTCAAGGATCAGGGATTCGACGCCGTTTACCTGTCCATCGGGGCCATGGCCGCCAAACCGCCGGGTATTCCTGGCGAAGACGCCGAGGGCGTTATGTCGGCGATCAAGTTTCTTGCCGACGTCAACTGGAACGAGACCGTCAATATCGGCAAACGCGTCATCGTCATCGGCGGGGGCTTCACGGCAGCGGACGCGGTGCGGACAGCACGCCGTGTTGGTGCGTCCGAAGTGACCATGATGTACCGGCGCACACGCACGGAGATGACGGCGGCCGCACACGAAATACACGAATGCGATGTCGAGGGTATCAAACTCGACCTGCTGACGGCTCCCGTTTCGGTAAACGTCGAAAACGGACGCGTAGTAGGGATAACGTCGCAGCGCATGGAGCTCGGCGAGCCTGATGACAGCGGCCGGCGGCGCCCGGTCCCTATACCGGGTTCGGAATATTTTACGCCTGCAGATACGATTCTCTTAGCGATCGGACAGGACGTCGACGTCGCGGCACTCAATGAGGGTGACCTCGGTCTCGACAAAAGATGGGGCACCATCGAGGTAGACCCATCAACGATGATGACCAACTTGCCCGGCGTTTTCTCCGGCGGTGATTGCGTCAGCGGTGCAGCCACCGTCGTCGAAGGTGTTGGGGTTGGCCGACTGGGCGCTTTCGCTATCAATGCCTACCTGAACGGTGCCGACGAGGCGGGAATTGCCGCCGCGATCTTCCAGCACAAGCCCGAGTTTTTCGACATCGGCGCCAAAGCCGCGTCAGCGGCGGCGAGGAACGAAATGCCGGTCCTTGATGGCGATGGTCGCCTCAAGGCGTTCGACAATTCGCAGCATGGCGGCGACGTGGACAATGACGAGGCCTTCAAAGAGGTTGAAGTCGGCTTTTCAGAGGAAGTGGCATTGCGAGAGGCTGGCAGATGCCTCATGTGCCGTTGCCCAGCGGCCGGCGTGTGTACGTTGCAGAGCCTATCCCTCGAATACGGTGCTGGAACCATGGTTTATCTGGGTAAGGATGCATGGAAATGAATGTAAATCTCGAGGTTAAAGAGTCAGAACAGGTCGACGCCGGTATCGCGCCGCCGCTCGTATCCTGGCCGTTTTTCCAGCTCGAATTCGAGAAGTGCATCAAGTGCATGCAATGCGTCCGCATCTGCGACGAAGTCCAGCATCGCGAGGTCTACACAATCGACGAGTCGGGCTACCCGGTACTCGTCAGCGGCACCAACGACTTTCGCGACACGGAATGCAACAACTGCGGTCAGTGCGTCGGCGTGTGCCCGACGGGCGCGTTGAATGATCTGTCGGACGTAGGCGTTTTGCCGAAAAACCTGCGCCAGAAGACGACCACGACCTGTGGCTATTGCGGTGTCGGCTGTGCCATCGAGTTGGAGACGGAAATGGGGCGCGTCGTCGCCGTCAATCCGTCCGATGTCTCGGATGCCAATATCGGCAATCTGTGCGTCAAGGGCCGTTTCGGTATGGACTTCATTCATCATCCCGACCGTTTGACGCAGCCGCTGATGCGCCGTGGCGGCAAGGATAGCCCTCTCGAACCGGCAAGTTGGGATGAGGCAATTGCCTTCACGGCAAAACGACTCAATGAGGTCAAGGCCGAGCACGGCGCCCACGCTCTTGCGGGCCTGTGTTCGGCACGTGCCACGAATGAGGACAATTTCGTTTTCCAGAAGATGACCCGGTGCGCGTTCGGCACCAACAACATCGACCACTGCGCACGGCTTTGCCACATGGCCTCCGCCGTCGCCCTAAAAAAAGCAGTCGGCTCCAGCGCACCCTCCGCTTCAAGTCCCGACGTGCGTATGGCAACAGCCTTCATCATATGCGGTACCAACACGACCGTGACCCACCCCGTCATCTCAAGCCAGGTGTTCAAGGCCAAGTACGAGAGCGGGGCGAAGGTGGTCGTCATCGACACGCGCCGCATCGAGTTGGTCGATCACGCCGATGTGTGGCTGAGACCAAGGAACGGCACCAATGTCGCCGTGCTGAACGGTCTTGCGCACATCATCTGGAAGGCGGGACTGGCCAACGACGCGTTCATCGAGGCGCGAACGGAAAACTGGCAGGCCTACATCGAGAACCTCGAAAGATATACGCCTGAGTGGGTTGAAGAGGTTTCCGGCGTGCCAGAGAGCCGGCTGCGCGAAGCAGCTTTGATATATGGCAAGGCGTCGCGCGGTATGCTGTTGTGGGGCATGGGCATCACCCAGCACCTGACCGGCGTCGATGGCGCTTTGGCCATTGCCAATCTATCGCTACTGACCGGTCACGTCGGCCGTCCCGGCACCGGCTTTATCCCGCTGCGTGGCCAATCCAACGTGCAAGGCTGTTCCGACATGCAGGGCCAGCACAACAATCTCCCCGGCTACTACGACATCAAGAATCCCGAGCACCGCGCCAAATTCGAAAAGGCCTGGGGCGTGCCGATGCCCGAGGATGAATATCTGACGGTGGTTGAGATGGAAGAAGCGGCGTGTGAGGGCAGCGTCAAGGCCATGTACATCTTGGGCGAGAATCCCATGGGCTCAAGCCCCGACACAAATGAGGTCGAGCGCGGCCTGAAGAAACTCGAATTCTTTGTCGTGCAGGATCTGTTCCTGTCCGAGACGGCGGAGCTGGCCGACGTCGTTTTCCCGGCGGCGAGCTTCGCTGAAAAGGACGGCACCTTCACCAACACGGAGCGGCGCGTGCAGCTTATACGCAAGGCTGTCGAGCCGCCCGGTGAGGCCAAGGCCGACTGGGAAATCATTTGCGACGTGTCGACGGCCATGGGCTACCCGATGAGCTATCCGGGTGCTGCGGAGATCATGGAGGAGATCGCCTCTCTGGTGCCCTCCTACGCCGGCATCCGCCACGAGCGGCTCAGCGGTAGCGGCCTGCAGTGGCCCTGCTTTGATACCGAGCACCCCGGCACCCGCTTCCTTTATGAGGAGAACTTTCCAACCGACTCCGGCAAGGGTCTGTTCCATGTGGTCAACCAGGACGACGCAGGCGCAGACGTGCCAGATGATGACTATCCGTTGAACCTCAACACGGGCCGGTTGCTCGAGCACTATCACACGGGAACCATGTCACGGCGTTCGCGCGGACTGAATCATATGCGTCCCGAGGGTGAGGTCGAGGTGCACCCCGAGGACGCGCGCCGCTACGATCTGGAAGACGGGTGCATGGGACGCATCGTCACCAAGCACGGTTCAGTCGACGTCAAGGTCTTTGTCACCGACGGGACACCGGAGGGAGCAATCTTCTACCCGTTCCACTTCATGGAACAGCCCGCAAACCGGCTGATCGGCGGCACCTTGGATAAGGCCTCGAAAACCCCGGCCTATAAGCGAACCGCGGCAAGGATCGAGCGTATCCAAACCAAACAAGATGGGGTCGCGTCGTAATTCTGAGTTGCGGGACGTACCCTACGATACCGGCCGGCAATCTCAGCGCGCTTCATGGCGGTGATACGCTCGAAAATGCTCATCTAGTGTGACTCAAGCATATAGTCTTCAGTGGCGACCGGCGTGACAGCCCGATCAGTGGCCGGCAAAGATGCGCCCTTCGGCATCTGAAACCGTGGCTTCGGACGGAGAGACAAAAGCTTAGCGGTATCGGGCGAGGCATTCTCACCTGAAGACGCTAAAACGGTGCCGAAGAAGAGAGGCCTGTCAGAATCATCGCGGCGGTCGCACGTCCACTATAAGGAAGCCACATAGGTGACCGCGGCGTACACGGCAAGCATGGCGCCGATGACTATGGCGATTTTCCAAGGCCGGTCGAGAATGCCGCCCCAAAGAGATGGCGCGTGCTCTCGCTCATCGTCGGTCGGTTTTGTCATAGGGCTAGCCCTCATCCTTGGACTCTACGTGGGGGACTCTACGTGGGGCTCTACGTGGGGGGCTCTACGTGCAACTTGGCTGGAATAGCTCCTCCGTCAGGTGGCCAACATACCCCGCATGAACGACGGCGGCTATGTGCGCCCATCTCGACCCTCTCACCGCGTTACGTGGGGAACAGCGTCCTTCCTTCACAAGCGTTACTCATCAGAAAGCGCTTATCTCGAAGAAAGACACAAAAAGGAGCACTCACGTGGATCATACAGTCTCTGTCGGAATGGACGTCGACACCCTGAAGCAATTGGACAATCTCCGCCGGGCCCACCCGACGATACCGTCGCGGACCGATGTCATTAAGCGCCTGATTTGGGATGCTCACGCAAAAATTCCTCAATAGGTCTGGCACCAGCCAGGGCGATAAATCTCAAGGCACGACAGATCTCTTGCGTTGAACCCAAGCCGAAGGTGATTTATTTGGGCCTCAACGCGCGCGAGCTGGTCGTTAAGCGAGGCGGTGCCCCTAATTCTACGTGCCAGATGGCGCCGCGATCGGCTGCTTGGGCACATTCAATCAGGCATTCTTAGCCTTACCAACTCATCAAACTCCCAAGAACAAAACGACTTGGCCGCTTTAGGTATCCCTAACTGCGGGTGAGCTATCCTGGTCGAGTTCATTTGTTCTGCATTGCAATTGGGAGAATTGAGATGTCAAAGCGCCTGATGGCCGTCGTCGCTGTGGCCACAATGGCCGCGCTTACCCTTCCTGCAACGTCACAAGCCTCTGGCTTTCGTGGCGATCACGGTATGCGGAAGGGCTGCTACCTCACTCACATGATGAGCCGCACCAAGAAACTCTTCACCCGACCGGTGACCTATAGGAAGTCCCATACGAGATGGCGGCTTTTCGGTCGTCATCGTATGATGCGCTAATCATTGGCTTCTAAACTGCGGGCTGAACCGAGCCCTTGGATCGGTCCGGTCGCGCACCTGCATTGCTTCGCACAGCATCATCTTTGAGATCGACGTGCGTCATGCGGTGTGTGCGGCTCAGCCGACTTCAAGCACCAGTTCGCGCAGCAGCGTCCGCGCGGTGTCCTCAGCGCTATCGGCGATCGGCGCGGTTTTTTGTGCGAAGTGACCATCAGAGCGGACGTAGCGAACGATCACGCAGCCGGCCTTCACCTCGTATCTGCCAGCAAACGTTTTTTCATCCACCTCTGCGGATACGACCTGATCCATAACGGCGCCTCCTTACTTTCTCTTGCCGCCCTTCTTCTAGGCGGCAAACGCGTCAAGCGTACTCTGGGAGCTTCGAGTAGTCCGTTTCGGCTTTGGCCACCGAAAGATCGTGGGCCGCCTGAAGGTTCAGCCAAAATCTCGGATCGGTCCTGAAATAGCGCGCTAAGCGCAGCGCTGTATCTGCCGTCACCCCGCGCCGGCCGCGCACGATGTCAGAGATGCGGTTCGCCGGCACGCCGATTTCCTGGGCAAGCGCTCGTGCGCTCATGTCCAAGGGCTCCAGGTACTCCTTGGCGAGGATCTCTCCAGCGTGAGTGCGAACGCGAGCCATGTCAGTCCTCTTAATGGTAGTCTGTAATTTCTACGTCTTCCGGGCCGTCCTTCGTCCAGCGGAAGCAGACGCGCCACTGGTCGTCTATCCGGATGCTGTGCTGCCCTTTGCGATATCCTTTCAGCGTCTCTAACCGGTTTCCAGGTGGTGAGCGCAAGTCGCCTAGGTCTGTTGCCGCGTCCAGCATGTCGAGCTTGCGAAAGGCAACCGTTTCAAATGCTCGCCAAGCTGCAGGGCAGGTGCCGTCGCGAAACAACTTTTGCGTCTTGCGGTCGGCAAAGCTGCAGATCATCAAGCCAATATATGATACGTAACACGTAACAGTCAAGTGCACGGGTTAGTGTCAGGCAAGTGGTTGCCGCTCTCACCAGACACAAGGAATCAGTCGGTGCCGCACCCTTTTCATATAGTCGCCATACCCTTCCAACTCCTGCTCCAGAAGGCGCTCTTCCTTCACTTGCGCGATATGCCAGGATGGGGATCACGAGCAGCGGCAGGAAAACGGCCCACCATGAACCGAGTAGACGTCCGATGGCCGAAAAGAACAGAATGGCTGCTGCGTAGAAGGCGTGGCGCTCCACCCGGCGCGAGCGCCAAAGTGTCGCAATGAAATGCAGCGACCCGACGCCATATGAGGGGTAGCCACCCCTCCGGGTCCCTCGCGGAGGGTCGCCCTTCCCCCTAGGGTACGTGGCAGTTGACGGGCGCTCGGTCTCCCCCCGGACCAGCGCCCTTTTTCTTGGCGCGAGGCGCGGAAAAGCTAGCCAGTCATGGCCGGTAGCTTGCGATCTCCCTCACGTCGGGATCGCCAGCCCACCGATTACCAAACAGCATGACCCCGATCTTATAAAAATCACTCTTGATCGCGCGGTGTGCGTTGGCTTGGTAATAGTAGGTGTCGATATTCTCGTCTTCGCGGACGTAGATCTCGACCATGTCTTCAAAGGACGTATTCTTGAAAACCTGTAGGAGCGTATCGCAGATCATTGACGATCCCCTTCCCCCTGTTGTCTTCCGCTTCTTTTTCAGTGGCACAGTCGTGTGCGCCAACAAACAGAACCGAGACGGCGGTGATGCGAACTGGCACGCGGGCGAGCGCAACAAAGAATGCAGCGCCTACCGGGCTCAGACTAAGTGCGAGATGCAGCGCGCAACTCGTCTTAGCCGCCTTACCGATCTTGACCTGTAATTTGTGCATCTTCTGAGGGCTACGGGGAAGCCGCTGATCGACGATGAGGAGGTTGAGGCGCGTGATTTTCCCCATGGTGATGCTTCAGGCACCAATCCAGGGCATGAGCTTCTTGGATGCGCGAGAAGAGGCCAGCAATCGCGGGTTTTCGCAAAGCGCTTGAGCGAGCCCGCTGATTCGTAGAAGCGCATGAAAGCTACAAGCGCTGGGACGCGAAGATGATGGCGCGACGAGGGTCTGTCGAGGCCCATTGAAGCAACGCTCGTGCGGACCTTGCAACCGAATAGCCAGGGCAACAGTGCAGTCGCTTGGATCCAAGCAGTGCAGCATAACAGCGCCTACTGAAACACAACTCCCAGCTAGCCTGCACAACCTGAGAGGGCGAACGAAGGCTAGGGGATAGTGCTTTCGTGCCACTTCTCCTTATCTTGAGACTCTCATAAACAGCGATGCGTCGTGGAAAAATGCGGGGATCGACGATGCGGCTGCCAATTCCGAGCATGGCTGAGCTTATGAAGTTTGCTGAGAAGGTGAAGGCTGAGCGCAAGGCAACTGCTGAGAAGCTGTTGACCGACCGC
>PVMK01188405.1_pt1 | contig 10341 bp, 12 predicted proteins | sample 1853481 | NCBI WGS metagenome assembly PVMK01 (sample SAMN08533507, study PRJNA380276) | Marine sediment metagenome, whole genome shotgun sequencing project. | reverse complement strand
TGTTCCTGTCCTGCTCATCACGTAGCGGACCATAAAGACAACAGCCACGGTCTGGATACCCATGTTTAGAACGATGATCAAACTTCCTATCAACAGTGGTGCAATCATACTGTCATATCCTTACTTCCGGCCCTTACCTCCACCACCACCTGAGGGTCGGGATGGTCTGGATGGCCTGGAAGGCCGATTAGATGGTCTGGATGGCCTGGAAGGTGGCCGCCCCATGCTTGGTGGTCTACCACCCGGTGCCATGGGTTGAGAGATTTGTGGCCTGTTATTCGGTCGATCCGGTCTATTGTGCGGTCGATTAGGCCTGTAATTCGGCCTTCTATCGTAGTAATGTATGTCTCTTCTACCCCAACCGGGATAGGGATCATGGTACCCTTGGTAGGAGGTATAAGTTGTATGACCACCACCGCCACAACCTCCTAGAAAGAAAACCGTTACGAGAAAGACACTTCCGAGTGCAAGCTTAATATGATTTCTCATTTTATTTCGCCTCCTCGTAAGCATCTTCATCCCAACTTTGGAACATTAATAATGCACCTGACGGATCAGCCAACAGCCCCACGCTGCCGCCATCGGATGTGAGCATAGGCTCGACCAAAATCTTGCCGCCCAACTCTTCTACCCGCGCTGCGATCTGTTCCGTGTCTGCAACCCGGACAACCGGCACCCAGCGTATATCAGGGTCAGGATTTGTTGCGAGGCGGATACCTGCACGCCACTCATCATTTTCCAGGACCAGGTAGTCGTCTGCTTCACCGAAATAATCGTATCCAGCCAATTTCTGATAAAAAGCGAGCGAATCCTCTGTCTTGTTGCTCCAGAGTTCGTGCCAGAGCCATGAGCCCATGGCTGGCATCACGTCAGCCGGGTCGCCGCTTGAAGAGTGCATCACTAACAGTTGTGCGCCCAAAGGGTCACTTACCAGAGCGGTCATACCACGATTCAGCATATCTACCGGCCCCTCATGAACGGTACCGCCCTCTTCTTTAAACAATGAGACCGCCTTGTCCACATCTTCAACAGAAAGCGAGCTGAGCCATCTGGCGGCACTCGGAGTCTCGGAGGCGTCATTGATCTGAACCATTCCACCCATACGTCGGCCATCGTTCTTAATTGCTGTGTAGCCACTCAACTCGTCAAAAGTCCAGCCGAAGAGCTGACCATAGAAGTCTTTGGCGGCGGCAACATCGTCTGTGAGAAGGTCGTTCCAAACAAATTTCCCCTGGATATGAACACCGGTTGGTGGATCGGTTATAGGTGTGTACTCTCTTTGGGCCGTTTTGTTCGTGGCCGCACAACCCGTAAGGAGGCACAGTGTCAGAACAAAGACCACGAGCGTGTAAAAACGCAGACGAGGCCAGCAAGTTTTTTCCCCTTCGAGGCGTGCTGTGCAACTCCCTTGTGTTTTAGCCGTTTTCATAATCAACATCTCCTGAACCTAAAGGCTAGAGTGTCGCGGGTTAAGCTTGCCGTCAGATCATTAGTTGGTCGGAACCGTCACAATGGGGCCCTTTTGTCCACTACCTTCTTCCGTCAGCGAGAACAACAGCATCAGAAAAGTAAACAGGCTTTTTGAGCCATAATCCGAGCGTTCGATCCAATACCAATGCCCAAGATAGCGGACAGCAACATGAGTACTATCAGGCTCTGAATCACCAGAGAATATCTGGACTAAGGGTGGTAGTCCTTTTGCCACGGGCGATTTTTTGTGTCGTGACGCCATGACCGCCCCCATGTCCACGTCCTTTTGCGGGACATCAATGTAAGAGGCATAGTCAATCTGGATTTGAAACATGGAACGACTGAGAATGGCTATTTCCTGATCGTTACTGGAAAAAGAACCGTAGACGACATGTATCTCACGGTTATCGGGGTCAAGACCGAGAAGTTCCTTTACACGGACAACTTTCTTGGCAAAAGCCTCATCGGTCATTGGGCGGAAGAACATGACCATCGCCTCTTGCTGATCCTCCCCTTGTGGTTTGACCCGCATGCCAAGGCCGCCTTGCTTCTGAAGTTCACGAAGCAAGGTAATTAATTCGCGGAATTCCGGATCCATATCGCGACCGGTCAACCTGCCACCAAAACTGTTATTGAGCCCATTAATGGTCTGGACGCAGATGCGGAAGATATAGTCAGCAGGATAACCGGCCTGCAAGAGAAAGAGAATCCCGGTAACGGGAATCGGTGTCATGAGGCTACGGGTAAAGCGTTCTCCAGCGAGCGGGATGTAGGTAATCGTCGGTCGGTCGGTGTAACGACCACTGGCCGAGAGGTTCTGTGAATCTGAGAGCGGGGCGTTGGCCCAATTGGCACCGAGATGGACTTGTCCCTGAAGTTCATAGGTGTTGATCACCGAAGCGATATCAACAAACACGGGAGCATCGGCATAGCGGATCTTGACCAGATTGAGCAATGTCTGGCGCTTCCAGGATTCGGAAATTGCCGAAACGTAATCAAAGCGATCACGGGCCACGGTATGCGGGCCAATTCCGGAGCAGCCAATGGCTGACAGGGTAAATATACACAGGGCTGACCACGCTGCAATTTTGAAACGGATAGATTTATGAATGCTCGATGACATCATGCCCCTGACCTCCCCTGCTCAAAATAGCGACGGTAAGCACTGCCTGATACATCCTAACTTACGCCCATTCAGAGCTTCTGGACGGGCGCAAGTCAGCTGTTAGTTAAAAGTTGTAAATAGCCAACAACCCGGCGGAAAACTGGCCATCGTCACCGGCATCGTCGACAACTGGACTGTCTTTTGCGTCACCCAGGAGCGCCTTATAACCCAGCATTCCCATCACATCCCAGTTGTTGTTGATGCTGTAGCGCACCGTCACGTCCACACCAACATCCTTGATCTCAGATTTAGCCTTGTATTCATCCAGGCCACTACGTGCAGAGTTGTCGGCATCAACAGAAAAGTAGGTGTCCATGTAGTCATCATCAGCATAGGTGCTGGATATCCCGACTCTGGTGACCAATCCAGGTTTCTTCCAGGAATAACCTGCCATCACTTTGGCAAGCGAGCCATCATGCTTATCAGAGGTATCAGTAACCCACTGCAGGCTGGCGTCCCAGGCGCCACTATTGAAGCCGCCGAACACACCACCCTCGACTGTTGAATCGATTTTGCGCATCTTTGAGACCTGTTTGTTGTCAACATCATCATTACGTTTCGCCCGAAACTGCAGAACCGGGCCTAAACTCCAATTTTTGCTGGCCAGGATATTGCCGCGAACCGAGTTCCCGGCGAGTTTGATGAAATAGCCCTGCTCCCATTTCGCGCTAAAGAACAACGCTGGTGCTCCTGTCGAGTCATCGGAGCCCTCATAATCGGGAACCATTGCCGCGCCTGCGCCGAGGCTGTAATCGACACCTGCAGCGAAAAGATTAGCTGGTAAACAGATCAAGCCGAACAGGACCAGTATGGTCAAAGAAACAGATATGTTGCGGAATCGACATTCTTGCATGTGATTTTCCTCCTGAAAAAGGTTATTGAAAACGGTGGATTTCTTGAGCACCTTGCGTCTGTCATAAATACGTCATCACTTCCCACGCACACTAGGGATTGATCTTCGTTACCTTGGTTCCTTGCAGGCCAAGCCCTGCCATCAGCCCTGATTGGTCGAAGAAGAAAGCATAAATGTCGTCCTTCGCTGTTGATGTTGTAAAACTTCCTGACGCGCCTTTATCAATGACGACAATGGTTGGACCACTACCAATTTCCCAACCATTGCTATTTTTAAGATAATTCATCGTCTTATCGTTCATCATGAACATGGCGTAACCAAAAGTTTGGATCCCTACCTGGAGACCGTACGAAGCAGCAACCGTATTGTAGTAGCCTATAGTTTGACCATTGACCAGCAGAGCCCCTTCGCCAAATTGCCCACCGACCCCAAGTCCGGCTTTGACCACATCAGGGAAAACCAGTATGCCTTTAGCAGTTTTAGAGAACTCCAAAGCTTCCGGGGATCCAGCGTAAAGTTTATCCATGGCAACCTTAACCTGTGCGTCGATCTCAGCTGCAGAATCAGCAAAAGCAGGCGAGCTCACCACGGCAAAGGCTATTGTCAATAGTAATGTGGTCAAGATGGTCATCAATATCCCAAGATTTATTCGTCTCATAATTCTCTCCTTTTGTTATTTAGCAACTTATTTAAGCCGTAAACGCGACCCTATTTCACTAGAGCATCAATTTCTCCGGCAATTTCTTTGCTCAATTTGGCAACAAGCTGACTCTCTGCCTTGATCAGGGCTGTATATGTGGGCTCTTCCAACGACTGCCGGAGGACAATTTTGCCGCCAGCTAGGATTTCCTTCCCTTTGGCATTGGCAATAACCCAACGAGCACCGAGCACCGCCTCTCCACCTAAGGAACCATCAAAACGTTGAATGTCGATCACGACCCGGTAGGTGGGTTTGAAATGATGCATCCAGGGGAAGAAGCCGATCTTATCCACACCGAGCAGTACGCCGAGGTTGTCGCCCAATATCCACGTAAAATCCTTTTCCAGCACACCGGCCCAACGGTTGAACTCATCAAACTTATACTGGTTGTCATGCTGGCGTGTCGCAACTTGCGAACGCTTGAGGCTGTCCGGGATTGTAATGGGACCGATTCCCAATTTGACCTCTGGGTGATAGGCAATCTCCTGCACTTCACCCAGCTGTTCCATGGTCAAGAGGCTATAGTAGGTAACCTCCGGAGACTTGCGCCCGATACATCCGGACAATAAAAGAGTGCAACAGAGCAACAGAGCCCATTTATTGATTGCATGTCCGATCATTTCTTGTCTCCCTCCTTACCAAGGATCAACGCTTGCGGGTCACGCTCCATATATTCCAACAACGACCGGATGGAGCGAATGGCCAATGACAGTTCAGAAGTGACTTGTTGCGCATTGTAATTCAAGGCAGAATCTGGCCCCAGAGTGGAGTCGATGCCCGCCATTGCTTCCTGAAGTGAATCGAGTGCAGCATTAACCTTCGGGATCGTCTCCTTGTTGATATTCCCCGACATGTCTTTGATCTCATCGAGGGTTTTGGTCAATGACTCGACAGCTGCCTGCAATTCCTTGCCGATCTTGTCAAACGGTACCTGCTCAACCTTTTTGAGGATATTATCGACCCGGTTGACAATCCTCTCAAACGGCATAGGGACGGTCGGGAAAACTGCGTAGTCATTCTCCATCTTAAGCTCAGCCGGCTGCGCATCCGGATAATTACCGAGGTCAATAAAAAGCTGTCCAGTCAAAAGATTTCCGGTTTTTAACTGAGCTCGGAAACCTCTTGCGATCATCTCCCTTGCCTGCTTCATATCCTTCTTCCTGTCTTCATCATTCTCTTCAAGCTCTTTAGTTTTTTCTTCACCACGGACAACTTCGCCTTCTTCTGTTACCAGGGTATTCAAACGTTCAGGTTCGAGATAGACCAGGACAGGGATGCTAAAATCGAGAGAGTTCATATCAAATTGCAGTTCAACCTTGACCACTTCGCCGACCTTGATTCCCAGGATCTCAACCGGGGCTCCTGGTGACAGGCCGCGGACACTCTGGTCAAAATACATCAGGTAATATTCTCTAATGTCGTAGGTAACTTCGTTACTGGCGCCCTGGTCCTCGTAAAGTAGGAACTCCTGGTTATCTTCGGCCTGTTCACCCGGTTGCTCATGTTCGCGCAGGTCGAAGGCTACCCCTCCAAACATGATTGAAATCAGGGATTGCGTGTTCATCTTGATGCCGGAGGAATCCATAGTAAAATCGACGCCGCTGGCGTTCCAGAAGCTCGTGTTGTCTCGTACCTTCTTGTGAAAAGGGTCTTCAATAAAAACCTTAATAAGGACAGCTTCGACACTTTCATCAAAGTCATAATCGACCACTTGGCCAACCTTGATGCCGCGATAGTAAATTGGTATGCCAAGATCAAGTGATCCGAGCGTATTTGACTTAAGCACAAAATGACGGCCAGGAAGATCGGAGGTCAAAATCGGTGCTTTCTCCAGTCCTTTGTAATGTTCCTGCTTCTTGCCTTCGGTTGACGGCTTGCAACCAATGTAAGCTCCTGATAAGAGAGTCCCCAGACCAGAGATTTCACCAGCCACAACTCTTGCGCGGACCACCCAGAATTGGGTCTTGTCTGTTAGATACTGTTGGGAACCATTCGCCATCTCAACAGTAACAATAACGCCGGATATATCGTCACTCAGATCGATCTTCGTTACCTTGCCAATTTCGACATCCTTGAATTTGATCTGGGTCTTGCCAGCCACGAGGCCATCAGCCGTCTCGAAGGTAATGGTGATGACCGGCCCCTTCTCTGACATCGCCTTGAATGTCAGCCAGCCACCGATCAGCAGAGCAATGATCGGCACTACCCAGATGATCGAAAAACTGCGTTTGGTCTGCACCTGGGCTTCTGGCGCCTGCTCAGCATGTTTCATTTCAGAGTTCCCTTCATTCATGTTTTTCCTCCACAACATCCCAGATCAATCGCGGGTCAAAGCTCTCTGCGGCAATCATGGTGGTGACAACAACAGCGGCAAAATAGATGGCTGCCGGACCGGCTTCGATGTCTGCCAGAAAGCCGAGCTTGACCAGGGCAACCAGAATGGTCACAACATAGATATCGAGCATTGACCAGCGGCCAATCGCTTCCGTGAAGCGGTATAGCCGGGTACGATCTTTGGGCCGCTTTATCGATTTGAAATGCACAGAAAGCAGCAGATAGATCAGGATGGCAAATTTCAGGAACGGCACGAAAATACTTGCGGTGAAAATAACCAGGGCGATTTCCCAGGAACCGCTGGTTACAAAGTAGATCACTCCACTCATAATCGTATCTGCCTGAGTCGTCCCAATCGCCGAGGTGATCGTCATCGGCAAAACATTCGCCGGTATATAGAAGACCATGGCCGCAATCAGCAGGGCCCAGGTCCGCTTGAGGCTGTTCGGCTTACGTTGATGCAGCTCCTCTCCACAGCGTGAACAATAAGCAACTTCGTGTGCTGAGGTTTTCGGCACACGGCTGAGCAAATGACAGTCAGGGCAACTGATCAGGCCGAGCTGCCTGGCGGAGGTGTGAGTCGCTTTCACGAGTCCTCCCCGAGCTTTTCCCAGACCATATGCTCATCCACAGCAGAAAGCGCGAAGCTCAGCACAAAGATCAGAAGGCCAAAAGCAATGACGGCCAGACCAGGGACGATCGTCGCCATCTTGCCCAGTTTGACAATGGAGACCAAGATACCAAGCATGTAAATTTCCATCATGCTCCATGGCTTTATATGATTAAAGAGGCGAAAAACTGAAATCGCAAATTTGGCTCGCACATTCAGTTTCAGGGGAATAAAGATGTAAAGCAAGCCAAGCATCTGGAGAAGTGGGACGATAACGCAAGTCAGAAGAACCAGAGTTGCCAGCGGGATAATGCCCTGGTTGAAGAGCTGTTGGATTCCGGTGAGAAGACCGGTTTCGTTGCTGATAGGGCCATTTTTCATGGCCAGAAATGGAAAACTGACCGCGACAACGTAAAGAACAAGTCCAGCAAAGGTCCAGGCCAGGGTGCGATCAATGCTGTTTGCCTGGGCTCGGAACAGTACCGATCCACAACGCACACAACACGCCGCTGCCCGTGAGGGCATCGGCGGGATGGCATGGATCAGGTCACATTCGTGGCAGGCTATCTGATGCATCGTTTTAAAAACCCCTTGTAACAAATAGAAATGATTCTTTTTTATCTCTATTTCTTGGTCACTCTGCCCTTGTGAGAATCAATACATTCCACTGCCAGCAGAGGCAGGCCCAAGTCATTCAATGTGTTTATCACTCCGGTCAGGGCGGCCTGGTCCATCAGCTGTCCTTCGAGCAAGGTTGTTTGCTCAGTATTCTTACCTCCGGTTGTCGTGATCGACATACCAGCCAAACGGTCCGACCAGCTAGAGTCCAGATGGCCTCGGACACGAATTCGGTACCTCGCTGGTGACTCCATCACCGGTAACTTCGGGGTGCGATTATCTTCGGAATGATTATTCATGTCTTAATTTATACAAATTGATTTGCATAAAGGCTATAGCCCAGAATGGTATAAAAAAGGTATAGGGAGACGGTAAAATGGGGGGGCATGATTTAGGGAGGATATGCGTCAACTGTAGATTGAAGTTTAGGTCGTACAGAAGGGAAGTTCTTGAGAGCTTAGTTTTCAGGTGTTTTTTGAAAAGGGTTTAAATGTCGCGTTCTGAGAAGACTATTCTTCGTTCAAAGCCTGATTGTCTATCTTCATTCTAAGGTCATTTAAAAGTTCACCTGTCGAAATCTTCCTTCGCGATTTTTCTCCCTTGGCCCACCACAGCAATCCCCACATCGTCACGACTTTCATTCTAGAACTGCCGAGCACCAGGGTGTTTCCGCACTTGCAATCCGAAAAAGAATAAGTTCCAAAAGGGTTGCGGGGCCGCCAATTCTCTAACTCTGCGTCGTAGGAATGTGGATTGCCAATATGAACCGTATTTTGCAAGTATTCTTTCAGCGAGCTAAAACGATAGCCGCAGACATTGCAATCCTTGGGGAACTGCTGCTCCACGTGAGTCCGGACGATATGAATAACCTGTTCTTCGGTCATAGAAGGGTCAAATCCTTAGTTAATTATTCCATCTATTTTCAAAGCGCTTTCGCATTAAGTATGGCCTCAAAAAGGTGAAGAAGCTAGAAAGCCTTCTTCACCTTTGCGGCGTTATTAAGCAATCAAATTCTTAGCCGGAAACACTTTCTGTCACGTGGCATGCCCTTCTCATACTTATTCGTCAGAGGGCATACTCCGTGTAGTAATGACCCACGCGACCAATTGCCAGGATATAGGCAGCGGTCCTCAGATCCGGTACGTCATCGCGAGAATGCCAGATTTCTCGAATCTCCTGGTAGGCCTCGCACATGGTGTCTTCCAGACCCGAGCGTACCAGGTTCAGTTCGTCGGCTTCCTTTACGAAACCTTCGCGCATCTTTTCCGGGAAATTATCACCCATAGCTTGAGCCAGCGCATCTATGGCTGAATCAGACCTGGACTGCAGGAAACGGCGCCCCATCTTGCCAAAGCGCATATGAGCCAGGTTCTTGGTCCATTCAAAGTAAGAGACTGTCACCCCACCGGCATTGGCGTACATGTCCGGTATGATAATCTTGCCGCGTTTACGCAAGATCTCGTCAGCCTCAGCGGTAACCGGTCCGTTCGCAGCCTCAACGATGAGGTTGGCCTTGATTTTCTCAGCATTACCTTCATGAATCTGGCTCTCGAGTGCCGCCGGCACCAGGATGTCGCAATCAGCTTCGAGCAGTGAGGTCCCATCAGCAACGTATTCTGCATCAGGATAACCCTTAACACCGCCGTTCTCCTGCAGGTAGGCAAAGACACTTTCAACGTTCAAGCCCTTTTCGCTCCAAAGACCACCATCCCGTTCGATAATACCAAGGATCAGACACCCGTCTTCTTCTTCGAGGAATTTGGCGGCATGGTAACCAACATTGCCGAGACCTTGCACGACCACTCGCTTAGCGGCCAGGCCAGGTGAAAGACTTGCCGCAGTGACGTCCTCGGCATGACGGAAGAACTCCTGCATGGCATACTGTACGCCGCGCCCGGTAGCTTCAGTCCTGCCATCTATCCCGCCCATCTCGGGGGGCTTGCCGGTAATGCAAGCAGCGGCATCGATATCTTCGGGATGCAGCGTCCGGTAGACATCGGCCATGAGGGCCATTTCTCGCGGCCCGGTCCCCATATCCGGGGCCGGCACATTCAGAGCAGGGCTCAGGTAGCCTTTTTTCTCTAATTCGAGGGCAAACCGGCGGGTGATTGCATCAAGGTCTTCGCGGCTGTAGTCACGAGGATCGAGACAGAGGCCACCCTTGGAACCACCGAAGGGAACATTGACGACCGCGCACTTGAAGGTCATCAGTGCAGCAAGCGCCTCGACTTCGTCCTGGTTGACTGCGGTGGCAAAACGGATACCACCCTTGGCTGGCAGTCGGTGCTCACTGTGAGTGGCACGCCAGCCCTTGAATACCTGGTATTCCCCCTGGATTTTAACCTGAAAGCGAATCTGATAAACGGATCGGCATTCGCCCAACAGCTCAGCAATGCCTGCAGGCAAGTCCGTCCGCGAGACAGCAAAATCGTACATACGCTTAACACTGTGCATAAAACTGGGATGTTGGTTATTAGACATGGTTTTCTCCATTCGTTTCGCCGGGAATCTCCCGGGGATCTGTCATGTTCTCCGGACGAAGCATTTCATCGAGTTGTTCCTTAGAAAGCAGTTTCTTCTCCAGGACCAGG
>PVMK01123823.1_pt1 | contig 10341 bp, 8 predicted proteins | sample 1853481 | NCBI WGS metagenome assembly PVMK01 (sample SAMN08533507, study PRJNA380276) | Marine sediment metagenome, whole genome shotgun sequencing project. | reverse complement strand
CAGTGCACGTTTGCCGGCGATCAGGTCGGGTTCGTCCACGGTGATCACCGAACGACACTTGATGACCCTGGCTGACGGGTTGGCCTCATGGCATGTGTCGACGACCTGCTCGACCTTGACCGGATCGGCGGTATCCACCTTGTTGACGATCAGGAGGTGGGACATGAGGAGGTTGGTCGCGCCCGGATAGTAGGTGAGCTCGTGGCCGGCTCGATGCGGATCGACCAGGGTGATCTGGAGATCGGGGCGATAGAACGGTGTGTCGTTGTTGCCGCCGTCCCAGAGGATGACGTCGGCCTCCTTCTCGGCCTCGCGAACGATCTTCTCGTAATCGACGCCTGCAAAGACCACGAACCCGTTGTCGATGTGCGGTTCGTACTCCTCGCGCTCCTCGATGGTGCACTGATGTCGATCGAGATCCTCGTAGGTCTCGAACCGTTGGCAGGCCTGCTTTGCAAGATCCCCGTAGGGCATGGGATGGCGGATAGCGACCACCTTCTTGCCCATCTCCTTGAGGATGCGCGAGACATACCGTGTCGTCTGCGATTTGCCGACACCGGTGCGGACGGCGGTGATCGCGATCAACGGCTTGCTCGACTCGATCATCGTCCGTGTCGCCGAGTGGATGCCGAAATGCGGACCCCATCCGATCACCTCACTCCCCTTGCTCATGACGTATTCGAAGGGAACGTCGGAGTAGCAGAACCACACCTCGTCGACGTCGTTGTCCTTGATCAACTTCTCGAGGTCCGTCTCGGGAAGGATCGGAATGCCGTCAGGGTAGAGCGAGCCGGCGATCTCCACCGGATAGGTCCGACCCTCGATATCTGGTATCTGGGTGGCGGTGAAGGCCACCACCTCGTAGTCCTCGTTGTCGCGATACAAGCAGTTGAAATTGTGGAAGTCGCGCCCAGCCGCACCCATGATGACGATCTTGGTTCGTGCCATGACAGTGCCTCCTTGACGGCCCACCGGCGAGGCGCCCAGCCCCCGTGAGCCCACCGCCGGGTAAAGCTGAACCGGCGGCGGCGCGCATCATACCACCCACGCAGCCAACCAGAAGTTTTGAGTGTTGAGTTTTTAGTTTTGAGTTATCGCCCGCCCACCGTTGAATCTCGGGGACGATGGGCCGCAACTCAAAACTTGAAGCTCTCGAGTCGATAGCCGGCAACCGGAAAGTCCCTCCGCGAGACGAGATCAAACCTCGGATCGTGGACCAACTGCAGCCGAACCGGATCGAGCCAACCAGTCTCGGCGCGGAAACCGGCGCGGGGCGCCGATTCGGGAGCCGCGGACAGGAGCATCACCAGCTCCGGCGGGTCGGAACCGAGCAGGCCTGCGACGTTGCCGCGTCGCGCTCGACCAGTCGGGTTTCGTGGCACCTGGGTCGGCTCCATCGACTCTCCGCGCTGGAGGCAGCTCCACTCCACCAACCAGGGGCTGAGGTGGTTCCATGTGCCGAGGAGGATCGACCTTGGAACCTCCGCTGCCTCATCGGTGATGGCGTCCAGCACCTCGGCGGTGGAGGCGTGCACGGTGCGTCGGTGGTGGCCTTGCTGTAAGCGGTCGATGTCCACCGCGACCAGAGAAACCGCCACCAGGCTTGCGCCGGCTATGGCGACGGCGACCGAGCGCCGGGTGCGAGGCCCGAAACGGCCGACAGCCCGCGCTACGAGCTGCAGCATCTCCCGCGAACCGGCCAGCCACAGCAGCGTCGCCGTCATGAAGAGAAAGCGTGAGTGCTTGAAGGGATGGGCAACGACGGCGATGCTCGAGAATAGGAGGGCGAGCGCCAACACCCTGCCAACCTCGTCCGCGCTGCGCAGCCTGCGGAGAGACGCGGCGGCGAATAGCAGGACCGCAACCCCGATCGCCGGCGATGGCGAGAAGTCGCTCACGAACACCCGGGGGTAGAAGAGAAGGCCCTCGATACTCAGGACAGGGGGCCCGACGGTCCGGTTGACGACAAATCCCACGAAGTTGATGGCGTGCGACGGCACCACCATCCACAGCGCGATGGGCAACACGATGGTGAGCATCATCAAACGGGCGCGAGGGTCGAGGCGCCCGAGACACCGCCTTCCATCCCGCAGGCTCCGACGCGGTCGCAGCGACCAACGAATGAGAGTCAGCGCATAGAGCGCGTAGAGCAGCGGTCCCGCCGAGCTCACACTGACCGCCCTGCTGCCGATGCTGAACCGAAACGGCCCGATTATTTCGATCGCCGCGGCCACCAACAGGCCAACAGCCAGAAACGCCGGCCACGGTCGCCTCACGGCCAGGCCCAAGCGCTCCAGCATGGCCGATGGTTTCAGCTCCGCCGTCCCGTGGGCACGCAGCAACTCGTTGGCCGCCATCGGCAGGATCCAGATCAGTCCGAAGTTGTACTTGCAGAAAAAAAGCGCGGTGGCGGCGACGCAGGCGAGGGTGAAGTCGCGGGCGCATCCGGTCGCCAAGGAACGCAGGTACCAGCCGACAGTGAGCAGGAGGAGCAGCGTTCCGGGGATCTCGAGCATCACGACCGTCGCGAAGACCTGAGCCATCGGGCTGGTGGCGACGAGGGCCGCGGTGAGGGCGCCGACCGCCAGGTCACTCTGCAAACCGCACCAGAACGCGGCGGCGATCGCCGCCACGAAGAGCAGCGAGACCAGAGTGCGGGCGCTGGCGTAGCCGGGGCCGGCGAGCAGGAAGGCCGGGACCTCGAGCAGCGGGAAGACCGGCGGCCAGACGTCGAGGCTGTTGAGGTGGCGAAGGAAGGCGATCGGATCGAGGTCCTGCAGCGCCCGCGCCAGCCGGAGACCGCTGACGCCGTACTTGGCCATGTCCCATTGGGGAAGGCGCAAGCTGCCCACGGCCAGAACCACAACCGGTGTGGCGACCCGAAGTGCCGCGACGGCGAGCAGCAGCGCCATCACTGCCGTTTCCGGCGCTGCAAGGCGCCGACCGTGATTCCGCTCTCCTCGAGTCATGCCCCATAGTAGCCGCGTCCTGCGCGTCCGGAGATACGGATTGTTGGGCGCAGAATCGAAAGGTTTCTGCTCCGGACACGTCGCACCGCCGGCAGCGCATGACTCGTGACCTCCTCCTTCGGATGAGGCCTGGGTCCACTCCGCTGCTGGCGGCTGGATGAGGGCACGATGTGCGACGAGCACGGCGGGACACCGCGATTCCCCGTCCGTAGCAAAAACCCGGTGAGATTAGCGGGCTAGTTCTCGTCCGGAGTTTCCGGATGGGAACGGGCTAGATCAGGTGCTCGTTACGAGATCCATCCCGCAGCTGCATTTCCCTGCCTCGGAGGACACGAAGTTGCACGTGCATGAGCCGCCGCAATTGCAGTAGTAGAGACCGGTGCCCTCGAAGCTCACACGTCTGAGGTCTCCACCACACGCGCACTTGGTGTCATCCTCGGCGTTGATCTCGCAGGTGCAACCGGCGTCGCAGGTGCACAGCAGACCTTCATGTCCCTCGACCTTGACGAGATGGGTCTGTTTGAGCTCCGTGCCGCAGGTGCAGGTCCCAGCCTCGGTGGCGACGGAGTTGCATTTGCAATCCGGACCACAGGCGCACACGAACACCAGGTCGTGCGCTACCCCTTCGACGGGCTCATTCGCCGGCGCCTTCTCGACAACCGACTCCGGCGGCGTCGAGGTTTCGGATGGTGCTCCGCCGCAACCCGCCGCAATCGCCAGAAATGCTACAACCGAAACGACGAAAAAAATCTTCACGTGTTCTCCTCCTCGGAGGCCTCCGCGCCCGCCTGATAACACCCAGGAAGCGCCCTCCATGCCAATTGTCGATGCCGCGGTATCGCGGTGTGAGGTACAGGCTACCACGCTCGGCAGGCGTCACCCAGGGATCCGGAATTCCAGTGTGGCATCGTTGGCAATGGGCTTTCTTGATGCTGCTCGGCACGACACCGTTACGAAAGTCCCTTGCAATACGACCAATGAAATGTTATTCAATCATTGAAGCGTTCTCAAAATGAGAGTGATTATCGATAGAATGCTGCCGGTCGCCCTTGCGATCGTATTCCTTGTCGGCTTGCACGGCACGGAAGCCCTGATGGCCGCCCAGGCCCAACTCAGCTCCCACGACTGCGGTTGCTCGACCGACTGTGCATGCCGCGGCCCCGACAACGGCTGCAACTGCAGCCGCCCGGAGTTCACCATCAAGGCGCGCTGCGGCTGCGGAGCCTCTGGACCGCAGCACGGCGGCATCGCGCCCCCGTGGCACACCGAGCTCGCACCCGGTTGTTCAATGGGCGCACCCTTTATTATGTGGTCATCCACCCCCAACCTGGGCGATCCCCAGGCATGGCAGCTCCCATACGAGCACGAACACCCGCCCAGACCCCTCCCGTAGTCTTCCCGACAATCTGAGACAGGACATTTTCAGTCGTCGGCACGTGCCGACCCGGCCCGCACCTCGGGGTGCAAACCCCATCCGGACCGCAGGTGGACGATCCACTCCGCGGCCACAGACCGAAGGGCGGCCGGTTTCGGACCCTGGAGATGTCCTCCACGGGAGGAAATCACAGATGAGATTCCTACGAATGTCCCAGGGGGGACGGCCACCGGCCGCGACCCTCGCCTGCGCGGTCGCATTCCTCGTCCTGAGTTCTGCGGGCGGTGACCTCGTCGCCAGACCCGCGGGGTCGGGATCCATAGTCGGCCACGTACTCAGCACCGCCGATGAATCCCGGTACGGCATGCCCGGCATCAGTCTTCGCCTGGACAGCGCCGGTTTCGCAGGTTCGAGACGAACCACCAGTCAAGCCGGAGGCCGGTACGCCTTCACGGGTCTGAGCCCGGGTGCCTACATCCTCACAGTCGAGAGCCCTGGATTCGAGGACTACTCGGCAACGATCGACGTCTCTGACGGCGGCGAGATCAGGCACGACATCGCACTTTCCGCCGAATTCAAGGAATCAATCACCGTGACCGCGACGCGGACCGCGCGGCCGATCGAGCTGGTCCCGGCGGCGGTGACGGTCATCGGGCGTGACGTCATCGAAAAAACACCCATGACCAACATAAAGGAGGCCATCGTCGGCACCCCGGGCACACTCATTGAGTCCAAGAACCAGGGGTACGACGCGCGCCTCATCATTCGCGGCGCGGGCCTCAAGGCGCGATACGCCATCCGCGAGGTGATGGTGCTTCTCAACGGGATTCCCATCACCGACCCGGACAGCCTCACCCGCCTCGATTTCGTCGACACCCACCTGGTGGACCGGATCGAGGTCGTGCGGGGACCAAACTCCACCCTGTGGGGCATCAACTCCACCGGCGGGGCCATCAACGTCGTCACCAGGAGCCCCTTCGACGGCCAGGGTGGAAGCACCAGGCTGGACGTGGGCAGTTACGGCGCCCGCAACGTGCAGCTGGGCTACACCGGCGACATCGCCGACAAACACTTCTTCAACGTGAACTTCAGCCGGCGCCAATCCACAAACGACTGGCGCGAGTGGAACGAGTTCGAGACGACGCAGTTCACCCTGCAGCCATCGTGGATCCTGGGCGACGGCTGGGTGTGGGAGAACTTCATCAGCTACACCGAGGCCAACCTCCAGCTTCCGGGCCGACTGATCGCCAACCCAAACTACGGCATCGATCAGTGGAGCCCCTACCTGAGGACCGGGGACGTGGAACGGACCGCCGAGCCGTGGAAGCACAGCTCGAGGAACTCGGAGATCCTGTTCTTCGGCTCGAAGCTTGTCAAAACGTTTGGCGATGTGCAGTTCATGCCGCTGCTCTACCTCAACTCCTGGCAGCACTTCCATCCGGTGACGGCACGAATCAACGACGCGGACACTCTCGTCGGAGGTATCGATCTCCAGCTCGATTACGACCATGGGTTCGGCGTTCTCATCGGCGGCGTCACCATGCGCGCCGACAGCCAGGACTCCGAGGCCTACACCTATGCGGACGTGGTGTCGACGCCGAGCGGCCGCATCGTCTCGACCCTGTCGGACGAGCCCGGAGACCTGATGCGCGAGCTGAAGCGGGAGACCGTGCTCTACGGCATCTACGCTCAGGAGTCCATGTACTTCGGGTCACACTGGCTGGTGGACGTGGGCGCCCGTTTCGATCGGATCACGTTCGACGTCACGGGACACGAGTGGATTGACTACAGCTGGAGCAGCGGCAGCTACGTGGACGGCGAGGGGCCCATCGACACTCTCCGGACCTACACCGCCTTCAGCCCTCGGGTCGGCGTCGTCTACAACCTGAACGATGCCTTTCACCTGTACGGCAACATTTCCACCGGCACCCAGACGCCGACCTCCGATGAACTCACGCTGAACCCCGATCTGGACCTCACCGAGGTGAAGAACTTCGAGATCGGCTTCAAGTCCCGCCACCAGACCCTCACCCTGGACACCGCCGTGTACTACAGCCCGGTGCTGGACGAGGTCGTCCAGGTCATCCAGCCCTTCGGCGAGACCGAGTACGTAAACGCCGGCGAGACCAAGAAAAAGGGCGTGGAGGTGGCGCTCACCTGGACGCCGTGGCTCGGCGCGTCGTTGGGCGGCAGCTACACGTACTCGGATTACACCTTCAAGGAGTTCTCCGAGCCGGCGTTCGGTCGCAACATCGACCGCAGCGGCAACGCCCTGCCCTACATCCCGAAACACTACTACTCGCTCTTCGCGGGCTACATGCACCGATCGGGGGCGTACCTGCGGGCCACGGCCAACACCTGGGGCGAGTACTGGATGGACAACGCCAACACCGAGATGTACGAGGGCTACGATCTCGTGACGGACCTGACCGTGGGCTACCAGACGCGCCGCTTCGAGGTGGCGCTGATCATCCAGAACCTGTTCGACCAACGTTACGCGGTGGAGGCGCAGAAGGACCTCTACGGCGGCCATCGATACTCCCCGGCCGCCCCCAGATACGCTCTCGCGCGCTTCGTTTTCAATTTCTGACCCACGGGATGGAGTCGTGATGCGTCCCCGTTCCGTCTTAGCTGAACTGGAGTAGAGCAATGAAACGAATTCTGGTGTTCGTATTCGCGGCGGCCCTGTGTGGTACTGCCGCCTGGTACCGGCCCGGGGATTCAGCCCACGCCATGGGGATGGTCTCGGTCAAGGGGGGGCGGGCAATCCACCCGGTCCATCTGCCCGCCGGCAAGGACCGCTACACCCTGGTGCTGACCGGCACGATCCTGCCGCCGTACCAGGGTAACGCCCGGGTGGTGGTAGAGGGAGAACCCGCGCCGTCCTACGACGTGTACGGCTCCGATCCCGTCGTGGATCTGGGTCTGCGGCACCGCCCCCACTTCAACGATCAGACTCTGACCGGCCTCAAGCCGAAGGACCGGTTCACCGTGTGGGTGGTGATTCGACCACCCGAGTCCCTGACCGCTGGAAAGTACAACGTGACCTTCTACGACACCGCCACCGACAGATCGGTCCTCCGGATCCCGGTGTTCATCGGCGGCGGGGAGGGCCACCACCATGAAGGCTGAAAACGGCAGCCCACGGGCGACCTCCTTCTGGGCCCGGTACCGAAACCTGATCCTGGTGGTGGGGATCATCATCTTTCTGCCGCCGCTGGCGGCCATCGTCCAGCTCACGGGGGACGTGAACTTCTGTGGGCGCTGGTGCCCGCGGATGTTCTTTGTCTGGCGCGAGGGCACGACCATGGCGGCCTTTCTCATGGGTCTTGTCCGCAGCTATATGGGGGTCGCGCTGGTGGTGGCGATACTGGCCACCACTCTGGCCTTCGGCAGGTACTGGTGCAGCCACCTCTGCCCCGTGGCCAGCCCTCTCGAGCTCGCCAGCCGTCTCGTCCCGTCCTCGCTCAAGCTCGACTTCTCGAAGACCCCGGCGCCCTCATTCCGTTACGCCTACCTGTCGGTCTACCTCATCGCGCCGATCATCGGGATCGGCAGCCTGTGCTGCAGCTACTGCAACTTCGCCGCCGTGCCAAGGTTGTTCGCCGCGCCCTTCTCCGCGGGCGACCTGACGTATTTCCTGAGGTTTCAGGGCGTGGTGAATCTCGGCCTGCTCCTTTTCCTCGGCGTCTTTGCCAAGGGCGGCCGCGCCTACTGCAATTTCTTGTGTCCCATCGGCGCGCTGGATGCCCTGTCCAATCGTATCGGCTTGAAGTTCGGGCGCAGGATCCGCATCGACCAGACCAAGTGCACCAACTGCGGCGAATGCTCGAAGGTATGTCCCACCTGGGCCATCGACACAGAGGGCAAAACCACCATCAACCAGCTGTCCTGCATGCCATGCCGGCTGTGCCAGGGCGTCTGCCAAACCGAGGCGATCTACTATGGCAAGCAGGCGAGTTAACATCGTGGCCGGGCTGGTGGGCGTTTCGGCGGGCCTGTCCGCCTACCTGCCGTCCTTCGTCTGTGCGGGCGCTCCGTGCTCCTCGTGCTTCGCCTGTGTGGGCGCAGGCGGCGCCGCGGCGTCGGCGCTGATCGTGGGATTCGTCTCGCGCAAATTCGGGGCGGGCTGCCGTCGCGACAACGACCAGGCGAACTCGATTCGGACGGGAGGCACCGCCGAGGAAGAGCTACAGTAACCGTGCCGGGCAACGCGTTGCCGAAATACGACGCACCACCGACCCTCCCTACCAGAGTTTTGAGTGTTGAGTTTTTAGTTTTGAGTTATCCCCCGCCCAGCGTTGAATCTCGGGGCGGTGGGCCGCAACTCAAAACTCAAAACTGAGAACTCAAAACTGTCTTCAGGGGATGGGCGGGCGGTATTCCGGATTCCGAATTCGTGCCGCTACTCCCACTCGATCGTGCCCGGCGGCTTCGACGTCACGTCGTAGACCACCCGGTTGATCCCCGCGACCTCGTTGACCACGCGACGGGCGATCCGATCGAGGGTCTCGGGCGGGAAGCGGTACCAGTCGGCGGTCATGAAGTCGGTGGTGGTCACCGCCCGGATCGCAAGCACATTCTCGTAGGTCCGGGAGTCTCCCATCACGCCGACGCTCTTCACCGGCAGCAGCACGCACAGCGCCTGTGAGATCTCGTCATAGAGACCGTCCGCCCGGATCTCCTCGATGAGGATGGCGTCAGCGTCCTGGAGCGTCCGGACGCGGACCGGGTCGACCGCACCGAGGATGCGCACCGCCAGTCCGGGCCCGGGAAACGGGTGCCGCCACACGAAGTCGTGAGGCAGACCCAGCTCCTCCCCCACCATTCGGGCCTCGTCCTTGAAGAGGTCGCGCAAGGGCTCGACGAGCTCGAGGCCGAGTCTCTCGGGCAGTCCTCCAACATTGTGGTGGGTCTTGATGACCGCCGCGGTCCCGCGAACCCCGGACGACTCGATGACGTCGGGGTACAACGTTCCCTGGGCCAGAAACCGGGCATCCGGGAAGCGCGCCGCCTCCTCCTCGAAGACCGCGACAAATTCACGACCGATGATCCGGCGTTTCTCCTCGGGGTCTTCGACGCCCGAAAGCGCCGAGAAGAAGCGTTGGGAGACATCGACCCGGTCGAGATCGAGCCCGAACTCGGCGAAACGACGCACAACCGCGTCGCCTTCTTTCTTTCGCAGAAGACCGGTGTCGACGAAGATCGGCACCAGACGATCGCCGACGGCCTCGCGCAGCAGGATCGCCGTCACCGACGAGTCGACACCGCCCGATACGCCGCAGATCACCCTGCCCTCGGGGACGGAACGCTCGAGGTCGGCGACGAGCTCATGGCGGATGGCGGCCGGGTTCCAGTCACCGCGGGCGCCGGCGAGCTCGATGAAGTGCTCGAGAATTTCGGTTCCGTGGCGGGTGTGCCGGACCTCGGGGTGGAACTGGAGGCCGACAAAGCGGCGGTCCGGATCGTACATCGCCGCCACCGCCGTGGTCGGCGTCTTCGCCAGAATCTCGAAACCCGCCGGCAGCTCGGCCACCAGATCCCCGTGGCTCATCCACACCGGTTGTCGCTGCTGAACGCCTCGGAATACCGGCCCCTCCCCAACCACCTCGAGCTCGGCCAACCCGTACTCGCGTCGATCCGACGACCGGACCTCGCCGCCCAGGTCGCGGGCCATGAGGTGGTGCCCGTAGCAAATGCCGAGCACCGGCACGCCGAGGTCGAAGACCACCGGATCCACCTGAAGCGCACCGTCTTCGAAGACGCTTGCCGGGCCGCCCGAGAGCACCACGGCGATCGGCGCCGCCTCCCGGATATCCCGTGCTGGGAGGTCGCCGCGCTTGATCACCGTCTTGACGCCGAGCTCGCGAAGCCGGCGGGCGATGAGCTGCGTGTACTGTGAACCGAAATCGAGGATGAGGATGAGCTCGTGTTGCATGGGCGCTCCCGGGGCCGCCGATCGGGTCGGCTATCGCGGCGGAGGATAGCAGAGTGCGG
>PVMK01188515.1_pt1 | contig 10342 bp, 8 predicted proteins | sample 1853481 | NCBI WGS metagenome assembly PVMK01 (sample SAMN08533507, study PRJNA380276) | Marine sediment metagenome, whole genome shotgun sequencing project. | reverse complement strand
GGAGCAGTGATTCAGGTCATTGCTCATATTTTCATTTTTAACTTTCCAATTAACTAATTCAACAATAACAGCAACTTATAAAAATCAGCGGGGAGCAGTACTTCCTAATGATATTTGCATATACAATCCCGACTATTCTAATCTAATCGAACTTTTAAAAATAATGCATGCATGAGTGAGAAAAAATAGGGAGCAGTGCTGTAATAAGGCCTTTGTCACTGGTTCAAATCCAGTCACCCCGACCAATGTTTATAGGATTTTTCGCAATTCCTTATTTTCAACTATTTTCCACTGCTACAGATTTTGCAAAAATAATCTGTTATTTTTTGTTTATGATACAATAATATATTAAAAGGTATCATGGAGGTATGATATGCATAAGATTATTATAGCCATATATATTATATTTAATTTAGTCTCTACAATTGCTTATTCTCAAAGCGAAAGTGATTTAGCAAAGAAGACTCAAAATCCAGTAGCAGATCTAATAAGTATCCCATTTCAAAACAACATGGACTTTAATATTGGGCCAAATGACAGAACAAAAAATACACTCAATATTCAACCTGTTATACCTTTTAAAATAACAGACAGATGGAATTTAATTACAAGAACTATATTACCTCTTATATATCAGCCGGATCTAACTAAAAGCAGTGGAGGTGAATTTGGTATAGGAGATACATTATTTTCTTCTTTTTTATCCCCAAGAGAACCAGGAAAAATAATTTGGGGAGTAGGCCCTGCTTTATTACTTCCTACGGCAACTGATGATACTCTTGGCACTGGGAAATGGGGTGCAGGCCCTTCGCTTGTTGCTTTAATAATGCCTGATCCATGGGTAATTGGTTTTGTAGCTAGCAACATCTGGTCTTTTGCTGGAGACAGCGATAGAAATAAAGTTAACTTATTTACTTTACAATATTTTATAAATTATAATCTTCCAAAGGGTTGGTATTTATCATCTGCCCCAATAAATACAGCAAACTGGGAAGCAGATGATGGGAATAAATGGACCATACCTCTTGGTGGTGGTGGTGGTAAAATAGTTCGTCTGGGAAAACTGCCTATTAACCTACAAACACAGGCTTTTTATAATATTGAAAAACCTGAAAACGGTCCTGAATGGCAGTGGAGATTACAAATACAATTATTATTTCCTAAAAAATAAAATATTTTAGGGCAATGGGAGAGGAACTATAGACACATTGTGGGGAGCAAATAAGTTCGCCGCGTCCTCTGGGCTTTGACCTGGCCCCCTATAACAGGTCCATAGTTTAAGTGAAATACAATAAATCTAATGATTTAAGGGTCTTAGATTGTTATATGGAGTAGTATGGCTTAGTATCGATAATGAGTGGAACTGCGTTCGGGACGCTGAAGCCGCTGGTTCAAATCCAGTCATTCCGACCAATAAAAAATACTTTAATTATAATTTTTTATATAATGTGTTAGTATCAATTAATATTTTTTATGAGTTAGGCTTCAGTTGAAAAAAACATATTAGGATAATACAAATGTACAGATTTAGTAAACTTTTGCTTGTATTGTTAGTTCCAATATTCATGGTGATTATACCAGAGGTTTCAGCAGCACAGGACAAGCCAAATATCATTATAGTATTCATGGACAATTTTGGATGGGGGGAGCCTGGCTTCAATGGCGGTGGGATCATACGTGGAGCCCCGACGCCTCGGCTTGACAACCTTGCCAGCGAAGGCCTTCGCTTAACGAACTTTAATGTTGAAGTGCAGTGCACACCTTCACGATCAGCTTTGATGTCTGGTCGTTATGCTATTCGAAGTGGTAATGCAACGATTCCTCTCGGCGGCGGAGTTTATGGTTTGGTCCAGTGGGAGGTGACCATGGCCGAGATGCTAGCAAATGCAGGTTATGCAACAGGAATGTATGGCAAGTGGCACTTAGGTCATACTGAAGGCAGGTTCCCAACGGACCAGGGCTTTGATGAATGGTATGGTATACCTAATTCAAGTGATGAATCTGCCTGGATGGAGCTCGATGGATATCAAGAAAGCGGTGTTGAAGGAACCTATATTTACGAAGCAAAGAAAGGCTCGACCCCAAAAAAAGTGCGTGCTTATGATTTGGAAGAACGAGCGTTGATCGACCTTGAAATCACAAAGCGTTCCATTGATTTTATGAAGAAAAATGTGAACGAAGGAAAACTGTTTTTCTTGTTCATACCCTATACACAGACGCATTACCCCACCATTCCTCATCCGGATTTTGATGGGAAAACGGGAAATGGCCCCTGGGCCGATGTCCTAGCGCAGGTAGATCACTATAATGGATTGTTGCTTGATGCTATTGATGATCTTGGTATCCGTGACAATACCATTTTTATTTTTACTGCTGATAATGGTCCCGAGGCAGTTCCGCGAGGAACTAATACAGCTGCTGTGGCTCCACCTATTCCAGGAACAGCTGGACCATGGCGCGGGACATTATTCACCGGTTTTGAGGGGGGACTGCGGGTTCCTTTTGTAATCCGGTGGCCAGGTAAAATTCCCGCGGGAAGTGTTAGTGATGAAGTCGTTAGTGAAATGGATCTTTATCCCACACTTGCCAATATAGCTGGAGGCGAGGTTCCCAAAGATCGCATCATTGATGGAATTAACCAAACAGACTTCTTCCTAGGAAAAAAAGAAACGTCGAACCGCGATGGGTTAATTGTCTATATGGGTAAAGATATTTTTGGAGTAAAGTGGAAAAATTGGAAAATTAACTTTAAGGAACAAGAAACCGTCTTTAGTGAAACTCTGACCTATGGTACGCCGCGGGTTTATAATCTACTTAAAGATCCTGGGGAGACTCAGAATGTGTTGTTCCCTGAGACCTGGGTTCCAAAAGCTGCTTTAGGTCAATTAGGTGCACATGTTGTATCACTTAAAAAGGAACCACCGATTAAGCCGGGAACCCCCGATCCTTATAAGCCACCAAAATGACAAGAATCTCTATGAGTACAGATATTTTTCGAGAAAAAAATATCTACTTATTGTCAATAGCAATTACACTAAATTTATTTATTGTATCTAGTGTTCATGCAGGCGAAGGTGGTTTCAGTAACTATTTCCCTTCTACTTATGGTGACTTTGGCGTCGCAATTCCACCGGAACCAGGTTTGACATACATCAACTATAATCTGTTCTACAGCGCGGAAGTAGAAAGAGCAGTTTTGCAAGGTCGTGTTAAAACTGATATTGATACTTTTGCTTATTTTAATATGTCTGCTCTTTTGTATACCTTAGATAGACCTGTACTTGGAGGACGCTATCTGTTTGGGGTATTTGTTCCAATTGGATATGTAGATTTGGATGCAGACCTTGTTGGTCAACTCACAAGTGTATCGGTTAATGAAAGTGAAACAGCTTTAGGAGATATATCATTTATACCCTTTTCGGGATACTGGAACACAGGAAACTGGTATTTTAATCTTTACGAGCTTGTATTTGCTCCTACCGGGCAATACGATGTGGACAACAATGTGAATGTTGGTCGTAACTACTGGAGTTTTGATACAGTATTTGCGATAACATATCTGAACATGGAGACCGGGCGTGAATTTTCTCTGGTTCCTGGTTTCATGATCAACACGAAAAATAACGCCACTGATTATAGTACCGGAAACGAGTTTCATCTCGATGCAATGTTCAATCAATTTTTCTCTGATACTTTTGCCCTCGGACTACATGGATATTATTTAAAGCAAGTAGAAGGTGATAGTGGGACTGGAGCGTTACTCGGAGACTTTAAGGGAGAGTCTTACGGTATCGGCCCCTCACTCCTCTGGACACCAAAGGTGGGGCGCTGGTATCCCACCATCACTGCAAACTGGCTGCATGATTTGGATGCAACTAATAGACTGGAATCTGATTATGTTGTAATCACTCTCGTTTGGCAATTTGGAGCAATCAGTAATTGACCTGACCCTTATCAAGCCCCCGAAAATAGATCCACATTTAGATATAGAAGGCAAATAATTCAGTTTTTGTTACAGGTTTGATTACCCTTTAACTCGCTTAAACTCTTTAAAACGCAACAACAAATTTATAAAATTAGAGAAAAAACTAGCAAATCATAGTAATTACACCGTATAATTCAACTCAACACATTTAAACACAATTAGATAGAATTGCGTTCGGGACGCTGAGGTCGGTGGTTCAAATCAACAAATCCCTTTAAAATTGAATTAACTAAACTTATATGCAACAATTATTCTCTAGGATGAATTTGTCAACTACAGTTTCAATTTTTTTAATTCTAATCATCTTCACAGCTTGCACCAAATCAATAAGAACAGCTTTGCCTGAAAAATATGTTCAGAATGCAAAAATTGCAGGTATTGATCAAGTAAGGGACTGGGGTGAAACTCACAGCCCCTATTTTCAAAATGATATTATCAAATCTCATAAACAGTTTAGAAAAAGCTATCCAGAATTATTCAATAAACCTGATTCTACTATTGATATACTTGCAATTTCCGGTGGTGGTTCAAAAGGCGCATATGGCATCGGATTATTAAATGGTTGGGACGATGCAGGTGATTTACCAACTTTCAAGCTTGTTACAGGGATAAGTACAGGCGCATTAATAGCTCCATTTGCATTTCTTGGAGGAGAGTATTTAGATATAGTTGCTAAATTTTATACTAATGTCTCAGACGAAGACGTATTTAAGAAGAAATCATTATCAAATATTATTTATTCAGATTCAGTTTCCAGTTCTCAACCTTTACAAACACTTATTAGAGAAATCATAAATGAAGAATTTATAAAAAAAGTTGCAGAAGAACATAAAAAGGGCAGGCGATTATTTATCGGAACAACTAACTTAGATGCAAGTAGACTCGTTATCTGGAATATGGGACATATTGCTGAAATTGGGGGAGAAAGAGCGCTTGAGCTCTTTCAAAAAGTTATGGTGGCCTCTGCATCAGTACCAGTTGCACTTCCTCCGGTATATATTTCTGTAGAAGTAAACGGAAAAGTCTATGATGAAATGCATGTAGATGGCGGGCTTAGTGTTGAAGTATTTTTTTATGGTGCAATTTTAGATATTGAATCTGCATTAAAAACCTTAGAAGTAAAGCAGGTGCCTAAAGTAAGGTTGTTTATTATTCGCAACAGCATAATTCAACCTGAATATAAACCTGTAAAGCCAAGAATAATGGACATATCATCAAGAGCATTGATAAATTTAATTGGGACTCAGGGTATTGGTGACCTCTATAGAATTTATGTTATTTCTCAAAGAGACGGCTTTGAATATAACTTATCTTCATTACCAACTGATTATAAATATGATGCGAAAGGACAGTTTGATCCTGTAGAGATGAATATGCTATATGCTATGGGTTATGAAGCTGCCAAAAATGGTTATCCGTGGGAGAAATATCCTCCATTTTACTCTGATTAATAAAAACCTGCCACTTTTAAGTTTGTATTTCTTTTAGCTATTGCACCCTTATTCAGTACTAAACAATACTACTCCATACAACAATCTAAGATCCTTAAATCATTAGATTTATTGTATTTCACTTAAACCATATTTACAAATAGATGTCAATTTGTAAATATGGACACCTCCTTGGACACCTGTGAAATTATCAGTAGACAAGACTCTTTTTTTTTACTATTATGAATTTAATGAAGTGAACATCGGCAACACTGAAGTCTACGCGTAACGGTGAATTAGCCAACAATGTAAATAGAAGATTCAAGATAAAGGAGATGAAAATGAAAAGGTTCAGTCAATTTTTTTCTGTAATTATTTCACTAAGCTTTATCGCTTTAGCAGTGCCAGCACTCGCGCAGGAACCTTCGCCCGAGGCGGCAAGCCTCGAGAAGGCCTTCAAAAAAGATACTTTTTCACCCTATGCCAACCGGGACTTCCCGTCACATGTTTACTGGGGTGATACCCACGTTCATACATCTTTATCTATGGATGCCGGCGCCTTCGGCAATCGGCTCTCGCCTGAAGATGCCTACCGCTTCGCCCGCGGCGAAGAGGTCACCTCATCTACCGGTGTGGATGCAAAACTATCCCGACCCCTCGACTTTCTCGCTGTCGCGGATCACTCGGATAACATGGGGTTGTTCACGCTGCTCTTTGAGGCTGATCCCGGCATTACCAGTAGCCCCATTGGCCGCGAGCTTTCTAAGAAGGTACGTGCCGGTGGGAAGCAAGGTGTTGAAGCGGCACTCTACATCATCAAGAATTTTGCGAACAACGAATTGGACGAGGAGCTCCTCATTTCTCCAGATTCGAAAAATTACCGGGACACCTGGGAAATAATTCTGGACGCCGCTGAGAAATACAATGATCCCGGTAAATTCACGGCCCTCATTGGTTATGAGTGGACCTGCCTTGTCGAGGGCAACAACCTGCATCGCGTTGTGCTGTACCGAGATGGGCGTGAGAAAGCCAGCCAAATGGTTCCTTACAGTTGTAGCAAACCCCTGGGTAGCACTAATCCGCGTGATTTATGGAAGTGGCTGGCTACATACGAAGAGAAGACTGGTGGTGATATTCTAGCGATTGCCCACAACGGCAACCTCTCCAACGGAATCATGTTTCCAGACAAGGCCCAATACGATGGCAAGCGGTTAGATAAACAATACGTACAGCAACGTATTAAGTGGGAACCCCTTTACGAAATCACCCAGATGAAGGGTGATGGAGAAGCGCATCCCTTTCTTTCACCCGACGACGAATTTGCCGACTACGAGTCTTGGGACTTCGCCAACCTCAATATGAGTGTGAAAAAAGAAAACCACATGTTTGCCGGGGAATACGGAAGGGAAGCCTTGAAGCGCGGTCTTAAGTTGGAACAAGATCTCGGAACTAATCCTTATAAATTCGGCATTATCGGTTCTACCGACACCCACACAAGCCTCGCCACTGCGCAGGAAGATAATTTTTTTGGGAAGCACTCAGGAACAGAACCGAGCGCGCAACGTGCAGAACATATTGTTGCGGCGTTTTATGACATGAAAGTTTTGGGTTGGGAGCAGGCTTCTTCCGGACTGGCGGGTGTGTGGGCCAAGGAAAATACACGTGAAGCGATTTTCGATGCTTTGGAGCGCAAGGAGGTCTATGGTACCACCGGCTCGCGGATGCTGGTACGCTTTTTCGGCAGCTGGGAGTTCTCCGATGAAGATGCCCTCGGCCGCAATCCCGGATCCGTAGGTTATGAAAAAGGTGTACCCATGGGAGGCGATCTGAGCAAAGCGCCAAAAGGCAAATCCCCGACATTTCTCGTTGTCGCCCTGAAAGACCCACTGAGCGGCAACCTTGATCGCATCCAGATCATCAAGGGCTGGTTGGGCGCCAATGGCAAGACCCACGAGCGCATCTATGACGTCGCCGTGTCGGACGGCCGCAAGATCGGAAGCGATGGACGCTGCAAGACACCTGTCGGAGATACGGTTGATGTTAAGCGCGCCACTTGGAGCAACACAATCGGCGATTCAGAGCTCATCACGGTATGGAAAGACCCTGATTTTGATCCTAAGCAGCGGGCCGTTTACTACGCGCGCGTTATTGAAATCCCAACCCCGCGCTGGACCGCGTATGAGGCGTTGCGTTACGGTATCACGATGCCGGACGAGGTGCCCATGAAGACACAGGAGCGGGCTTATACATCACCAATTTGGTATACGCCATAGTAGTTGTGTCAAGCCCCCGAATACAGGTCCACCCTTAGAGTTGGATTATTGCAATAATATATAATCTGAGTAGGAGCAGTGATTCAGGTCATATAACTATGGCAATAAATAGCTATTGCTCCAAAAGTAATTTAAAATTTATATTTAGGATTATTACCCCTTAATACAAAATACTAAAATAGCAGAGGTGTCCAAATAGGTGTCCATACTGAGTCAAAACAGTCTAAATAATCTAAACCATCGAAAAGTAATTAAGCTAATTATTTCAATAACTTATATAAAAAACTAATGATATAGGTATGTTATAAAAAGTCTATTAATCGGACTCAGAATCCTGTTCCTGCAAGGGAGTGGGGGTTCGACTTTTCCCTACCTTAAGTTTTAAAAGAGTAGGAAATGTTATTTTGATGGGGTCAAGTCTTTGATATAATTTATTTTAAATATAATATGCAACAATTATGAAATGAATATAGTTTAAAAAAACAGTTGATTAGTTAATATAGAGGACTAATCTACTACTTTTAAGGAGTGTTGAACAATGAAGGCAAGCATATTTCATGAAACAGGAGAAGTTGAAGTATTAAAATACGAGGATATAGATACTCCTTCAATAGGTGAGAATGATGTTCTTGTAAGTGTTAAAGCATCTACACTTAACTCTCTCGACCTAAAATTGAGAGCAGGTACATCACCCAGGCCGGTAAAACTCCCTCATGTAGGCGGAGTAGATGTTGCAGGTGAAATAGAAAGTGTGGGAAGCGGAGTAGAAAATATTAATCCAGGAGACAGGGTAGTCGTTAACCCCACGATCAGGCTGGAAAAAGGTTTTAGTGTAGTGGGTGTTAACCAACATGGCGGTTTTGCAGAGTATGTTTCAGTTCCGGTAACCAATGTTGTGAAAATACCTGACACACTTTCATTTGATGATGCCTCCACGTTACCGGTTTGTTACGTAACCGCAATTTACGGACTTATAAATAGAGGCGGACTAAAATCAGGTGAGACCGTAGTAGTTCATGCCGCAGGAAGTGGTACCGGATCAGCAGCAATCGAAATTGCCAAATATTTTGGAGCAAAGGTTATAGCTACCGCCGGAAGTGATGAAAAACTTGAAAAAGCCAAAGAATTGGGTGCAGACGAAGTAATTAATTATAGGAATGCAGATTTTGCAGAAGTAATAAAAGGCGGAGTTGATCTTATATTTGACCAGGTAGGTGCAGGTTACTGGGAAAAGAATATAAAGATACTTAAACCCCAGGGCAGGTTGCTTCTTGTAGGCGTAGTAGGTGGGGCTGTTGTTGAGAAAGCAGCTCTTGGACCACTTATTATGAGAGATATATCGGTTATAGGGGTTACAATGTTTAATGCCCCGAATTCCGTATTAGAAGAAGCTGTCAAACTTGCTGGCGATGGTAAAATCAAACCTGCAATTTTTAAAAAATTTCCTCTTTCCGAAACCGGGCAGGCACAAAAAGTGCTTCAGGATAGCGAACAGTTCGGTAAAGTTATAATAAATCCATAATTCTGAGGAGAAATTGTTATGTTATTCAGATCAGTTTTAGTTTTATTTGCAATAATAATGATTACATCAGTAAGTGCATTTGCTTCACAGATCAAACCTATTCCGGTACTTCCGGGAAACTGGCATTCCAAGGTTACAACTATGGCAACCGGACTTTCGCAACCTGTTGTTAAGGAAGATACACAGTGTGTTGATAAAACGGAATATAATCCGGAGGAAATGATACCTGCACAGGAAAAGTGCAATGTTACAAATGTAAAGCAGAAATTAAACTACCTTGAGTACGATATGGCTTGTTCAGGTGGGGAAAAGATGCCGCCGGTAAAAGCACATGTAGTTTTAAAGCATGAAAAGAAATCCTATGAAATGACTATGGATGGGGTATCCGAATTTCAGGGGCAAAAGTTTGAGTCAAAGGTACAGGTTGTCGGGACTTATAAAGGCGAATGTCCTAAATAAACCATATAAATATTGAACATTATTATTTATTCTTGAATCAAAAAGGCTTGACATTGATATGGGGTCAGGTCTTTTGTTATTTAGCGGGCCTTAATGGTTCAGTAAGTGGCAATATCCATTCAGCCGGCATAAACGAATCATTATACATAGTTAAATCTGTATTAGGATCAATAATAAGCTATTTTCTTCTTCCGTTTAAAGAAACTTTTGCTTTCACTCTAACTTCCACATTTTCAAAGCCCTTTATTTTAAACTGTTCTTCTATATAATGAGCAAACTGTATTGCGAGATAAGGCCTTGCTGCAAGCATTCTTTTTTGCCTCTTGGTAAGATAAATTTCAGGGGTTAGGTCCCAGGTATTTCCCGTCTTTGGATCACGGATCTGGTAAGTAATACTTCCGTATTTATCTCTTAGTTTCATGTGCCAGGCAAAATTGTGCCCCTCTTCTGTCCAGCTAACGTTTCCCGGATAAAGTATATGCCTTAACGGGAAAAAACCTGAAATGCTATAAACACTGTTAAAAATATGAGCAGAAATTGCTGTGATTTATTTAGAATCTCAAAATTGAGTTGTTTATATTCCGGTAAATAATCAGAGACTGCCGTTTTGTTGAATAATTTACGGGGCCAGCCTGGAGGAACAGCAATAGACCTAGGGTAATTCTCACAAATA
>PVMK01152629.1_pt1 | contig 10342 bp, 10 predicted proteins | sample 1853481 | NCBI WGS metagenome assembly PVMK01 (sample SAMN08533507, study PRJNA380276) | Marine sediment metagenome, whole genome shotgun sequencing project. | reverse complement strand
GGATGGTGCAAAATGCGCATGCTAAAAAAATGCAGGGCCACCGCATAGATCTTTGCGGTGGCCCTTTTTAGTCCTGATCGCCCAACAGACTGCTTGCAGTTTCTATTTCGAAGCAGAAGGCTCAGCCTCATTGTCTTTTAGCGGCGACCCCCAGAAAGTCCCCAGAACTTTCTTGTCGCGCTCGCTGAGAATGGCACCACGTTCAATCATAAGCTTAAGGAGTGCATCAAGCTCAGTCTGGTCGCCTATGGCTTTATCAACCCTTGCTCGAGTATGACAAATCGTACAACGTGCCTCAATCGTACTCTGGAATTCGTCATTACCCGGTAATCGATGGACATCGTGAACAGCACCGGGAATCGCCGCCACGGCAACAGGAGGCAGCATCAATCCGACCAACAGCAGGAGAACCCCGCCTACTCTGTTATTCACGTACATAGGTATCAATATCCGTTTCGTGTACCATGCCCATGATGCGGGCGTACTCCGATTCAATAATCGCATAATGGGTTTCAGTTTCCTCTGCCATACGATCGAACACCGCGCGCACGCCAGGGTCAACTATATGGGAAGCTGTTAAACGCAGACTCTTGAGCAGGTCCTCTTCCTCTTGCAACGCCAACTCCATGGCCTTGCGTTCATGAACGTTTGCATCAAGGGATTTTTCCAACTGCTTGATCATGGCATAGCTGGCTCTGGGCGGCTGAGCCATAAACTCCTCAAAAGAGCCAAGGTCAGTGCCGGTGTAAACTTTAAAAAAATGCCCGGCATGCTCACGCTCTTCTTTGGCAAGCTGTTCAAAGACCTTCTTGCCACGTTCGTTGTTGGTCAACGAAGCCGCTTTGAGATAAAAATCCATCACATCTTTTTCAGTTTGGATAGCAATTTTGATCGCCTCGCGCATCTTCATTTCCTGGGGCATGGCACTCTCCTTTCTCGCAGCACCGAAAATGGCTGCTCATAGAAAAATATCAGCATATGACTGACAAAAACAGCCCTCTGCTTTTATCAGCCAAACGATTACGTAAGCACTGCAGCCTGTTCCGTCACCCACGCATCAATGATATCGCCGTCCGTATCGCTGAGATCCAGAAACCGCAGGCCCATGCCGGGTTCATTGACTCCTTTTTTTTGATACGGTTGTTGCCAGACAACCTCGCACTGGCAACGAACCCTGTGCCGTGGTTTTGTCGGCAGAGTCCATTCAATCAAGAAATCTGCGCCCAGTTCACGCGGTTTTAACGTCGCGATGAACAACCCGCCGCGACTGACATTCTTGGCATAGCCAAAAAAAGTTTTATGGCCATCATCACAGGGGATTTTCTCTATGATCAACGGCACTCGTATCGCACGACGCTTGTTTATCTGTTCCGCATCATACTCGAAGCTTTCAGTCTCACTCATCGTCATCTCTTCTTTTAGCTAGGGCTAGGGCACGGTCAGTATCAGTGCTATTAATAATAACACAGCTTTTTAGAATTTCGACATACTTATCAGCGGCTAGCGGGGGGATCCGTCTCCATCAATCAGCCGCAGTTCCTCCAGCATTCCTGTCAGTGTCCCAGGGCAAGCACGCTCATCCCAGGCGAAATACTCAGTGAGAACATCTTCGGACTCGCTACGACAGAGTCCGGCGTCACACAGCATGTGAATCATACGCATGGTCCTGAAGCCATCAAACCAGGAGTGAAAAGCATATAACCGGCGCACTGTATCTTTGTGGTTCGACTGCAATCGCGGCCAAACGGTTCGCCAACCAGCCTCTTCAAGATAAGTAGCCAGAACCGGTGAGATCTTTTCAGCGTGCGCCAAAAGCGTCTCTGCATCGTCAGAGAGGTGCTGTTCTACGGTACGCAACCAGTCAGCCAACACCCGGAAAACTGCTGCAGGGTAAAAGAGCACGGCCTGTGCATCGCCATCAAGCAAGCGTCCCATACTGCGCCCGGTTCCGAAAGGGACCCGCACCGAGACACGCGGCTCGGGAAAGACTGTCGTCCCGGACAACAGATCGACGCCATCGGTTTTTGCCAGCTTCTGCAGAAAGTAAAAATCCTCTCCGGCCTTGCGACAATTCATACCGCCGCAACGCACATAGGCTGAGGCCCGGCAAGCAATGGCACTGCCGACAGTATTGAAAGCATAGGGTGAACCGGCCAGGCGCAGGCCATAGACGTAGCTGCGCAGGAAAAGTTCGTAGCGATCAATCGCGGCCTGTTGAACGGCGTCGACTCCCGGCTGATGTCTAAAAGGCAAGACCGCAGCGCCATGGGTTGACTGACGAAAATGAGCGGAGATCGACTGCAGGTAATTTTCTTCCACCAGAGTGTCGGCATCGAGACAGACCAGCAGTGGATCTTCTGCCCAGTTCAATCGCGGCAAGGCGAGGTCCATGCCGAGTTTGCGAACAAAACCGACTCCCGCCTGCTTGGCTGGGACCTCACAGTCAGGACTGGCGGCGGCTATCCAGGCAAGACAAAGTTCTGATCGTTCTGCCAGGTCGGCCAATCGGGCCAGGTCAAGACCATTCTGTAGCCGGTCTGCAGCTGAAGCAGCTTCACCATGATTCACGAGGATGACGACAAGAAATTGGGCGATTAATTTAGAGGGGTTATTTGCCAGGCTCTGCAAGGTTGCAAAGAGGCTATCACCTTCAGCCAGTGACGGGATCACCACAGCACCGGCAAAGTCGGCGCGATCTTCTCCCGTAAGGGCCCATGGTCCCTTGACGGCACTCTTGTCGAGATAACGCTCTACTGCAGCAGGCAAAAGGCTCATGCCTCAAGGTCCTGACAGGCGGCCAGCAGCTCAGCGACCGGATCATCCTCACCATTAAGCCAATGGATAACAACCCCCTGCCGCTCCATGCGGCGGAACCAGGTTTCCTGGCGCTTGGCAAACTGATGGATGGCGCTGTTCAGCTTCTGGAAAAGATCATTACGATTAAGCTGTCCCTGCAGATGCTGGGCGACAAAACGATATTCCAGGCCGTAATAGTCGAGGGTCTCCCAGGAGACGCCAGCCTTATGCAAATTCGCAACTTCTTCAATCAGACCGTGGTCAAGACGTTCTCGCAATCTTTTGCTGATACGTTGCCGTAACACTTGTCGTGGCCACTTCAAGCCAAAGATCAGCGGGGTCAACTGCGGCAGAATCAATGGACGTGCGTCAGCCTGCTTTTCAGCTTCGGCAATTTCTATGGCTCTGATCAGCCGGGAACGGTCATTAAGATCGCTGGTATTATGCTGGTCTGATCGCAGTTCCTGTAAACGTTCGCGAAGCGCATCGAGAGTGAGAGGTTCCAACTGTTGGCGCAAAGTCTGATTCTCGCTCACCGCCACCAGTTCATAACCACGCAGTATCGCATCGAGATAGAGGCCGGTCCCCCCGGCCAGAATCGGCAAATGATTACGTTCACAAATTTTGCTGAATGCCTGACTGAAGCCGTGGGCAAAATCGAAGAGGCTGAACTCGTAGCCAGGGTCAACCACATCAATAAGATGGTATGGCGTTGCGCCGTATTCATCCAGATCCTTACCACTACCAATATCCAGGCCACGGTAGACCTGTCGGGAATCGGCCGAGATGATTTCGCCATTCAGGCGACGGGCGGCCTGAACAGCCAGATGGGTTTTGCCCGAAGCCGTTGGCCCGAGCACAACAAGGAGGTTCATATGAAAGGCAACTCCTGCGGGGGAGAGAGAATATTTTTGAAGCTCATTTATAACCGGACAGCCAACCGATGACAACGCGTATTCCCGGCAAGCTTCCCTCACAGAACGAAATCTGCTATACAGTGGCAACTTTATTGACCGTCGGCCTGCTAAGGCGGCAAGGATTACTGGAGTTCCATGGCTGCCTCCTCTTCAACCACAAACCCTGTCCCTGACGCCCCGACGATACTTCCCCGTTCGGCCCACAGTCTTTCTCGTAATCAGATCGATGAAAACACCCTCAAAGTTCTTTACCGACTCCACCGTCACGGTTATCTGGCTTATCTGGTTGGCGGCAGTGTCCGTGATCTGCTCTTAGGCAGAACTCCCAAAGATTTTGATGTCGGTACCGACGCGACACCGCAGCAGGTCAAAAAACTGTTTCGCAACTGTTTTCTGGTTGGCCGTCGATTTCGTCTGGCCCATGTAAGGTTCGGCCGTGATCAGGTTATCGAGGTCGCCACTTTTCGTCGCCATCCTCATCCCGATGAGTTACCGGAAGACCCCGCTGAGCATAAATTCTTTGTACAAAATCAGTTCGGCACACCTCGCGAGGATGCCTTCCGGCGGGATTTCACCATTAATGCACTTTTTTATAACATCGCTGATTTTTCGATTATCGACCATGTCGGCGGACTGAAAGATCTGGAGAACCGGCAGTTACGTGTGATCGGTGATCCCCAAATCCGCTTTGCCGAAGATCCGGTGCGCATGCTGCGTGCTCTGGAGTTCAGTGCCCGTCTCGGTTTTTCTCTCGATGCAGAAATTCTTGAAGGAATGACGAAACAAGCACCACTGCTTGCCGGTGCCGCGCCAGCCAGAGTGCGAGAAAAGCTGATGCAGTTCTTCCGACTTGGAGTCGCTGCCGACGTCCTGCAACGGGCTCAGTCTTTAGATCTGCTTCAACCGATGATGGGTGGCTACCAAGCCGGGGAAACAACCTTCAAATTACTGGATGAGCTCAATCAGTACTTCAAAAAAACCGGAACGGTTGATGAATCAATGATTCTGGCCGCGCTCTTTATCGACCACTTCTGGCGTAAATGTCCGGTACACACGTCACTGCCGATCAGCGAAGTTCTGCTATCTGCCGGACATCTGCTGACTCCGTATTGTACTCATTTTCATCTGGCTCACGGCCTGCGTCATCAAGCCAGAGAATTACTGGTCGGCTGTTACCGGTTTGCTCGTGGCCCGGGCCATCGTGGTCAGAAACGCTTCCTGCACAATTCAGAGACACCGCGATCGTTTGAGATGTTCCGACTCTGGATTCAAGCCAGTGGTGGCGATCCAGCCCTGGTGGAAACCTGGCAGAAGATGCTGCACACGCGTCACGAGCCATCAGACCAACCATCCAGTCAACCGAGCCGCCGTACCCATCGCCGACCACGTAGACGTCGGAAAAAACCTGTACAGGCTTAGGCAACGCTGGCTCGATACAGTGTAGTTTCTTCTTTGGAAACTCTTCATCACAATAAAAAAGCAGTCATTCCCGAGGGGGTAATCGGGAATCCAGACTTTAAAATCATGGATCCCCGATAGAGTCATTCGGGGATGACAGACCTTTTTTGCCAACGACCCAGACTGTACTGAAAAGTTACCTTATTGGGAAACCAGCGGGGAATGGACCATGAACTGGCAAGTCTATATCATCCTCTGCACGGACGATTCTCTTTATACCGGCATTACCACAGACATTAAGCGACGTTTTGCCCAGCATGTCGCCGGGACGGGAGCCAGGTACTTTCGCGGCCACTCACCGCGCCAGCTTGTTTATCTGGAGGGAAGCCACAACCGCAGCAGCGCCAGCCGTCGCGAAGCGGAGATCAAGAGATTGCGCCCGGACGACAAGCGCCTGCTAATCGCATCGTCTGGCAACCAGCTTGGCGACCTCGTAGTTCAGTAACCGAGCACCCCTTTCAGCTTGTCGCCAATCTTCTCCTTTTCTGCCTCCAACCGCTTGTTGACTTCACCTTCAAGCTGCGCCCTGTACTGATCAATGCCTTTCTTTTTGACCTCGGCCAGAGCCCGGTCAGTCAGAACCTTAAGCACCTGTTCAGCAATTTGCGTTGGCGTAGCGCCGTTTTTGCCACCGAGGTTGTTCAGCTCAATCTTCGGCAGCCTCAGTTCGTAGTCTTTGTCCAACGGCACCACACTGGCGTGGATGCTGCCATCAACGAAGAGCAGCTTGCGGATGATCAATTTCGGTTCTGCGCCACTACTCTGATTGGGAGAAGATGCCGCGGATGACCCCGATGCTCCTGATGAGAGCTTCTCTTTGAGCTCACTCAGATTGTTCTTGCCAGCCCCGTTCAGTTCGAAAAAGACCTCCGGCGCCCGCACGGTGACAAACTCGATAACAGTCACCTCTTCCGAGAGCGACTTGAGGTCAATTTGGGTCGAGATCTCACCGAGTGAAAAGGCTTGCTGTGCTGCAAACCCCGGAGGGTTACCGACCGTTAGCCCACGGATCGTCCCAGAACCATCTTGCAGCACAATCTGCACACTATTGACCCGAACCGCCGTTTGGGTGGCTTGTGACCCGTAGGTCTCGATTGCCGTCTTGACGATGCCATCAAGGTTGGATAATAAATAGTAGACTCCCAAATCCGACTGAAATCACCAGAACCAGGACCGCTCCCAAAACTATTTTTTTCATTGCTTGCCTCGCTCGTTTACGTTGCTTATTTGTAACCATTCAGCATCATAAAATACTGTCATTCCCGAGGGTGTTATCGGGAATCCAGACTTTAAAGCATGGATCCCCGATAGAATCATTCGGGGATGACAGACTTTTTGTAAATAATTCAGATTATGCTGAACAGTTACGTTTATTTAATTGCTGTGACTTCGTTCAAATATATCATTTTTACCCAGCCTCGCAGCTCTATTTCGGTCCTTTGAATTTATCACCGAGAGCGGCAAAGGGAGAATGGGCCAGCACTGGACCCTTCTGCCGGTCGGCAGGATCGTCTGCACTGCGCTGTTCCTGCACACCACGGGTATGCTCGTGATCATGGCAGTAGAGACACAGCAGCTCCCAGTTGCTGCCATCGGGAGGATTGTTGTCGTGGTTGTGGTCCCGGTGATGCACGGTCAACTCGCGTAACTTTTTGCCCTCGAATTCGCGGGTGCATCGGCCACAAACATGGGGAAAAAGCTTCAGTGCCCTTTCACGGTACCCAGCCTGACGTACCTGCTCTTCCTTACGCATCTCCGCGATAATGTGATCATACTGTTTGGAATCAGTCATGAAATCTCCCTCTTCATTCTTCAATCAATTAGAGAGCACCCATTCAGAAACTCTGGATGGGTGCAATGCCCGTTTCTGATTTGGGAACCAGCTTTTTTTTGCAAGGTCAAGGAAATTAAGCATTTAAGCGGAGGCGTAGTACTTTACGCGGCACAATCAAATGTGCAGATTGACGCAGAGATTGCGGAAAAGGGCGGTTTCCGGACAGAAACTAGAGCGTATGCCCGTGCAAAAGCTCACTGACGCGTAATACATCTTCAGTGCTGCCGAGCAACATCAGAGTATCACCCTGTTCGATGCGGAAGGATCCAGCCGGGTTGTAAATGGTGCGTTCTTGACGAATGACTCCGACGACAGTGACACCGGTCAGTTTGCGGAGATCGATCCCGGCAAGACTGGCACCGAGATATGGCGAATCGTCAGGAACAGCCTGATAATCGAGATGGCCACCTTCGAGAACCGACAGGCCGTGACTCGGCGCAGCTGTCTGCACCATTGAAGAGTAGTGCTTTTGGCGCAGCTCTGAGAGGACGTGCAAGATGCGTCCCTCATCTCGGTTAAAACGGCGCATCAGGTTGGCACCAAGTTGCAGACTGGCCTCAAATTCATCTGGAATCACCTCGTCTGCGCCGAGTTGGCAAAGGTGCTCAAGTTCTGCGACATAGCGGGTTCGAGCCAAAATGTAGAGATCCGGGTTGCTCTGTCTGGCGATACTGATGGTACGCGCCAGGGCAGCAGGATCGTTGATCGCCAGCACCAGGGCATTGGCACGCTCTACACCCAGTTTATGCAGGACCTCACTCGAAGCGATGTCGCCGTACACGATGAACTCACCTTCGCGACGACCCTTGCTGACATTTTCGGCATTCAGCTCCACATACTGGTGAGGAATGTCAAAGCGCCGTAGAATTTGGCCGACATTACGCCCCGAGAGTCCGTAACCGGCGATCAGAACGTGGCCGGATAGATTGGCGGTCCGCTCCTGCATCTCCGGATGAATCTCACCCATTGGCAGACCGAACAACGCGGCAATTCCAGCGGACCAGCGCTCTGCCTGCGTAGCGATAAGTGGCGTGGTGATCATGGTCAGGGCGATAACCGCCAGGATCACCTGATATGCATTGTCGGGAATCAGTGCCAGATCAGTAGCTTCCTTGAGAAAGACAAAGGAGAACTCTCCGGCCTGAAAGAGCAGCATCCCGCTCAGCAGAGCGATGCGCAGGGGATAGCGACAGAGAGTGGTGGCAATCACCACTGCAGAGAATTTTACAATACTGATTACCACCGTTACGATTAAAACCAGCTGCCACTGGGCGAGCACCAGATCAAGGTTGACCAACATGCCAATAGAGACAAAAAAGATCGCCAGGAAAGTGTCGCGAAAAGGCAAGATATCTGACAGCGCCTGATGAGCATAAGGTGATTCAGCCAGCGCCAGTCCAGCCAGAAATGCGCCCAACTCCAGCGAAAGCCCGACCTCGCCGGTCAACCATGCTGTCATCAGAATCAGCGTCAGGATGGTAATGCGGAACAGTTCCTGAGAACGGGTCTTAAGAATGTTGAGCAAGAGGGGTTGCAGCAGGTAACGTGAGAAGAGCAGAACCCCACCGAGCAGCAGAGCCACCTCGACGATTTTCCTGATGGAAAAGGTTAAATCCTGCCCGGCCAACAGTGGTAGCATAACCAGAAAGAAGATCACCGCCAAATCCTGTGCCAGCAAGATGCCCAAGGACATACGGCCATGTGCAGTATCAATTTCACCACGTTCGCTTAGCAGTTTAAGAACGATTGCCGTAGAGGAGAGGACCAATGCCATGGCAAGTGGAATCGCGGCTTTGATTTCTAATCCATAGAGAACACCCAGGCCGATGAAGGCCGCACCACTGAGCAGCATCTGAGCAAGGCCGCCCCCCAATAACAAACGCTTGAGGCGCAACAGGCGCGTCACTGAGAATTCCAGGCCGATGGTGAAAAGCAGCAGAATCACGCCAAATTCGGCGATCACTTCGACCTCGTTGACATTCCTGATCAGATGCAGGCCGTAGGGGCCAGCGATCATGCCGGAGGTCAGGTAGCCAATAATTGGTGACAGCCGCAACCGGGCAAAGAGCAGACCGCTACCCAGAGCCAGGGCGAGCAGGACCAGCAGATCGATGAGAAATTGGTGGTCGGACATCAGTAGCACTTCCAGAAAAGGTGTTTATTAGACAGGACCGCTCTGCTCTTAACTCTATACTATGGGCCTGTAGCTCGCCATGAAAAAGAGCGAGAGAGTACTAAAGATAAGGTAGTGAAGAGGGTCACCTCCCCTATTGGTTCCTGCCGGTTAACTGTTCCTCTTGACATGACCCAAAAAGCCGATTAAGTTGCGATAAATCACATCAGTCGAGTTGTGTAATTGATGTTACAAATCATTAATTCTCAAGGACTTATCATATGATCGAACCTTTCAAAATGGGTTACACAGCCATTGGCGGGCTGGGGATTTTTATCCTTGGTATGAAGTACCTCTCCGATAGCCTGCAGTCGCTTTCGGGAGGCATGATTCGCAAAGCGATCTCCTCGGTGACCACCAACCGCTTTCTGGCGGTGCTGGTCGGCCTGTTTGTCACCACCTTCGTCCAGTCCTCATCTATCACCACGGTTATGGTTGTCGGCCTGACCAACGCTGGCCTGATGCAACTGACCCAGGCGATCGGCGTCATCCTCGGCGCCAACATCGGTACCACCATCACCGGCTGGATTCTGGCAGTCAAGGTCGGCAAATATGGCCTGCTCTTGATTGCTCTCGGCGTCTTTCCGATGCTCTTTTCCAAGAATGACCGAATTTCGGCGAGCTCCAAGGTTTTAGTTGCTCTGGGCCTGATCTTCTTCGGCCTTGAGATCATGAGTGGTGCCTTCAAGCCGCTGCGCAGCGACGAAAGCTTCATGAACCTGATGTTGACCCTTGATGCCCAGTCGCTACTGAGTATTCTGGGTTGTGTTGCTATCGGCTGCATGATGACCATGGTTATCCAGAGCAGTTCGGCGATGCTCGGTATCACCATGGCTCTCGCTGTAACCGGAGCCATCCCGCTCTATACGGCCATAGCCCTGGTCCTGGGTGAAAATATCGGCACAACCATCACCGCCCAGTTTGCCGCTATCGGCGGATCGATCGCCTCGCGGCGCGCGGCCATGGCCCATAGCGTGTTCAACGTGCTCGGGGTTTTTATCATCATTGCGATCTTCTCACCCTACGTCAGCATGATCGAGGAGTTTGTCCCGGGTCTTGCCAACTATGTTGATGCCGAAGGCAATCGCCCCTACGTTGCTGCTCACATCGCCATGGCGCACACCTTCTTCAATGTCACTGCCACCCTGATCATGTTGCCGTTTC
>PVMK01118877.1_pt1 | contig 10348 bp, 11 predicted proteins | sample 1853481 | NCBI WGS metagenome assembly PVMK01 (sample SAMN08533507, study PRJNA380276) | Marine sediment metagenome, whole genome shotgun sequencing project. | reverse complement strand
TACCCCGCTCTTTATATCCATCATAAAATATTAAAAAAACTTTGTCAATCAAATATTCATACTAAGTACTTCAAATTTAAGGAAATTCCCAACTATGATGAAAGAGGTTTGGTCCAAAAAGACTTGACGCTCTTAAACTAATTGGACTGAAAAACTGTTTTAAGGTTTTCCACATTTTGAGTCATAACGCTAATGTAATCTCCCTTTTCTGGTAAGTTCCCGCAGGGGTTAAAAACTATGCTTCTAATCCCTAGCGATTTTAATTTTTCGTCAGTTTCCTTCATAGGTTCATCCTCCCAGATCATCCACTTTGCAGGATGATTCTCGAGGATAATATTTAGCCCTTGCAACTGATCCGGTCCCGGAATTTCATTGGGCTCCCAGTGCACGCTCGCCATGTTGAGGTCATATCGTCTTGCAAAGTATTGGTAAACGGGATGTGAAGACAATAGGAGCATAGTGGGATTAATAGCTTTGCTCTTTGTTCAAGGTCTAAAATCTTTTCTCTATCTATGTTGTAAGTGGTAGATTTCATTTTTTGCTCTATATATTTTATAGCCTATGGATAATATTATATAGAATAATACGCTAAGGACAACGGTATTTTATAGATTATTTATATTCTCTATAAAATATTTTTGGGCTCTGGATAATATGACGCCTGAGGAGTATGCTAAAAAGTACTTAAAAAAGCCAGTAGAGGAAGCACACCTTGTACCACCTTACACCAAAATCCATCTCACAGATTCGTAAATCCTTTTCGTATTTTGCGGTATTGTTTTTAGTAGCCTCTGCATTTTGTACAAATTTGTTTTTTACAAAAGAGGTATTTGCTCAAGACTCAGAAAGTTTTTCACAGTCCGTAAAAGACCACACCACTATAGGTGTTAACATCAGACTTAGGAATGAGTACTGGAACACGTTTCAGAAACAGGGGACGGATACCGACAAATCCTATAATTTCTTTCTCATAAGAGCAAGAGCGTTTGTGGATTTCAAATGGGAAAAGTTCAGGCTCCATGTTCTAACACAAGGAGTAAAGGCGTTTGGTCTGCCTAGTAACGGAGCGTTTGGTCCCGGTCCGCTTTACTTCAACGCCAGTGGTCAGAATACCTCACCCGGCAACTTCCAGTTCGTAGAAGCCTTTCTCCAATACGATGACCCCGAGGGTTTTTATTTCAAAGGGGGAAGGATACCAATTCAGGAAGGAGCCGAAGTATTGTATACGGACAACCCCAAGCTCAACTGGGTTATCAAAAAGAGGCTTTCGGAGCGTCTAATAGGATTATGGGACTGGACCAACATTGGCCGTAGGTACGATGGAGGAAGCTTCGGGTATCAAAACACCTCATTGAACGTTAACGCATTTGGGGCGTGGGTCACATACGGAGGTTTTGATTTTGACGACGGTTATTGGAAAGACCTCGACAACGTAGTCGTGATTGGCGGATCAATCACAATTAAAGAAGATGTATTACTGGAGAACACACAATTTAAACTATTCAACTACTTTTACTTTGATAATAGAGACGTAACCCGTGACTTTGCGGGCGACGACTTGGAAATCAACAACATAGGCATAAGCGCGGTCGGCGCTTACCCCGCAGGCCCCGGTGAAATAGACATGATGATGTGGCTTTCATTTCAATTCGGGAACTTTGGCGACCGGAACCAAAAAGCAGCCGCGTTCATTACAGAGGGCGGATATCAGTTTACCCAGACGCCATGGAAACCCTGGATTAGGTTAGGATTTGCTTACGCCTCAGGTGACGGCGACTCCGAGGATTCGGACAACGGTACATTTTTTAACATGGTGCCGACCAACCATAGGTATTACGGTTATGATGATGCGAACGCGTTCAGCAACCTCATGACTGCGTATATGCAGTTCATTTTGGCTCCGCATGAACGAGTGCGATTTGCTGCTGACGGCCACTTGTTCTGGCTCGCTTCAGACGAAGAGTTCTGGATCACAGGTGGTGGGCCGTCCAACGACTCCTCGTTCGGATATGCCTTTAGGAAACCGGTCCCGGGGAATGATATTGAAAGGAATCTCGGCCAAGAGATTGACCTTACTGCAAATTTCGAGGCGCTTGATTATTTATCGTTCCAGCTAGGATACTCCCACTTCTTTGGCCGAGACGGTGTTAGTGTAGTATTCGATAAGAAAGACAGCCTGGATTGGCTCTATGCACAGTGCATAATCAGTTTCTAAGAACCGCCCGGATGTTGATCGTTTCTGAGAAATTAGCAGCATCGGTTGAGCAATTCAACGGTCATTGAAAGGGAATTGCAAGCCTTTTCATCTTTCTGTCCAAATCCAGAAGATAAAAAGCACAAGAAGAGGAGAGAGTAACGCCGCTCTCGACATCCCCCTTTTTATATCCTGATACAACCCTCCCCATTTGTACTGCATCATATTATGTATCAGCATAAAAATATGTGACTTGCCCCCCCGAAAACAGGTCCACCTTTTAAGTTAGAATTTTGCACTAAATATTACTAGCTTAATTTTACTAGCTTCTTAATGGGGGGAGATATTTGTTTACAAGTCATTGACCCGGTTTTATAGACGATCAAATCCTTGTAGTAAAATCAGTCGCTGCGAAATCGAGTAAACACGACTTAGCTTGCTTTATTCAAGATAAAAAGGCGGGAATTTCTCCCAGGGGTATCCAGACAGAGCCATGCTGTAGCCGAGATCGTAAAGACGTGTCATCTCCACTGGGTCAAACGCTTCCTGGGCATTAGGCTCGAAATCTGCGGGTATGGAAGCAAGATTAAAATCAATCCCTTCCCTTTCTGTAATAACATATATCCTGTAAAGGTCTCCTATCCCCTGTGAAGTGGTTAGACTGGATAGTGACCTGCCCGCGATCGCTAACACATCAATCTCAACCTCCTTATACTGAACATCAATCTGGTTGTTCCGGATAATGTAGAGTTTTACTTCAGGTCTATTCTTAAGACCGACATTCTTCACTCCCTCTTCTATATTAAAAATATCCTCATAAAGGAAAACCTCTGTTAACACACCACCGTCCACATGCATCTCGTCGTAAGTCTGACCGCCGGCCTCAACATCTACATAGACCGCCGGGAACGCTACCGGCATTGAGGAGGAAGCCAATACGACACTGCGAAACAGCTCAAGTGCTTTCGGATGGCCGCTTGAGGCTATCGCGCCCATGTTCCAGACCACAAGCTTCCTGGCGTCAAGGTTTGTTGTGGCAATCAGCAGCCGCCTTCCCTCGGAATGCGCCTTCGCGATATCGTTTAACATTTCTTCATCCAGATATTGAGCGAGCAGATCGGCCAGAGGCGCTGAAGAGGCAAGTGAATCGGAGCTGCCGATTAAGCTGCTCAGAATACTGAAGAAAGATTTAGCCTTAAATATGTCATCCGAGTTGACTGAGGTGAACAGCCTCCCAAGCTCCGCATCGTACTCTCCACCCAGAAAAGCAAATGGAGCTATAAGCGATCCGGTGCTGATACCGGTTACGAGCGTGAAAACGGGTCTTGTCCCCGTCGCGTCCCATCCGTTAATAAGCCCAACGCCGAAGGCGCCGTTAGCTCCGCCTCCCGATAAGGCTAGGATGGAGATCGTATCATCCTCCATATTATAACCCTCGGGCATGGAGCTTATATGCTGCATTAAGGAATCTTCAAAGTCTTTCTGATAGTAATCGCTATGACCGGAGCTAAAGTCCCTTACTTGCGGCATCCCCGTTATCCTCGCCTTCCCGGAATATTGCTCGGGTAGCGGCGTCCGTGTCATTGAAGCGCAGGATGATAATCCCAGGACTATCAAAAGTAAAATTGTGACGGATTGGATGACTTTCCTCATTTCTTACTACCTCCTTAATCATAATTTATACTTACTTCAAAACGCAGAACAATGCTATCATAAATTAGAGTACTAAGATATGAATCACAAACAGATAAGAAGAAAGGTGGGCTGAGTTAAAACCCGGCCCGCCCAGATAATTTATATAACTAAAGTTAATCAATCGGCTGTTTAGGCGGAGGATTCAGCCCTTTCAGCTCACCTTTCTTGAGCCACTCTGACATTAGACCCGTGGCCGGATCGCTGCGGGGAGCTGTATCCCATTGCTTGCTCGTCCCTTGAGGCCAGGATTCCTCGTTGAATGTGACTTCCCGTACCTTCATTTAACCGCATATGGCTGCTGAGACGGGATCATTTCCCCACTGATTTCCAAACCCTCGTCGATGAACTTATGCCAAGCCCCCAAAAACAGGTCCACCTTTAGAGTCAGAATTTTCAATATATGACCCTTACCCATAAGCTGTATCATGATAATTAGAAATATCTGACGTTTTGAACCTAACCCCAACTTAGGAACGTTTGTAGGGCAGAAGTTCGTTTTATATTTTGACAAAGGAAGAAAATTGAACTAAAGTTGGAAGAAATCAAGCGGATACACAAGCTTCTTGGCGTTAAACGCAATCTGGGTCGATTATACTAACTTTGACTCAGACAATCAGTAGATACGCTGCTAAAGCGATGATACATCTACACTTCAAATTTTTATAATCATGTTTTTGTCGTATGGTTATACAAAATTATATATTCTGTATAATAATTGTATAGGAGTCAGAAGAACTATGAATTGGAATGTAGCCACAATCACCGCACTCGCAGAAGTTGTGGGCGCCATAGGGGTCATCGTTTCTTTATTTTATCTCGCGATTCAAATTCGCGTTAATAACAAAGAAGCACGCCTGGCCGCAATGCATGAAATCTCCGAGGGGTTTCGTGACAGCATTTCCACCTTTACGAATGCAGAGATGGCGGGAGTAGCCACCCGTGGTAATGAAGACTTTGATGCGCTTTCGGATGCCGAGATCTTGCAGCTAACTGCTGGGTACCAAATAATGTTACGACTGTGGGAAGAAGCATTTTATCAGAACAATGCAGGGCGCCTGGACGCTGTTATTTGGGACGGGATCATTAGTGAGTATTCTTCGTTTCTTCCCGCACCTTCATTTAACCGCATATGGCTGCTGAGACGGGATTATTTCCCACTGATTTCCAAACCCTCGTCGATGAACTTATGCCAAGCCCCCAAAAATAGGTCCACCTTTTAAGTTAGATTTTTGCATATATTTTCTCTAATGAGTTGAAATAAACGTGCCTTCAAAATCCTTAATTTTATTGTCTGATACTATAGCCTTTGGAGCAGGTGGCCTATATCCAAGTGAGCTGTGCGGCCTCACCTCATTGTAGTGCCTTCTCCACTGTTCAATCAGTACTTGAGTCTCCTTAAGACTGTAAAATATCTCCACGTTTAACAGCTCGTCTCTAAGTTTTCCATTAAAACTCTCATTGTATCCATTCTCCCAGGGTGACCCTGGCTCTATATATGCAGTTTTAACTCCAAGACTTCCTATCCACTCCCTTGTAGCCTTTGCGGTAAATGTAAAGGTAAATTTTGTGGACTTTGGTGTGTAGAACTCCAAGGCTCTCACTATCTTTGAACAATTGAATAATAGGTAGGATAACATTAAGGTCTACCTTCAAATTATCATTGACATAAAACTCGAATTATGTTTTAATCAACTTCAAAGTTGCAAAGGAGGAGTCAAATGATAAATTCAAGATTTCTTATTTTTTATATTATTACACTGTTACTCGGAAGCGTACTGGCTAAGACGGCGGTTGCTGCGGAGGAGGTCTTGTCCTGGGACGAGGCTCGCAGACTTTCTGTTGAACTTCCGGCCGTCGAGTTTCAGCCGCATTACAAATCAAAGTTTGTCACTGTAAAGGGGCACCAAATCCATTACATGGAGGCGGGAAAGGGCGACCCGATCGTGTTCGTCCACGGCAACCCCGAGGCTCCGTACATCTGGCGCAACATCATGCCGTACTTGGAGAAGCACGGGCGGGTCCTTGCTCCGGCGCTGATTGGCATGGGCAAGTCGGACAAGCCGGACCTCGAGTACAACTATTCGGACTTCTACGAGCACCTTGTGGGTTGGATCGAGGCTCTTGATCTCAAGAACATTACCTTCGTGATTCACGACTGGGGCTCTGTGATGGGGCTTGATTACACTAGGCAGCATCCGGACAACGTGAAAGGTGTCGCCATGATGGAGACGCTGATCATGCCAGCCTATCCGATCAATGATCCAGAGGCTTTTCGTAAGGTGAAGCCGAGCGTGATCGCGATGTATGAACGCAACAAATCGGGCGCAGGCTACGACGATGTTGTGGTCGGAAACCTCTTCATCGAGATGACCCTGCCCGGCCACACCCTCCGGAGGCTGCGGCAGGCGGAGATGATCCATTACCGCGAGCCTTTCAAAGACCCGAAGAACCGCAAACCCCTTCTGCAGTGGCCTAAGCTGATCCCAATTAAGGGGGAGCCAAAAGAGACACATGACGTGATCACTGCGATCAACGAGTGGCTTCCCAACAAGAAGATCCCGACCCTTCATCTCTACGGCGAACCGGGCGACGTTAATTCCGTAGAGGATGTGATGTGGTTGGCCGAACGACTGCAGGACCACCAAACGCAGTACATCGGTCCCGGTCTCCATTTCGTTCAGGAGGATCATCCGAAGATCATTGGGAGCACCATTGCGGATTGGTATCGGCGTAACATCTCCACGAAGAAGGGAGGCCAACTGCCACCTGACAGCATGGAATAAATTCTACTCCAAACTTACTGATTGAGATAAGAATTTTTGTCAAGCCCCCAAGGTAATGTGCAAGGACTTATGGCGGTTTCCCCTAGAATGGGGAAATGGCAATAAGTATGGCAAAAACAATCAAAGAGGAGCGTTTGAGGTGGGTAAAACCGATAGCGGAAAAGCGGGTGAAGTTGGTAAATGTAGAGAAAGTATGTCCGCACAGCAAACGGAGTCTCGAGAGATGGCTTTCCGCATACAAGAGGGATGGTGAGGATACCTAGGGCTTGACCAACTTGTTTCGTATATACAGGGGAATGCCTTGGAGATGCCTTTCGATGATGCTACTTTTGATGTCGTCTGGACTCAGCACGCATCGATGAATGTTCCCGACATGTTCCGGGCTCTATAATGAGATATATAGAGTTCTGAAGTCTGGCGGTTATTTAGCGATTTACGACATTTTGTAGGAAGTCAGGCCTAAGAATACCTTGTTCCATTTATCTATCATTTTATCCCCAGAGGAAATTGTGGGCAAGATACATTTTCTTGTTATGTAAAGATAAAAATTAAATTACAATAACACAAGTCTGCTCCCATCTTTTAAAAGAGGATAAGATATACCATAGTTGTGAAGCTTTATCCCTGGATTCAGATCGAACTTGTGGGGGTTAAATATAGATATATAGGTGGAGGAATATCTGTTGGTGAGATGCGGTATATGTGGATAGGCTGGCGATCTCCCAGACGTGTGTGTGGCGTTTACGCATAAAATGAGATTATATGTCTTGTTTAATAAATGCCAAAGAAGGAGAGAAGAAAAAATAGTTTTAGGCGGAGGATAAAGATGTAAAGAATATTAAATCCATATAATTGATCATATTAGTATAAATTGAAAATGTGTTCACTCAGCCGAGGGTTTCTCTCTACCTAACCAAAAAGGTCCTACCTCGATAATAATAGGTTCTCTCTTTATGTATGCAGCTTTTACTAATGGGTTTTTTGAAAAAATTCTTTTCACTTCCGCTGAGTCCCTGGCCTTAATAAAGAATACTAATCCATAATTACCTTCAGCTGGATTTGAAGGGAAATATATGTTTTCAGCTATTCCGTCATTTTGCAATTTGAGTATAAATTTAGCAGTTTCACCTCTTCCAACCTCTTTAAATAAAGCGTCCCTATTGACTCCTTCTATAATTTCTTCTATTACTAGGAAAGTCTTTAAAGGTTGATTGGTTGATTCTTCTGCTGATGAGTAATTGATACTCGAAAAAATTATTAAAAATGCTAATAAATATCTCATTGCATTTCTCCAAATCATAGTTTAATTCAAATTATGTGCGATACTTAAGTTCTTAGAAGTGGTATTCTACGTTGGCGAATTAATGTACTTAAGACTATATTAGCTGTCAACACAGTAAAATATTCATACTTTATAATCCGTTCCCTCGCGATGTGCCGTCGACACCAATCTACCATGGTGCACTCGGTTCCTCGGCGTTTCGCGGCATGGACCGGCGCCGGGTCGAGGGCAGTCGACGCGTCGATGACAGGCACGCCAGGAAGTTACAGGCGCTCTCTCTCTCCGGTCACGGCTGAGGGTCGGTAAACCATTTCCTCGGGTTCTTGGCGAAGTGACGGCGGTACCAATCAGCGATGGCGCGGCCGGTTGCCACCGGTTGATCCTCCTGTACGAAGTGCAGGACAACTCCAACGTAAGCGGTGTCAATGTTCTTAATGTGCTCCACGCGCCAGCGCACGTCATATTCTTCGGTTACCTCGCCGGGGGTGCCGTAAATGTCCAGGAACTTTGTGTCGGTCTTCAACATCCATTCGTTGTAGTCCTTCATGACCTGGTCGTTATAAGGCTGGTCCCCATCGAGACCCACTTCGCGAGCCCACATGTAGATCGGTAAGCGATCGTCGATCTCGCGGAAGGGCTTGCGGTAGGCATACATCTCACGCTGTGACAATTCACGATAAGTGTGAATCTGCATTGTTTCTTCGATGAACAAATTCTCGTCGTACACCAAATGGTGTCCCTCGTCGCTCTTATACAGCCTGTAGTGATGGATGGCGCCTGCTTTGCCACGGCGCTTCACAGCTTCTTTTGTATCAAGAATGGGGTAGAACGGTGCAACCAGTGCTTCCATCATGACAATGCCTTTGACGCGATTGGAATTCTTACTGGCCCAGTCCATTCCGATCACGGATCCCCAGTCATGAATGACAAGTACGATGTTGTCGCCCAGGTTCAGCTTCTTCATGATTTCGGCAACATAGCGCTGATAATCGGCGAACTTGTATTCGATATCGGGTTTGCCTGAGTCGCCGTGACCGGGCAGGTCAAAGGCAACGATTCGGCCATAGGGCTCCAGGTATGGGAGGATGTTGCGCCAAACGTATATTGATTCAGGTGCGCCGTGAATGAAAACGATGGCATTTCCCTTACCCTCGTCAACATATGCGATCTCGGTATCCAACACCTGCATGGTTTTCTTGGTGTAGCGTAGGTCCGAACGAGGAACCATGGCTTCAAACATGCGGGCGACATCGCCCGGCTCACCTGGCTGTTCGCTGAGGGGCGACGTGAGTGCTGGCTCCTCCTGGGCAAAGCACGGTGCTGCGGCAAGCATCCATATAGCAATACCAAGAATCGTCAGTTTCTTCATAATCAGAGCCTCCAATTAAACTAAGATACTCCCATTTTAAACTAGGATACTCCCATTGTCTATAACAACATGATCGGCACCTTTCGCGATCAGAGCTTGCTTCTTTGCGGCGCTCCGGGGGTCGCAGCGACGACTGTTGCTCCGAGCTCCTTGGCACTTCCCTTTGTTCCTGAAAAGCCGTCTCCATTACTGGCGGCAATGTATATGTTATCCGAATCTACTTCGTAATTTTCAGCGGCAATTTGTTCACTTTCAGCAAAAATCCCCTTCAATGATGCTCTATTATCAAAAGTATAATTCGTATACGCGTTAGTGTTGTCATTTTTTATTTTGCCTAATACAGAAGGGTAATCCGATGAATCGGTAATATTGGAACAAATCCCTGTACAATCAGCATATATAGTTTCTGGAATCAGAAAGAATGGAGAGAATAAAATGAAGGTTAGTAAAGCTAATTGATTAAACAGCAATTCTCTGAACTTTGTCATATAATACCTCCTTAAAGGTATAAGTCGTTATAGAAACAGATCAGCGAATAATGCTACCCCGCTCTTTTTATCCATCATAAAATATTAAAAAAACTTTGTCAATCAAATATTCATACTAAGTACTTCAAATTCAAGGAAATTCCCAACTATGATGAAAGAGGTTTGGTCCAAAAAGACTTGACGCTCTTAAACTAATTGGACTGAAAAACTGTTTTAAGGTTTTCCACATTATGAGTCATAACGCTAAGGTAATCTCGTTCTCTGGTAAGTTCCCGCAGGGGTTAAAAACTATGCTTCTAATCCCTAGCGATTTTAATTTTTCGTCAGTTTCCTTCATAGGAGTCATCCTCCCAGATCATCCACTTTGCAGGATGATTCTCGAGGATAATATTTAGCCCTTGCAACTGATCCGGTCCCGGAATTTCATTGGGCTCCCAGTGCACGCTCGCCATGTTGAGGTCATATCGTCTTGCAAAGTATTGGTAAACGGGATGTGAAGACAATAGGAGCATAGTGGGATTAATAGCTTTGCTCTTT
>PVMK01189340.1_pt1 | contig 10350 bp, 13 predicted proteins | sample 1853481 | NCBI WGS metagenome assembly PVMK01 (sample SAMN08533507, study PRJNA380276) | Marine sediment metagenome, whole genome shotgun sequencing project. | reverse complement strand
AGCCACCTGCAGCCCATCCATTTCAGTCACCTCCAGCAGCCATGCATCTCCGTCCGTAGTAGAGAAAAAGACAAAAACTCCCAACTCATGAACTTTCTGGATGCCTTTTGAAGCTGCCTCCTGAATTGCATTAATGCCGTTCTGCAGAGAAATCTGGGCTTTCTGCACTTCAGTGAGGTTAGCAGTCTGTTCCTGCTGCTTGCCGAGACAACAGCGTTTGAATTTTCTGCCGCTTCCACAGGGACATGCCTCGTTCCTGCCTATCTTACTCATTACAATCTCCTTATATAGTAAAAATACTCTAAAGTTTTAAATGTAGCATATCACATAATTTCAACCAGACCATGGTAGTATGGAAAGCATGACTGAACATAACAACAAAAAAATTGCAATCCCTTATTTTCTCTCCATGGGATTGATCCCCTAACAATTACTTTCTAAAAAAACGAACCAGCAACGAAATAATAATGGAAAGAATTACCATGGTGGTGATCGGGATATATATCTTCAAATTGGGTCTGTTGATTATAATATCACCGGGCAGACGACCGATTGGCAACTTTCCAAGCCAGGGCCAGAGAAGACCAGCAGTCAGAAACATCAGCCCTATTCCAATCAATACCTTCTGCATGAAAACCAACTCACTCTTCCAAACTGTTTCCACATCACCGCTTGGACAATTCCTGCAGCAAACCTTTTACCATGTTGCCGTCAGCCAGTTTACCAAAATGCTTCATAATTGTTCCCATGGCCTGCATGGGACTTCTGTATTCTGCCAAATCAATGTTCTCATTTATCCAGGTCATGACCTCCTCGCTGCCGGCCATTTTCGGAAGGTATGATCCAAGCACCCTTAGATACGGAGAGCTTTCCTTTTTCTGCAGTTCCAATACCGACTTTTCAGACTTTGCCAATCCACCCATAATCCCAAGCAGATCATCATCCGTAATTTCTTCAGGTTTTTTGACACGAAAAGTTTTCTTGCCGCTTTCCAGAGTAATAGGCACTGTCAGTTTCGGAAATTCACCCATTATCACCCGTAAGCGAATCACGGATATCATTTTGCTTCTGCAGCATGGAGTTCTTCAGATCAAGCCTGATCTTGTCATGGAGCGATATGTCCATATCCTGATTCCAGCCATATTCAACGTATTTTTTTTCTTCCATATTTTCTTTCCATCAAGTGAAATTTTTAAAATTCCCGAAAAACTCACTACAGGGATTTCTTCAGAGCTTTCAAGTAAAATTTATTAATATAATCTGAAACCATTCGTCGGGCTGAAAACGAAGAACCGCAACATTTTATTGATTCCTTCATAACACCAACCCACCCCTCGGGTATCCCATGGTTTCTCGTTTTATAGAATAGAGGGATAATCTTTTCCTCGATAAGCTGATAGATAGCCTCTGCATCAGCCCTGTCACGATTTTCATCTTCCTCTTCTGCCCCGAAGGCCCAGCCATTCTTGCCATTATAACCTTCATGCCACCATCCATCCATTATGCTCAGGCTCGGCACCCCATTCAGGCCGGCTTTCATACCGCTGGTGCCGCATGCCTCCTTGGGCGGCAGAGGATTATTCAGCCATACGTCCACTCCATGCACCATATACTGGGCAAACTGCTCACCGTAATCCTCCACAAACGCTATTCTGCCGCCAAATTCCGATCACGGGCGGCGTTAATCACACGCTGCAGGATTCTCTTGCCCGGATCATCTGCAGGGTGCGCTTTGCCCGCAAAAATAATCTGGATAGGCTGCCAGCGGTCAGTGAGAAGTTTTTTCAGTCTTTGCATGTCATGAAAAATAAGATCCGCCCTCTTGTACGTTGCAAAACGTCTCGCAAAACCAAAGGTTAATATTGTCGGATCAAGCAATGTGCCGCCGGATACAACCAGAGAAGTATTCATCCGGTCCTCAGTCCATCGACGCCTGGCACGCTCACGGATTGCGTCAATAAGTTTGATCTTCAACCACATATGGGTATTCCACAATTCCCGATCCGGGATCTCGTGGACCAATTCCCAGATATAAGGATTATCATGCTCGTCCAACCAGTCAGGATCAAGATACTTATTAAAAAGCAGCTCCATTTTGGGCTCAATCCAGGTCGGTACATGGACACCGTTAGTAACGTGTTTGATCGGCACCTTTTCTTCATCAGCCTCCGGCCCACAAACTCTTCCACATTCCCCGGGCCACCTCACCATGTCTCCTGCTCACTCCGTTGCGATACCCTGACATACGCAAGGCAAATGCAGTCATGTTAAAACCGCTTTGCGGCTCATCAGGATGAACCCCCAACTGCAGAAACGAATCATGATCAAGACCCAATGAGGAACAGTACACCTGAAAATATTTCTCCATCAGACTCAAAGGGAAAAACGTCATGGCCCCGCCTTCACAGGGGTATGTGTTGTAAAGATGGTTGTATCGCTCACCATCTTTCGGGCATCTTCAAAACTCGTGCCTGCCTCTACCCTGTCCCGGATCCTTTCAAGAAGGGCAAAGGCTGCATGCCCCTCGTTCAGATGTAAAAGAGAATGGTTGACACCCAACTGCTCCAGTACCTCCATGCCGCCTATGCCCAGAACAATCTCCTGGCGGAGCCTTTGCTCTGTATCTCCGGCATAGAGCCGTGAGGATATGGTCCTGTTCCAGGGATCATTTTCCTTAATATCGGTATCAAGAAGATAGAGCGAAACCCTGCCGACTGCAATTTTCCAGACACTGACATATATGGGCGGTTCAATTACAGGCACCTTGACAATTAATTGCCCGCCTTTTGCATCCATAACCCTGGAAATAGGAGCAGCCTCACGGTCCAGCGGCTGATCGAGATTCTCCTGCCAGCCGTCTTCACGAATACGCTGCAGAACATACCCTTCCGGATACATGAATCCGATGGCCACAAGAGGTACATGCAGGTCACTGCACTCTTTGATAAAATCACCGGCCAGAAAACCAAGCCCCCCGGCATAAAACGGCAGGGAATGGTGCAGACCATATTCTGCTGAAAAATAAGCAATACCTGGTGTGTCCTTATCACACACCTCTCTCAGCTGTGCACAGACACCTTTTTCAAGATACTTGTAAAACTGTGACAGCACCAGGTCATAATGCCTCAGAAAATCAGGATCCTTTGCTGCTTCTGCCAGGATTTCAGCAGGGAGTTCCTTTAAGGTTTTGTCAGGGTTATGCCTGCTTTCCTTCCAGGCTTGTCGGTTCAAAGATTTAAATACCATGCGGGCTGCAGGATGCCAGCTCCACCAGAGATTTTCAGCCATCTCTCCTAAACCAAGCAGCCTGTCAGGCAGGTTGGGGAATTCCTTTTTGATTCTGCCCATTGTGTCTTTTGTCACAATACGTCTCCGTTTCCGTATGGTTATCGCTGTCACCAAAATCGACTTGTTTGCTGTGAATATTGATATATTTACACGTAATACAGGCTCATATGCAAGAGTTACCCATTCCAGAGAGTATATTTCTGCTACCTACCGATCTCGTTGGAAATATTATTTAGCTGTTGATGTCATTAAAATTATATATAGTTATGTAAATACAACTACAAATTTGAAAATTATATCCTAACAACCTGCAGGAATAAATTATGACTGACTATACTCTCCAGCCCATTGGTATCTTACATTGCGATTTAATTAACAGGGAGCATACCCCCAAAAATTATGATGAATCAAAGCATGTCGGAACTATTGAAATTTACCCGGAATTTATTGAGGGGATGAAGGGTATACAAAAAGGAGATACCATCGTTGTGCTATTCTGGCTGGACAGGGCGGATCGATCTGTTTTACGTGTTCATCCTCGTGGCGACAAATCAAAGCCCAAACGGGGGGTTTTTTCAACACGCAGCCCGGTAAGACCAAACCCTGTAGCGGTTTCAGAATTACTGGTCCTGAGTATCAATAAAAATATTCTTACGGTCAAGGGGTTGGATATACTTGACTCCACCCCGGTAATTGATATAAAGAAAAAAATATAACCAAAAGAAAATATTAAAATCCTGGCAGGAGACAATTGCCTATGAAGTTGTTGAAAAGCGAGCAGGAATACAAATATGACGATTTTCGGGAACTGCAATGCGGTATCTGCAAAAAAAAGTTGTGGGACAAAGGCCGGGAGATTATCAACAATATCGGCATAAAATGTCCTCAGTGCTCCACTATATACAGTTTTGAGCCGACACGCTGGCGGGTATTGGCTGATGTGCTGGAGGAATAAAAAACTTTACTTTTCTACAGGTCACCCTAACAAATTCAACTCGCAAAATTATTTTAGCCCGGGTTTCTCACAAGTCGATACATTCGTAAACACTCTGTTCCTGTTAATATCCTGTATACCACCTTCTATGCCCACAGACTATCACCATTCACTATTGAATGCTGAAATGTTCGTGAAAAATGCGGGGTTAGCGTAGTTCACATAAAAAGGGGCTCCTTCCGGGAGCCCCTTTTTATTTAACGTCTATGTTACAGACAACAAGAATATAAAAAAGTCTTTACAGCTAAATCTTTCCTGGGAATTCTATCAAATATTAGCTCCAGGGATTAATTTTTTCAGTCACCTTCCAATGATTATTAACCATTCCAAGAATGACAGTCTCATCAGCAGGGATGGTTGTTGCATTATCAGCCTGGTTCATTATGTAGCTGCCGGACACGGAAACCTTGATGAGTTTTGTAGGTTGGTCATCGATATAATCTTCTTTTTCTCCAACAACTGTAATCTGTAAATTGGAAAAATCGAAAGTAGCATCTTGTAATCTCTCCAGTTCACCCGTTGCTGTTTTCTCATTAATTGTTCTTTTAACAGCAGCGGCCACCCTGGGTTGTTCGTCAGTAAGATAAATATCAACAAGAGAAGTATCCACCATGATCCCATGTTTGGAGATGTAATCCTGGATTAATGCTTTCGGCACCTGCACCTGGGCAGGACCGGAAGAACTTCCACCACAGTTAATCATGGTGCCAACTAAAAACAGTGCCAAAACAGTATAAAATAATCCTTTAGTCAAATTGATCATATTGCTCTTTTTCACTTCGTGCTCCTTTAACTTAATTTTAAGACAATCAGCCAAATCTTAGGCCATAAATTTTCAATTGAGAATTGCTGTCAACTTTTACCTAAATATACCTTGCATCAATATCAATAAAAATGCCATGGGTATAACCCCTGAAAACCTGCTTCGTAATACCTTGTTTTAGAATGTGCAATCTGATTTGTTTTTTGCAATATAACAAAATAGGTATTTCCAATTGCCTTTTGCCTTAATTTACTGGTATTATTTTTCGGACTGGATTTTTTGACACGATGTAGACGGTTTTCATAGTTTATCAGGAGGTGTAATATGAAAAAGGCACTTTTTTTTACGGGGTTACTGGTTTTCACTATTAGTATCGCTTTAGCTGAGACGGGTGTAAAAAAAAGAAGACCACTGCCGTTTGAGTATGGCAGAGTTGTCATCAACAATTATTCAAAAGCGTCCCACATTTCTCCCGTAGTGTTCGATCATTGGTTTCACCGGGCAAAATTTACCTGCAGGATTTGTCATGTTGACATCGGCTTTGCCATGCAGGCCGAAGTGACAGACATCAGAGCGGTTGACAACATTAATGGATACTATTGCGGTACGTGCCATAATGGAAAAGATTCATTTTCTTCGTGCAAAAATGATTTTACACCAAAAGATTCCGCGACATGTGACCGTTGCCATTCCCAGGGGAAAAAAATTGTAAGAAAATATGATTTCAAAGAATTCGTTAAAGGATGGCCGAGAGAAAGGCTTGGCAATGGCGTTGATTGGGAAAAAACAGAAGAACAGGGGCTCATTAATCCCGTTGATTTTATCGAAGGCGTTTCCATTAAAAGAGAAAAACTCGCCGATCAGGCAGATTTCGAACTCAATGCCAAGGTCGAGGGAATGCCCGACATTCTTTTTTCACACCGAAAACATACTGTCTGGAACGGGTGCGAATTATGTCACCCTGAAATATTCATCGGCATAAAAAAAGGCATAACAAAATACTCAATGGTGGATTTATACGAAGGTAAATATTGCGGTGTGTGCCATAGGAGCGTTGCATTTCCACTCCTTGATTGTCAGAGATGCCATACCCAGGAGGTTCGACAATAACTATGAAAAATATTGTCCGGTTTACCTTCATAAGTTTACTGTTCCTTTATTTTTCACATGGAAACCTTATTGTCGGCACCCTGGGCAGTGCTTATGCTCAGCAGGATTGGAAACAGGAATATGCTGCTGTCTGTGCAAAGACGCAAAACGCCATGACTCTTTCTTCCGCAGAGTTGGAAAATCATATTGAGCGGTGCGACAAACTGCAGGAGCGCCTTAATGAATTGAACGGATCGCAAGGAAAAACAGAGAGAAAGGTGTATACAAAAAGGCTGAAAATGTGCAGAGATCTCTACGACTTTGCGCTAAAATACAAAGAAGAAAAAGAATAACTACTGATGCCTAAAATATTATTGTGCGTCTTCATCATACTTTTTTTCTCGCCCAATTTTGCATCTGCCGATAATTATTCCCAATATTTTCCATATATTCCATCAGCCCAATATTATGGAAAAGTAATACTGAATAATTATTCTAAAAAGGCATATGTTCCCCCTGTTGTCTTTGACCACTGGCTTCACAGGGCTAAGTTTACCTGCAGGCTCTGTCATATTGATATTGGCTTTACCATGAAGGCAGAAACGACAGACATCAAAGCCGCTGACAACATAAATGGATACTATTGCGGTGCCTGCCATGATGGCAAGAGAGTGGTTGAAGATAAAATAATTTTCGCTGCCTGCGCTGTCAAATTTACAGAACAGGATAAAAAAAGATGTGCCAGGTGTCATTCCAAAGGAAGTACAGGACAGAGGGAATACGACCGCAAGACATTTACTGAAAATCTGCCTCGATTACACGACGATTTAATCGATTGGGAAAAGGCGGAAGCTGAGGGAAAAATCAAGCCAGTAGATTTTCTCGAAGGCATCTCCTATAAAAGAGAGCCCTTAAAAGCGCAAGAGGATTTTTCCATAGAGGTTACAACATGGGCGTCCGATGTCATATTTTCTCACAAGAAACATACTGTCTGGAACGGATGCGAGGTTTGTCATCCGATGATATTTCCCAGTTCAAAAAAAGGAACGGTAAAATATACAATGTTTGAGATAATGGAGGGTGAATACTGCGGCGTCTGCCATGCGTCGGTTGCGTTCTCCGTATATCTTTGTGCCAAGTGCCACAAAAGTCCTGTGCAATAAATCTCCCTTCTATAAAAATATTGAGATTTTCTCTCAATAGCCAGCGGGACCCCACTTCGAGCCTCGGCTCAGTACTCCTAAAAACTTTAGGCAAAGAGAAAAAGTATTTGAAGAAAACTTTTGTGAATACTCAAATGTCAAGCCTGGCCCGGATACCTCCTTCTGCAAAGCGGCCCATTGCATCAAAATGCAACAGAAACTCGCCAGCACCAACCAAAATGGCAGCAAGCAAACCAAGCACACCTGTCATAGTTATTTGTCCATGAGTTAATTCCAAGCATTTTCTCCTGAAAACAAAAATGTTATTTAATTAACTCGATTTCTCCCGGTCTCCAGGTTTTGTCGAACCAGGGATCAAGCGGACCATAGATTCGAAGGATAGGAAACCAGGACTTATTTGGTACAGTTTCGATCCAGTTTTGTTCTTTACCGCGCGGGGCCTTCGGTCCAAAATAGAGCTCAACTGAACCATCTGCATTTTCTACCATGCTATCACTTTTGCTGTTCTTACTTGGAAACGGGTTGGACGTCTGTAGTTCAGATCGTGTTTGAGGGTCATAAATAACAACGGACCAGAAATCTTTGGCTGGGACGTTGGCTGGGATGGTCAGTTTGTAAGTTTTAGCACCATCAAAAATGTTTCCTTCGCTATCCTGGGTAGTGATAGCGTACTGTGACCCCAGGCCAACCATTTTTAAAACCATGGCAGGGGTGTTGACCGTCGCACCATAGAAAAACAGAGTGCGGGCATCCAAATACCGGCCACCTTCGCCACCGTCTTTCAGCCACTCATAGCTGCCACCGATAAAAGCCTCTTTCCAGTAACTGTTTTTGTAAAGATATGCTTCTTTATGGGGAGTTCGAAAGATAATAGCCCTCGCGGTAGCATTGCCGACAGCCACAGCCTCGGTCAGTGTTTTTTTTAGTTGTGGGTCAGGATCGAACTTTTTGCCTTTTTGCAGACCGATGCTCGAGAATAACCCTCGTAATTCCGGATCGATGAAATCCAACGGTTCCTTGTCGAGCACATGTGCCATTTCTTCATAAAAGGTGAAGTCGTTTGCATGAATGGTGTTATACGTGACCCTCGAGCCGGATGTGATAACCATCCTGGGCGGATTGGCCTTTTCTGACAAAGGATAGATCTTAACTTGTTCCGAGAACATCCTGGCTGCTGCATCCGGTTTGCCATCTACGAGGAAGCCTCGCAGGATGAACATATTGTTGTAACTGGGAGAACGAGCGATAAAATATCCTTCGGGTTCTTCATCCTTGTAACCTGGAGGCAGAATAAGGTACTTTCCTCCCTGCCCTTTGTCCGGGCCGGGGGCTCCCATGTCGACAACGAAACGGAAAAACGCGTCATTGACTGTTCCCGGGCCTGTACCACGTGGTACTTCAATGACCAATGGTCCGGTTTTTTCTAAATCAAAGGTGTTGAATGCGTAAACTGTATCTGTATTTGCAGTCAGAAACAGGGGGTTCGAGTCCATAAGCTTATCAGTAACGATAATATGGTGAGCTTCCGTTACACCAATGCTCGCAAAGCCCAAACGCAAAGCCTCTGCAGATGCCATGGGTAAACCATTCAGGAATACCTCCACACCACGAATAAACATCAGGTGCTCTAAAACCTTCTCGGCAGTTTTCTCAGTAGGAACGCCATCGAAAAATTCGAGTTTTCCAAGGCGAGTTTCGACTTTGTCCGGCGTCATTATGGAACTAGGTATAGGCGTATTATAGCCGGGCGGGACTTCTGCTGCGCTGACAATACTCAACATAGAAAGAGTGACCATGCCGGCAATAAGAAGCCCATTACTCATTTTTTTGAAATTATTCATCTTTATGCCTCCACTTTTTGAGTGATTAAATTTTTCTAAAAAAGAAAAGACTTAAATCGGAAACGACCATTTCCCCATAACGTGAAATCGAGGGGCAAAAAACTGGGAAAGCTTTGGCTTATGGGCCGTGTTGACATTAAGGATTACAAGTATATACCGATCAACCACTAAGTTTTTTGTCTGCTCGAACGATTGGTTGTGTGCCGGCCCCAAAGGGACATACTTAAGTTATTTGTTAGAACTTAACAATTAGGGACAGGCCACGTTTCTTTTCATTAATTGTGGCCTGTCCCTGGTTATTTAAATATGATGAAATATTATGGGTCCGAAAACTCTAATTATGCATTTTTCGTTCCCGGGTTATAATTCCTTGGTCTAAAAATGGGGTCCACTTCAGACTATTCTCACGATTTTGGTTTTTCCATTGTTTTTGGTTTTTCCATTCCTTTTGCTTCTTCCAGTCTTTTTGCTTCTTCCAGTCTTTTTATAATTTGATCTGCGGTCACTACCTCATGGGCTAGAAATTCAAAGTTAGTAAGAGCTGCCTCATACGCAGCATCTCCTGCTGCTGCAGTGGCGTCAGCTACGATAATAAGATCAAAACCATTTTCGATCGCATCTCGAGCGTGTGACTCTATACACATGTTTGCTGACATACCGTAGAGAATGATTGTTTCTATTCCGTACTGCCTTAGCTGGATAGCGGCATCTCCAGTCCAAAAGTTACTGAGCCCCTTATGCGGGTTCATAACGATTGTATTGCTATCCGGTAATAATGCGGGATGAATTTCATGCCCCCAGGTTCCCTGCGCGAACATTTTCAAATCAAACATTATCTTGTCGATGCCGTTCAAGCTCTTCCAATTCGCAAAATCTTGCGGCGTGTACATATGGGTAGAGTAAAAAACAGGGATTCCTATTTTTTTTGCGAGCGTTTTTAACGTCTTCTCTTTTTCAACTACTTTATGTTTTGTCACAGTCGGACCGACTAATCCCCAAGCAGGACTTCCTTCTGATAAGAAATCGTTTTGAGGATCTGTAACGAACATAGCTGTTTTTGCAAGATCTATCTCTACCGTTTCTCGCGGCATAAATTCTTGTTTATAAACGTAATCAGCCGCATTAGCGGCACCTATAAGGACAAAAAATGCTACAGTTGTTACTGTTAATATTTGTATTAATTTGTTCATGACAATACCTCCGATTTTATGA
>PVMK01121237.1_pt1 | contig 10350 bp, 12 predicted proteins | sample 1853481 | NCBI WGS metagenome assembly PVMK01 (sample SAMN08533507, study PRJNA380276) | Marine sediment metagenome, whole genome shotgun sequencing project. | reverse complement strand
AATCTACTAACATATAATGCAGATGTGTCTGAAACTGGGTTTTTCGAGCGGAGCGAGTCTTATAATATTATATGGTAGCCAAACCGTTTTATTTTGAAGTTTTTGTTTAAAAAAAGCACCCCCGCCTTTATGCCCCAAGTCCAGCCCACATTCCGACGCCCGGATTATTTTTGAAAGTGAGTTTGTGACAGTTGGGTTGTTTTGAGAGGGTCTGAGAGGGTCGCTCAAACTTTTAATATCCTGCTGCCTATACTTAAATTCCAAGCCTAAAACCAACTTCAATTTAAAAGCATTACAACTAACAAAAGTCAACTAATTAATAAAAAGTAAGATTTATATTTGTGAAACTGATAAAAACCACCAGAAGGTAATGTTATCCCGTAAATTTAACTGATAAATGAGTATTTTAGTGGGGATATAACAAGTTGTACTTCATTAAAAACCGATTAAACCAAAAGAAAGAAATTGTTAGAGCCACAACCATCAATTGAGTTATTTGGACTTGTGTTACACGAGCCAGTAACAGCATTAACTGATATTTTCGTTTCTATCATCTGCTTAGTGGCATATCTAAAATTAAATGCATTACCTCAGCGAAGTCAAGTCCAGGGATTATTTAAGTATTATTTTCTTTCAATGAGTTTGGCCACGTTTTTAGGTGGGGTATTAGGTCATGCTCTCATGCATTTTGTGCCATTTTATATGAAGCTACCTGGATGGATTACAAGCATGTTATCTGTAGCTTTACTTGAACGTGCTTTGATACAATATTCGCGAAAGTGGATTGATCCAAAAATTGGTGCCTTCTTTTCAAAATTGAACATTATAGAATTACTTGCTTTTTTAATTCTGTTACTGGTCACATTGAACTTCCAATTTGTTCTTATTCATGCTGCATATGGAATGGCCATTGTAGTAACAGGATTTACTGGCTTTGTCTACTTTAAAGAAAAAAATACGGGGAGCAAGCAAATATTACATGCAGTGCTGGTCAGTACTATTGGTGCATTCTTTTTTGTTTTCAAAATTGGGTTGGATAAATGGTTTAACCATGTAGACATCAGTCATGTGTTTATGATGATAGCTTCAGTACTGTATTACAGAGGAGCTAGAAACCTGATTGAGGGGTGAATTATATTTTCAAGCGAATGAAAATAACGAAAGCACAACAGTGTATAACCGCAATTACGGCCGATTCGACTACGTTCGAATCCACTCGGAATTGCGAGCGTCAGTGCTTAACTGAAAATTAGTAACTTGAAATCCGTAACTGACGGTTATACTACAACTAAGTCGTTCTTCTTCTTCCGGATAGGATTATAAATTCAATCAGACCTAATTCAAACACTTGAATTTTCTGACCCAAATCAGAGCGTCTTAGCTCTGTATTATTGGTTTGGGGGGTAGGCTATTAAAATTTAAATTTATAAGCATAAAATCAACTTCAAATTAAAAATTATTAACCTGACTAAAATCAGTTAATTTAAAATAATAAAGATTTAAATTTGAAATTATGTATAGGTTATTCTCTTGCAAAAATAAAGAGTCCGTTTGATACAATATTTGAGTCTAAATCCAGTATTGACAATGGATTGTGAGAGTAGCGCATATAAGAATATATAAACAAATTAACTATACACACTAGTTAGCACACATTAAAATACGCAAACATGAAAAATAAATTACTTCTTTTCAGCATTCTTATTACCCTTGTTAGTTGCACGAGCAATAAGAACTTTGAGTTAGCTCCGGACATTTATATTTTGGATAAAGATAATCCTATCGAATCATTCAAAGACTTAACTAATAAACTCCAAGGAAAACCAATTTATATTGACAGATGGGCTACGTGGTGTACCCCATGTATTGAAGAATTCAAACATAATGAAGCTTTGCACAATTTTTTGCAAAACAATAAAATCGAAATTGTGTATCTGAATTCTGACACTGATCTTGATGAGGAAAAATGGTTCGATTTCATTATTGATCATAACTTGAAGGGTAACCATTTAAGGTTAGATAGTATTTTAAAAGCTGATCTCATTGATAAAGGAATCTTTATTCCAATGATTCCTCAATATATGATAGTAAACGAAAAGGGGAAAGTAGTTACGAACAAAGCTCTTAGACCTAGTACCGGTAAAAAACTATATGAGCAATTAGACAGCTTATTAAATAAATAACGTGTGCTAACAAAAGCTAAATTTCATGGGCGGTGACGAGTAGCTTGAGAGTTAGTTCAATTAATAAAACCAGCAAGCCAAATAAATGGGTTTGCTTAAAATATAAATTTATTCGGCTTACTTACTCGGCGCATTGATAAAATTACTCTTTGAACTCGCCCACGAACCTTAGCAAGACCGTTAGCGGCAATTAAGTTGCTGACTAAAAAAGAATCTTCATTAATATAAAAGATAAAAAACAATGGAAATCAAGGAATCAATATCAATATCACAATCTCCTGAGATTATCTGGAACTATTTGTTGAAGGTTACCACAGATGTTGAATGGCGAACTGATTTATCCAAAACTGAATGGACCTCAAAGCCACCTTATGGTATAGGATCAAAAGGAATGCATCTACATAAGAAAATGGGTGCTTTTCCCTGGACAATAATCAAGTGGGAAGATGGCAGCCATATGGAATGGGTTATTGGAGAAAGTAAATTTGCAGACTCTATTGGTTCTTATCATGTTGAACCTGAAAATGGTGGTAGCAGAGTTACCATACATTCCAAAATGGTTCTACCGTTTTTTATGCGTATAATAATGGCTATTTTAGGGCGAAATGTGGTGAAAGCAGACCTTTTAAGATTAAAAACAATAATGGAGAAAAATGATAAAATTCTTTAGAAAAATACGCTACGACCTTATGGAGAAAAATAAAACTGGCAAGTATATAAAGTATGCGATTGGAGAAATAATCCTTGTCGTTATTGGAATTTTGATTGCTCTGTCAATTAATAATTGGAATAACGAAAGACAGAATGAAGTCAGAGAATTTATCTATTTAGAAGGAATAAAAAATGATCTTGAAAATGATGCTGATTTTATTAAAACACTTTTACCAAGGTATGAACAAAGAGTCCTAAATTATTCTAGACTTGATTCAATCGTTCGATTAAAATCTAACAGAATATTTGAAGTTGAATTCTCCGAATTTGGAAGATTAACATTGCAAACATATACGTTTTACCCTAATATTGGATCATACTCATCTTTAATTTCAGAAAATTCTACCGCCTTAATTTCGAATCAAAATTTATCAAAACAACTAAAGAATATTTACGAAATACAGTATGTCCGGATAAGTAGCCTTGGGCAAGAACTAGATGATATTGCTACTAAAATTAAATGGGAACTACGATTAGATTTTCGACAAAAATTAGAAGGGTATAATTATCAGGATTTTGATTCTCTTTTTGCTGACTTAGGCGAAATGAATAGGAATGTGGTTAAATATGAAACACGTTTAAAAATTCTGTTAGGCATAATTGATGAATGCATTGACGCAATTGAACTAGAATTAAATAAAAAATAACGAAAGCACAACAAAGAACTGAGCTAAAAAACAAGTTATCTTAATCATATCCAAATAATTTCTATTTCGCAGATTGTAGCAGATTACATCACAGTTATAGTCATGCAATCGTCAGAGAACTTATTAGAACACATCTCAAAGTCAATAGATATAAGAGTTTACAGAAATATCTTCTATTCTTTCCCCAAATGAAGCCTATCAGTAGAATCAAATCATTAAGTTAGTTGATGTTATTTAATCATTTTTTCTTCCGGATAGTTTTATATAAACACCATCAAACTTCAAACAAACACTTGAATTTATTTTTGGATAAAATATATGTCTATATAAAATCAATTGTTCTGACATTTATCTTAAGTTTTGAATATTCAATAATTACATTATGGCGGATGCAGACTTTTAGTAAGGTAAAATCGTAAAATTTCATTTATCCTTAGCCAAAATATATGTAGTAACTATTTCCGTAATATTTCCACCAGTTCCACCAGCACTTGAACTGATAATCTTGTATCCCTTCTTAAGATATTTATTTAACACCAACTGAAATATCAAAGTGTTCTCTTCTCTTGATTTTCTGAAAGATTGATTTTTATATTCTATAAATCTAGTTGTACCGTCTATATCAGCAATAATTAATCCTGGTGTCGACCCACCTCCTGAAGCCAATGTTTTAGTTATATCCTTTAGAATTACTGTTTGAGCAAATGTGGTTGTCATCATTCCAATAACAAGTGCCACGAATAAAATAGTTTGTTTCATAAAAAAAATACTTTTAAATCATAAAGTTATGACATTGTGATTTTGATTAGAATGATATTAATCATAAATATTTGGATGTGTATTTATTACCTTTGTCCTAACTTAAATAAAAGTAAAGACTTCTCGATGGATTTGAGGGGAACTATTGAGGAGGATTTTATTGTATATTGAAAAAGAAATTAAAATAAGGTTTGGTTAGTCAGACAAGCCAGTTGTAGAAATATGACTGGTTTTTTGTATTTGAAATTTACCTTAGTAGTGTAGAGTGTTTATGACAATCGTCATTTTTTCATATTGATTTATGTTATAATTTTATCCAATTAATCTAAAGATTCTTTGTAGTTATTTTTAGATTTTAGTGTTAATATAAACCCTACTAATTAATTTTAGTGATTTTTTTATGACACTAATTGTCGGAGTTAGTTTCTACATTTAATTGATGAGCGTCAATTATTTCATTGATTACGGTCATTGTAAATCTACCATGTGTATTGTAATTTCAAACATTTTTTTTTAAAACTTACGTATCAAATTTTTAATAATTTAAACCCCTATAATTATGAAAAAATTCCTTTTCCTTTTTTTGTCAATTATTTTTATAGTGACAGGTTCTAATAATATAAAACCTCCTGAGTATTCAATGCTTGGTTTTTATTCTCCATACCAGAATTATTCCCCAGAAAGACTTATTGGGAAAGTTGAAAAGGTTATTCAAAAAGGTTATTGGGCAATCCCTGATGGCGATGCATTTAGAAAAGGCAATCCTATAACACTTAAAGAAAGAAAAAGTTTATACTATGATTGGGAGGTTATTTTTGATGAATCAGGAGATGTTAAAACCTATATTTATATAGATGAAAACAACAAAGTTCTCAGGAAGACCGAATTATTCAAAGAGAATAATATTTTAACATTAGCAACTTATAATGATTCTTACAGTGTTTATGATAAACTAAGATGTAATTCTGAAGGAGATATAATAGAATTATCACAATTTAGCACTGGAGTTGATACTCTTATGTGGAGAAACACCTTTAAATTCAGTCTGAAGCGTGATACACTAACACAGCAAGTTTATGACTATAAAGGAATCCTAAGAACAAAAATTATTGCAGTTGTTGATAAAGATGGACAATTTTCGAGTAAATCATACTATGATGGAAATGGAATATATCTAAGAGGTCATGAATTTAAATTTAATGAGAAAAGAAATTTTATAGAGGGGAGTTCTTATAATAAGAACAAAAAGATTTCAGTAGATGTTAAATTTTCACATTTTGAATATGACCAGAAAGGCAACTGGATAAAAGCAATAATGGTCCCTCTATTTGTAAATGAAGATGATATAGTTATTCTGGAAAGAACCTACACTTATTTTGAATAATCATAAAAAAAGATACTTCCTGGAATCAAGAATATTACGACAATTTTATTTTATTGGAACCTCAACATCTTGACTTTTCTTTTTCCCACCACAAATACAAATTATCTAACATCCACTTTTGTGTTTCTTCATCCATGTTATCATAAATAGTTTGAAGTTCACCAAGAGTATAATTTTCCATATCGTAAAGATAAAAATTTAACTATTATTGCTATGAATAGAGGCAACCCCCAGCCTAAACCAAAAATTCCATTGCCTGCTCCTGAGCTATAAGTTATGCTTAAATCAGGACCAAACCCAGAACGACCAGGAGGGGTGTGAATTGGTACAGACATACTTGCTGTACCAGTAAATGGATTGGTTTAATTTTTTTAATGTTATTTCCTTTTGGTGAATGTTTGTTCTATTACATTCTCATCACTAAATACAGTCGTATTTGCCGACCAGATCAAATGACCTACAATCAATATCATAGAAATGATAATGATAACTGACCTCAATATTTTTAGTTTCTTTTCCATCTTTAAGTTATTGCTTGAAATATTTGTTTTGCATATTTTCTTATTCGGTCAAATAACCCTTCTAAAGTTCTTTTGTGTAAGGGGCAAAGGTAGTTACACCATGGTCTGTAAATAAAAAGAGAGGTCAATAAAATTATTGCTAGTAATGCAAATTGATAACTGCTTCCATTCAGATCAAACATAGTTCCAAATATTTCAAAGCTAGAAAAACCTGGATTTCTAAATATTAATGCCATACTAACAGCGGCAATTGCAAGCGATCTTTGCAACCACAACAACACTTTTGGCCATTGTACAGGTCTGTTCTTTGCTCCGCCAATTTGAGCTAAAACCTCCTGACAGGCACCAAAGGGACAAAAATCATAACAATAAGTATTCCAATTTTCTTTTGATTTGAATAACAATAATCCAATAATCAAAATATACCAGTACAAATGATTATGCCAATCGGGTAAGTAACCTAATAAGACCATATTAACATCTGCTAAAACAAAAGAACGATTATAAACAAAACCTAGAAAAACTAGTCCTCCTATAAGTGTCACCCACCGAATACGGTTACTGTTTTTACCTTTAAAAAATTTTCTTCTTAAAACAGCAATGCTAAATAAGGCTATCAATATCAGTTCAGGTAATCCAAAAACAATATTCCTTTTTTTGTCGGGTAGTTTTATATCAAAACTTTGTGATGCAACATTATTTGCTGCACTTTCTACAGATTCGGTAATTGCACGATAGGTAAAAGTAGCTCCGGTTACACCATCAACAAGTTCTGTAAATGGAATAGTGTCATATACACTTCGTTGAACAAGTTTTTTAAGTAAGCCTTTGTTCAAAACTTTTTGAAAAAAGGATGGAGTTTCACGATATTCCAATACCGCCAGAGATTTTATATTACCAACAGTGTCAATCGCAACACCAACAGTTAAAGGACCACCATAGCCGTCGCCAATACCTTTTGCCATATAGCCAATTAACACATCATTTTTATCAAAAACTTCAGCATAATCTTCATTCACACTTTGGTATGAATCAGCTTCCGGCCATGACTTTTCAAAAAAAGGATCAATGTGAGCGGTAAAATATTGTGCCCCTATAAACCAGCTTAACACAAAAAGAATCACAACACCTAAGATCAGGCTATCATTGACTTGCCATTTAAAGGATTTTTTATTTTTAAGTTTTTGCGAATTGCTCATTTAGCTATCAGCGGTTAATAATTGATTAACTCCCAGATTTCCAGAATTTACCAACTTTGATTGGATCATTTACATTGCCATAACCGAATACTTTATCCATTTCTTTCATAATGTAATGAGCCTGACCTGGTAAAACAACATTTGATGTATCTATAAGGTCGTGATGCCAAAAATCGGGTTTGTTATATGGACATGCCGCAATACATGAGCTGCACGAACCTCCATTTTCTGCCCAAAATTCATAGCACTTTTTAGAATCACTGTGCCATTTTAACACACCCGAATGACTACTCCAGTTATAATTTGGGTCATCTGAATTTTCAAAAGTGGGTCCAAAGGTAGGTTCATCCTCAAAGGTAATTGATTCTGATGGACAAGCATCAGCACATCGTTTGCAATGAATGCAAAAATTGGTTATACTAAAATCCCTTGGTTTATCGTATTCTACAAATTCAAAATCGGTATAAACTTTACAAATTCGAACTTTGGGTCCCAGATCTGGAGAAATTAGCCAACCTGCTCTTGACACTTCACCCAAACCAGCTGCTACGGCGTAGGCCACACTCATTCCTAGATCGTTACCCGAAGCAACTGCATTATATCCTAAGTGACGGATAAAAGCTGCAAGATGACTCGCCACTACAACCATATCGGAATATCCCTGACCAGAAGTTCCATCGGTTACAACTGTAGGAGCTGTAGATAGAGCTAGATAATCCATTTCTATCAAACAAACAATTACGGTTTTTGGTTTAAATGGGAAATCATCCCAACTGACTACTTTTTCATCAATTGGATCATACAGAGGGTCATAATCCCAGCGAACATCGTGAACTGCTATTCCTGTTTTATCTGAACCATACAGTTTGGCTGCACTTTTAATGGCCTCTGCTGCTTCTTTTTTTGAATTAAATTTATATTCGTTTTTGTTAACTTCTGACTGGTCCCAGTATTGAAAGCCTTGATTGGGTGCAACCGTAACAGGTATACTTTTAATACTGGTTTCCCATCCTCCTCTTGCCAGGGCATAATCCAATTGCCGATACCCAACTTCATCACGCGGATTACCATAAACAAATTTATCGTAACTGCCCTTGACCTGAAAATCTTGCCCTCTTTTTTTAGCAGCTTTTTCCCATGCATTTACCCAATTTATATTTTCTTCCTGAAGTTTTGCACTATGTGCAAAAGCCTGAATAACACCTCGCTGATCCATGCGTTTATAGTTATCTTGAATCGAGTTAGGTACATCTTCTAAAACTTTTCCTTTTGCCTTTTTAATAGCTACTACACTTGTGGCCACAGCACCTAATCCAACTGCGCTACCAATAATATATTTCAAATTCAGTGCACCTAAAGCTGACAAGCCTAAAAATTTTCTTCTTGAGGTTGTATCTGTTTTTGAATCTTCTTTTGAAATTTCGGGCACAATTTTTTCATCAACAAACTCATCCTTTTTATGGTGCTGTAGTTTAAATCTCGAGGTTAATACTAAAATTATCAAACCAAGACCCCCAAACAAAATGGCACCCATACTACCTGATCTAGGTACACCCTCAAGAACAGAAGAAACAGACCATGCAATACCAAAAAGAATCAAGAAAATTCCAGAAATTAATCCCGTCCAGCCTAACCAATTAATATAAAATCTTTTGTTTAACACATGAAGTATCCAAACACTAAAGCCAGTTAGAATACCTATAATTAACCACATTAGTCCCATGTTACAGAATAACTTAATATTAAATCTCCACTAATATAACATATTACGTTTGAATTTTAATTATTTTTATCATGTTTAAGTTATGTGTAAAATCAATATTGATTGACTAAACCTTTTCCTCCAATTCCAATAAAACAGCTTGATTTAAGGACGTTTGTACAGATTTTGAAGTCTTTATTATATAAAAGTAGATGAGTCTGGAGAGTAACTAATATGAGCTTATCCCCTTCTATTTTCCCTACAAAAGAATCAACTTCAATATGGACATTATTTATTATTTAGAGGTGCTCTATATATAAGTAATAGGAAATAGTGTCTAGTTTGCAATTCAGACTGGTGCTAGACATTTTATTTAGATATTGATGTTTTACTTTCTTCATGTTGTTCCACCACAGGATCAACTTCAACTAATTAAGTATTATAACTGCGCATTGCGTTCAATAGTTTTGGGATTAATGAAATTTCATTTGTTTCTTACCACTGTTCTTTGTTGTAAGTAGTTTTTATACTATTTTCTCAGCTATAATACCCACTAGGAAACCAAGTGTTGCTCCTAACGATGTTAAATAGTTTTTATCTAATTTACTTTCTGGAATGATATCTTGAATGAGTAAATATAAAATTCCTCCACTTGCAAATGTCATCAAGTGAGCTGTTAAATCTGGATAGTCACTTAGCAGAAAATGTCCTATCAATGCTCCTATTATCCCAAAAAAACTCAAAAAGAAAAAGATAATGAGCGTTTTCTTAGTTGTAAATCCGCTTTGTACTAGATCTCTGAAAGAGTTAAAGGCTTCAGGTAAATTTTGTAATCCGATAAATACTGCCAATAGTATTGCCATATTAGGCTTAATAGCGAAAACTGCGCCCAATGCAATAGATTCAGGTAGGAAATCCATCATCATAGCTAAAAGTGTAGCTGTTTTTCCACCCTTTTTTGCTAAATATTGATCTATAAGCATGAATAAAACAGCTCCTAAAAGAAAAGAAAAAGCCATAGCTAACAAATCTAATTCTTCCATTCCTGTAGGGATAAGTACCAAAGCTAAAGCAGACAAGATAACTCCTGCACCAAAAGACATGAGTGTGTGTGTTATTTCATATTTTACAGGGGTTTCTTTTATATGATGATTAAAAAAATTGGCTAAAATACCACCAATGAAAACTGTAATTCCTGCAAATCCGGAGAATAATATTAGTTCCGTCAATTTATTCTAAATTAA
>PVMK01128820.1_pt1 | contig 10351 bp, 11 predicted proteins | sample 1853481 | NCBI WGS metagenome assembly PVMK01 (sample SAMN08533507, study PRJNA380276) | Marine sediment metagenome, whole genome shotgun sequencing project. | reverse complement strand
TAATGCAATTGATCGGACCCCTGCGGAAAAATGGGATCGGATCCAATTTTCCTAAAGTACCCTTGTAGCCGTTAGTTGCTATAAGTGTCGCTGAAAATTACGCGTATTGCATCGACCGATTGAAGTCACAACCCAGAACGGAACTTCAGGAAGCAATGATCAGATGGTCATTTTCACGCACAAATAAGTCTTATCAAGCAGTTTTGATCGGCGCGCAGCCTAATCCACCAATTCGACTACATCCCTATAGCCTGAAGCAAATAAATAATGACGATCAGATTCTTTCCTCCTAAACTTAAGACTGTTATCTGTTAAGAGATTGACATGAAAAAAATCATAATATTATTAGCTGCCATGCTGTTATCTTCTGGGGCGATTGCCACACAGGACACGCTTTTTGATCACGCCCAAAAAACCCTTGAAATTTACACCCGCATTATCAGTGTAGAAACATCCAAGAATCTTGGCAATGTACCAGAGGTAGCGAATTATCTCGCTGAAGAACTGATCGCTGCGGGCTTCTCTGAAGAAGAGGTGGAAGTGGTGCCTATCGGGGAAACTGCTGCCCTGATCGCAAAGTACCCGGGCGATGGTTCTTCAGGCAAGGCACCGATTCTTTTGTTGGGTCATATGGACGTGGTGGAGGCTCTTGCACAGGACTGGGAACGACCACCGTTTGAGTTGACCAGGGACGATACCTATTTTTATGCTCGTGGCAGTGTCGACAACAAGTTTGGTGTAGCCCAGCTTACATCTACCTTTATTCGCCTGAAGAAAGAGGGCTTTGTGCCCAACCGGGATCTGATCATTGCCTTTTCCGGTGACGAAGAGAGCGATATGACAACTACGCGTTTACTGGCTGATGAGCGGGAAGACCTCGCCGAGGCTGAGTTTGCCCTGAACTCCGATGCTGGTGGTGGTGATCTGAGCGCGGATGGAAAGCCGGTGGTTTACCTCATTCAAGCTGCTGAGAAGACCTATGTTACCTGGGAGATCACGGTACGCAATCCTGGTGGGCACAGCTCCCGCCCCAGGCCGGATAACGCAATCTATGATCTGGCGGATGCTGTCATAAAAATACAGGGCTACCAGTTCCCTGTACGCTGGAGCAATATGACTCTGGCCTTCTTCCGGGAAACAGGTAAACAACTGGGTGGTGATTTGGGGGATGCCATGATTCAATTTGCCAATAATCCACAAGATCAGGCGGCTGCGGACCGGCTGGCAATAGAATCTTCCTACGTGGGTACTACTCGCACGACCTGTGTGGTGACCATGCTGCAAGCCGGCCACGCGGAAAATGCGTTACCACAATCTGCCACGGCCACCGTCAATTGCCGTGTGTTTCCAGGTGTTCCTGTGGCTGAGGTGGAAATGGCACTCAAGCAAGTTATCGCTAATGACGCGATCGAATTCAAGCAACTTGAGGAAGCTATAGAAAGTCCCGTCTCTGAGTTACGACCGGATGTCGTAGCTGCTGTTAGCAAGGCTGTGCACACACGTTACCCGGATGTGAAGGTGATCGCCTACATGGAATCCGGCGGCACTGATGGAATGTATTTTCGCAATGTCGGAATTCCTACTTGGGCGGTGAGTGGTCTGTTTATGAATCCGGATGAGATGTATGCCCATGGTCTCAACGAAAGGGTACCCATCAAGGCATTCTACGATGCGCTGGATCACTGGAGTATTATTCTCAGGGAATTGGCAAGCAATTGAGCTTCGCTGAAGTTCTGGTTGTGGCCGAACTGAGAACTAAACACGCCAGAAATCAGGCAGCAGATCAGTACTGCTTTCCGCTCATCACCGAAACAAAGGGCTTCCAGGGTGATTATTTCCGAGTTCGACCCATTCCGGCCGTTCAGCTTTTGTCAGATTTTGCTCTCCGGTAAAGTCGGGGCGGTTCACGCTCAACGTGTGTGAACAATGCGCTGCTCTGCTTGAAACAAGCCATGCGGCCTAAACCCCGAGTAATTGTTCCAGCCCAACTGTGACGCCCGGGTCCAGTGATTTAATCGAGCGCAGGGCCAGGATGATACCCGGGGCGAAACATTTGTAGTTTGTGGTGTCGTGGCGCAGCGTCAGATACTGCCCCACCGTGCCGAATACGACTTCCTGGTGAGCCAGGGAACCGTAGGTTCGTAGTGAATGGACCGGAATGCCTTCGACATCCGCACCGAGTGCTCCTGGCGCAATCTCAAGACCACGGGCATGGTTCTTGTGCTGACGTGCGGCTGCCAGTCGGGCGGCGGTGTGCAGTGCGGTGCCGGATGGTGCATCGGGTTTGTCGTGGTGGTGCATTTCGATGATCTCTGCCGATTCAAAATGCGGAATGGCAAGTTCAGCGAATCGAATCATGAGTACCGCACCGATGGCAAAATTAGGTATCACGAGGCAGCGGGATTCCAGGCCTGTCCACTGTGCGCGGAGCGCTTCGATGCGGGCCGTGGTGTAACCGGAGGTTCCAACCAGTACGTTGGCGCCGCTATCACGCCACCTCGGTACATTTTCGTCAGCAGCAGCCGGATTGGTAAATTCAACAACAACTTCGCACCCTGACAGAACCGCCGGATCTTCACTGGCTTTATGTCCGAGGATATTCTGACCATCTCTGCCCGGGGCGTATAATCCACCTATGGCGAGATCCCTTACCTCGTCCACTGCATTGATGGTAAGACGACCCATGGTGCCGTTAGCGCCGGAAACTCCTACCATTACCATAGAAACAACTCCCAAACAGCCGGTTTCTTCACCATGAATCTTAAAAGACGGGCGACTTCTTGCATAGAGATTTTTCGTTCAAGTGGGCGAGAATTTTTTTGATCACAGCCGGGTCATCAATTCAGGCGATTACCTTGAGGAAACCGGCACATTCGCTACGCTTACTAGGTTGCTCAAAGGGCTGCTCTTGGCCGACAACGGAGAAAAAGAGCACTAAAACAACGCTCGATTCAGTTCCGCTTCACGCCCTGAGGTAGTCCGTCAAGTGTTTTACGTAGTTTCACCAAGTTGTTCTCGCTCAATGCGATATTCAGCCGGTTCCCCGTTTACTCAATAAAAGACCCCGGGAGTGACCTCCCGGGGCTGACTGGCAGAGCGGATAATCAATCAGTGGCATCCCGCGAGATCCACTCAACCAAAAAATTGCTTAATGAAATGCCCCAGGCCGAAACCTGGGGCAAGTGTCCCCCCCTATAAAAATTGGGGCGGTCGTGCAGCCGAACTGATTGATTAAAAGAGTACCCAAGCAGTAACTAATGCCAATCTGGTTTTGCAGATGATTGCGAATGCAGTTTTCATCGCTTACCCGTTCGACTAGGTTTTGCAGGTGGCGATCTTCCACTTGCTCTTGGGATTGCGATTTGGAGAGTAAATTGAATTGCACTGTGTCTTCCATGACAATAGCTCCGTACATCGATTTTTACGATCCAGCGTTGCTGGAAGGTTTAGGAGATTCGGAACCCTGATTGGGCAAATGAGGGGCGAGGTTCCGATTCCTCCCACTAACCGCTACCATGCAGTTAGTTAGTTCAATTCTATATATGCAAGAATCGGGCCGGCTGTTCATTTAAAACGTAAATTCCTGTAAATACAAAGCGATATATCTTTTTTGGTGGGAGGATGTTGACCCGGAACCGTGCGGATCGGTCACAATACGTCACATAAAATGACCATAATTGTCAGTCGTTGAACCGGATGAAAGTCAGGCTCTATTCAACGAATCCATCGCGCTCACTCAAATCACAGTGTCAACGGACTGAAACTGCGTAATAAGTTGACGGCTGGTCATTTTAGCGTGGTGAATGGTCTCATGACGTGACAAGACTGTGTCAATATATATGTGGCTGGCCAGGGAAGGCTCCTTGGCTGGCCTTTTTCGTTCTGGTTTTGTTGCACTCTTTGAGGGGCGCGAACAAAACGTTCATTTTGTAAGGGGGAATGCCAAATGGTCCGGTTAACTATCCATCCTAGTAGGGGGGTCACACTCATTGAATTGATAATTGCAGTGGCGGTCCTGTCCGTCGTACTTTCAGGGGCGCATTCGTGGTACGCCAACCACTCAATACGCACTAAGATTAACCTAGCACTTTCCGAAGCCGATTCAGCCAAGCTGGCTATCACCGTTACTTGCGCAGAAGATTCAGGCATCACCGTGCTGAAGAACAGTCTGATAGATCAAAATGACCCGACATATCTTTACGTGGAGAGCATCACGCTGAGCGGTACCTGTACCTCACCCGTCATCACAGTCAACACCGTTAACACAGGTTTATTGATCGATCCGACGCTGACTATAATAGGTGATAATTTGGCCGGGAAGGGGCAGCTGTCATGGACTTGTGCCAGTGATGGGTTGGATATACATGTGCCAGATACATGTCAATGTTGATTTTTTCCGCAAATCGGGGGGCATGATGTGTCCGAAACCAAAGGGGAGTTGCTATGCTCATTTTAACAAGAAGGGTTGGGGAGAGACTTGTCATCGGTGGTAATGTCATTGTTACAGTATTGGGCTTAAAAGGTAATCAAGTGCGTATCGGGGTCGAGGCGCCGATTGAAGTCCCGGTACACCGAGAAGAAATCTACGAGCGAAGACTCGAGAAACGCGCAGCCGATAAAACCCAGGCGGCAAGGATTCCACATCAAAAGGATTAGTGACCGACTGAGACTGCGTAATAAAGTGATGGCTGGTCATTATGGTCTGATGACTGGTTTCGTGATGTAACAAATATGTGTCAATATGGTTACACGGCTAGCCAGGGAAGGCTCCTTGGCTGGCCTTTTTTCGTCCCACACATGTAGTAAAGGTTAAAACCACGGAGGGGTGCTATGCTCATTTTGACAAGGCGTATTAATGAGAAACTTGTCATCGGTGATGATGTCACCGTCACAGTATTGGGCGTGAAAGGTAATCAAGTTCGTATCGGGATCGATGCGCCGCGTGAGATTCAGGTACACCGAGAAGAAATCTACCTGCGAATACTCAAGGAACGCGTAACCGATACCATCCCGGCGGTAGCGTCTCCACATCAAACGGTTTAACTACCGGCTCTCCTTTAACCAGGTAGTCGTGCCAGTGGTCTTTTTGTTTGCGTTGCAGGATTGCGCTGGGCTGGTCAGGCCCGAAGTCGATTTCTACACCTAAATCACCGGCTGACCAGATCATGAGTTAATTGTAGCCGAATAGAAAAGGGCCGCCAGGTTGACGGCCCCAGCAAGTCAATTTAGCTGTAATGGTTGCTGACCGATGGCCTCAAATCTCAACAAACCCAATGGCTGTATATGGACTCCTCCTCATTGCAAGCAATCTGTTAATGGCAGACATGGCACGACTGCATACGTATATTCGGCCTCTAAAGTTGGCATACGTTGATGCCGGGCCATAATGGGTTATCCGCGCGTCAGTTCCCAATTGCTTTGTCGTACTTCGAGTACTTAGCCATTGCCGGGTTTAACTAACGCCGGTTCGACCTGTTAGCCATCATGCAGTTTGCTTAAGCAATCGTAGTTGAGGTTCTCCTGTTGATCTTGTCTTAGCTGATCGTGAAGTCAGGATCGTAATCGGTATCGTTACGCAGCATCGCCCAGGCCATGCGCGCGGTCTTGTTGGCCAGTGCAACAGCGGCCACGTTGGGATGGCGCCGTTGCGCAATGCCGGTGACCCAGCGACTGAGCCGGTCATCTTTGTGCTTGGCACGCGCCACCACGGATCTGGCACCGTGTACCAGCAGCGTACGCAGGTAGACATCACCGCGTTTACTAATACCCAGCAAGCGGTCCTTACCACCGCTACTGTGTTGCCTTGGCGTGAGTCCTATTGCAGCCGCCATCTGCCGGCCTTTGGGGTACTGCCCGGCATCACCGACCGTGGCGACTAGTGCGGTGGCTACCATCGGACCCACGCCACGCAGTTGCTGTAACCGTCGGGTGACTTCGTTGCTGTTGGCAAGCTTCTGTATCTGCCGATCCAGATCAAGCACACGATCATCCAGAGCAATCAGATCAGCCTGTAGGCCGTGTAGCAGTGAACGGAAGTAATCCGTCAGGCCGTTGTCGGCATCTTCTAACCAGCACGGGATGGCGGCTCGCAGTGCGCGCAGCGTCAGTGGTGCGACTAAGCCGTACTCAGCCACCAGGCCCCGGATCTGATTCGACTTGGCGGTGCGCTGCGTCATCAAGTCAGCCCGGATGCGGTGGGTGGCCTGGATATCCTGCTGTGCGACACTCTTGACCGCCACGAAGCGCATGTTGGGGCGGCTCATGGCTTCGCAAATTGCCTCGGCATCATTGGCGTCGTTCTTGCTGCTCTTCACGTACGGCTTGACGAACTGTGGTGCGATCAACCTGACGGCAAATCCCCGGGCCTCAAGCACACGCGCCCAGTGATGAGCACCCCCACAGGCTTCCATGCCAATCTCACAACCCGGTTCTGCATGATCCATAACCGCCTGCAGCCACTGGTCCCGCTTTAACCGGCGCTTCCACACCAGTTTTCCGTGACGATCAACACCGTGTAACTGAAACACATTCTTTGCCAAATCAATTCCAATACGATTAATATTCATGGTGGACTCCTTTTTTTCCTGTGACTGAGAGCAACTACTCCAGTCTGGCACATAGATGCCGTAAGGGGAGGAGGAGTCCATCCCATTGCTTTGCGCCCAGAACCGGAACAGTAACTCAGGGAAGTGCTTCAATCCCTTTCGACCCAAAACGGCCGTTCGAATGCTAGACTGCTGACAGGCCGCAAATGACCCATAGCGGACATTTTTGCGTTGTGCAATGCGACTTCGAAAGAGAGATATGAACAAATGCGAATACGTGCGTTTGTCGACATAGCGATCCTGGGGCTTGTGTTCTGGGGCGTCTGGTCGCTGCGGTTCGCCGGATTAGAGAATATCGGCCTCTGGTCTATTTTGGCGGCCGTCGGTGCAGGTGCGGTGCTCATGGCGATGCGAAAGGAGTCTTGGCGCGACGTTGGTTTTCGCGCTGGCGGCAACGTGCGTTTCGTACTAAGCAGGGCAGCGGAGATTTCGATTCTTACGCTCGTGACCGGCTTTGCGGTAATCGGCCTTGCGACCGCTTTGGGTTATCCGCCAAGCCAATCCATCGTGCTCGCGCAGCAGCCGGAAACTTTTCCCGGCTTTCTACTCGACATAGTGTTTGGCGTCTGGATTGGCGCCGCGATAGGCGAAGAGCTCTTCTTTCGTGGGCTATTGCTGACCAAATTCACGATCCTATTCGGCTGTGGGCGCTTGGCGTTGGTACTGGCGGTTCTCGCACAGGCCATCTGGTTCGGTGCCGGCCACGTATCGCAAGGAATCAGCGGCATGATTATGGCAGGCTTCATTGGCGCCGTTCTGGGCACCTATTTTGTTACTCGCGGGCGCCGCGCCCTAATTCCCCTAATGATCGCTCACGGATTTATCGATACCGTGTCTCAAACGATTAACTTCTTCAGTTGACAGTGAAACTCTTCTTCCAGTGTCCGCTTTTCCCCCCGAAAGCAGAACTCAGCCTGAATAGTTTGCTTAATACCGCTTACGACCCATTATAGTCGGCCTTTCATCTCAGAATGTTCAATCGGATGAAACAGGCGTTCCGAAGTGCAGCCTTTTCGTACGCAAGCAAAATCCCTCAAGTGGCCTACAATTGATGTATTGAATAGCATTAATTATTGCTTGCACCCGTAATTCAAACCCAAAGGGATGCTCTTCACGGTCCCTGAACCGGGAAGTTTCTGGCTTGAGTTCAATAGCGTTTTCTTACTGGCAAAACCTGGAGAGATGATTATGGCAGATATTCGAATTACAACGGCCTCGGGCCAGCAAGTGCTGCTTGAACAAGGGGTTATCGAAGAGTTTGAGCATAGCATACGTGGAGAGATGCTTCGGCTTGGTGATGAGGGCTACGACGAAGCACGCGCAGTTTATAACGCAATGATCGACAGGTATCCCAGCTTAATTGTTCGTTGCGCCGGGGTCGCTGACGTAATAAATTCTGTGAATTTCGCCCGGACTAACCGGTTCCTTGTCGCCGTCCGAGGCGCCGGCCACAATGTAGGCGGATTCGCCGTATGTGATGGCGGTATAGTCATCGACCTATCCCAAATGAAGGGGATGAGGATCGACCCGTCGGCACGGACAGTCCGGGCTGACCCTGGCCTCACCTGGGGTGAACTTAACCAGGACCTTCAGGTCTTCGGACTGGCCGCCACGGGGGGCTTCGTCTCCACCACAGGAATAGGAGGCCTGACCCTCGGCGGCGGTTTGGGTTGGCTGGTGCGTAAACATGGCCTTGCTTGTGACAATCTTCTTTCTGTCGATATTGTCACCGCCGACGGCCGACTCCTGACGGCAAGCTCAACGCAGAACCAGGACTTGTTTTGGGGTGTTCGTGGTAGTGGAGGGAACCTGGGCGTGGTCACCTCCTTCAAGTTTAAAGTTCATCCCATGAGCACAGTTCTTGGAGGTCAAGTAATCCATCCGGTGGCAAAGGCCAGGGAGGTCCTGCAATTTTGGCGTGACTTCGCTGCATCAGCCCCTGAGGATTTGACTGACGGAGCTGTATTGTTGAATGCGCCACCCGCGCCTTTTATACCCGTGGAGGCGCAATGCACCCCCGTGGTTAGCATATATGCGTTTTGCACAGGGCCCATCGACGCTGCCGAACAGATCATTAAACCTCTTAAGGAATTTGGCCCACCAATGGTCGACATCATGCAACCCACGCCCTTTATGGCCCTCCAAACCATGATCGATGGCGCATTTCCACCGGGTTTTTACAACTACTGGAAATCCAGCTTCCTGAAGGATCTCAGCGATGAGGCCATCGATACAGTGCTCACATACTTCGCCAAGATTCCGTCCCCGATGAGTGCCGTTGTGCTCGAGCATAACGGCGACGGTGCCATGAACCGTGTCAGCGAAACGGAAACTTCATTTGGGCATCGTGATTGGTCTTACAACCTTCTAATCGTATCGATGTGGGATGACCCAGCGGATGCTGAAATCAACACCACCTGGACCCGTGAGTTTTGGGAAGCGATGAAGCCGTATACGAGCGAAAGAGTATACGTCAACTATCTGGGTGATGAGGGCGAAGACCGGGTCAAAGCTGCCTACGCTGCTCCAACCTACAAAAGGTTGGTGGCTTTAAAGAATAGCTACGATCCAACTAACCTGTTCCGACTGAACCAAAACATCAAGCCAACTACGTCACAGTGTTAAGGCATTGGATTTCAGAACCCCAGGATCTGATTATCTCAAGATCCGGGCGCTACTGATCGACGCGAGTGCATCTGCCATAAGGAATAAATCTATCAAGTCTCTGTAGTGAAATATGGGCCTGAGTTTGATGACTGCTCCTGGCCGACTCCGTACCAAATCGCGTTGAAATTCACGGCTGCTGGAGTTCCGCTTTCTGGCTGACACCGGACAAGATGCACTCGAGTCGAATATTTCGGCTGTCGACTCAAAAACGGTTTAAAACCTTTATATCAATGGATTCGCTTATTTGCTCCAATGTCAGGGGCTGGGTTCTGTGACAAATAGAAGTGGAAATCGCCCCGTCATCCTCCATGGTCGCATACACAAGATAGGTTTTTCCGGCTTCAAAATGATAGCCGCATAAACAGCACACGATGGATATGTGTGTAACGATACGATCGGAACTCACGCCCTTCCATGATTTCAGGACCTCAAACGTGGTTTCGTCTATTTCCGGATCGTATCCCTCTTTCTTAATGATTTCCTTTGAAGTTGCGATCCGGACAACCTTCTTCGCCTTGCCCAGAAATACCACATCCGCGCGTCCGACGGATACTTTGATGTCCGTCTCCACATCGTCTCTGGGTGGCGCACACGAACATGAGAAGACCTCGGCCGGGAAAGCAAGTAGTCCCAATAGAAGCAGACGCGAACCCATTCGGGCTGGAAAGTTCATCACTTAATCCTTCCCCTCGCCATTGACAGAAATCCGGGTGTATCCCCACGACCTCCCAGAATCTTGACTTTCAATCCGAAAAACCGCGCCGTCTTTAAAAGCTTTTGAACGGGCAACAAACGAGATTCGGCCCGATGGTTCTGTCCGGATATCGCTTACCTGCGGCGCGCGATCAGCCTCAAAATCATAGTGGCGGCAATCCCCGCCGCCTTTCGGAGCACAGTGACTCGGTTTTTCTATTTGATCAATTAATTCAATCGGAAGCATCGTCGCGACCCAATGGCGAGGGGGAGGATTAGGAGATGAACTTTCCCGCTCAAATGGGATCGTGTCTGCTTTTAATGGGACTGCTTGCTTTCCCGGACGAGGTCTTCTCATGTTCGTGTGCCCCACCCAGAGCAGATGT
>PVMK01125975.1_pt1 | contig 10351 bp, 8 predicted proteins | sample 1853481 | NCBI WGS metagenome assembly PVMK01 (sample SAMN08533507, study PRJNA380276) | Marine sediment metagenome, whole genome shotgun sequencing project. | reverse complement strand
GAAGTCCAGAAGCCGTCACCGTCGCGTTGGTGTTTGGGCAAATCTGCGCTGGCGATCGAAGAGAAAATGGGCCGCGCTGTGGTCGGAAGCCTGGAGTGCCGTGACCCGCCCAAGGCGACAGACAATCGGCGTGACCGGCTAGCTGAGTGCAAGAGTCGCAGCCGTGGGTGGCGGCCCCCGGTCGAACCCGACAACCCTCGGCTCCCGCCGAGGGCTAGGAAGCCCGTGCAGAGGGGCAGCATCAAGACAGCAAATCTCCAGTTTCCAGCGGCAATTTCGCGTCGTTTCAAGTAAAACAGTAGATAGAAGGATCTGACCGTGCGTTCTCAAATCGATGTAAATGCCATTGCTCCGGTGATTTACGGTTACCACGAGAACCCTTTCGAGGTGTTGGGACCGCACGAAATAGTAGAAAATGGTCGTCGCGCCTTGGCCGTGCGTGCCTATTTGCCTGAATCTCAGCAGGTCTGGCTGGTGGATCCTCAGCACGGGTTTTCGCAGCCGATGCGGCAGATTCACCCGGCCGGATTATTTGAGGCAATCACGACTCCAGAGATTTACGACCAGCAGCAGGGCCGCAACTACCAGTTCCGCGTGGTTAATCAAGCAGGCGAACAGACAACCATGCACGACCCCTACGCGTTTCCACCACTTCTCACGGAATACGACCTGCATCTGCTAGGCGAAGGTCGTCACTGGGACTGCTACCGTAAGCTCGGCGCCCACCTGCGCGAAGTCAACAATGTGGTGGGGGTCAACTTTGCCGTTTGGGCTCCCAATGCGGAAAGCGTCAGCGTCGTGGGCGACTTCAATCGCTGGAATCGCCGATCCCACGCGATGCGTAAGCACATCCCGGGCGGCATTTGGGAATTGTTCATCCCCGAGTTGTCGGTCGGCACGCTTTACAAATTCTCTATCAAGCAACGCGGCGGGAACGTCGTCGACAAGATCGACCCCTACGGCTTCGCCGCCGAAGTGCCCCCCCGGACGGCGAACATCGTGGCCGACCTCGACCAATACCACTGGGACGATCAGCAGTGGATGACTGATCGCGAGGTATTCAACGCGCTGGACGCCCCGATCTCGATCTACGAAGTGCACCTGGGCAGTTGGCGGCGCAAGCACGAGGGGAACGGCTCTTGGCTCAACTACCGCGACCTGGCCGATCAACTGGTCGAGTATTGCCACCAAATGGGCTATACCCACCTGCAGTTGATGCCTATCACCGAGCACCCTTTCACCGGCAGCTGGGGCTACCAGACCATTGGCTACTATGCGGTGACCAGCCGCTACGGTTCGCCGGACGACTTCCAGTACTTTGTCGATCACTGCCATCAAAACGGCATTGGCGTGTTGGTCGATTGGGTGCCGGCCCACTTTCCGAAGGACGAGCACGGGCTCGACTACTACGACGGCTCCGCCCTCTACGAGCACGCCGACCCTCGCCAGGGTGAACACCCCGACTGGGGAACCAGAATCTTCAACTACGGCCGCAACGAAATCTGCAATTTCCTGACTTCCAACGCCCTGTTCTGGTTGGACAAGTATCACATCGATGGGTTGCGGGTCGACGCGGTCGCCTCGATGCTGTATCTCGACTACAGCCGCGAAGAGGGGGATTGGATCCCCAACCAGTACGGCGGTCGCGAGAACCTCGAAGCGATTTCCTTCCTCAAGCAGTTCAACGAACAGGTCCACCTGCAATACCCGGGCACGCTCACCGTGGCCGAGGAATCGACCGCCTGGGGCGGCGTATCGCGGCCGACCTATCTGGGCGGACTGGGCTTCAGCTTGAAGTGGAACATGGGCTGGATGAACGACACGCTCCGCTACATGCGCCACGAGCCCGATCCATCCTGGCTACCACCACGATGACCTGACGTTCTCGCTGATTTACGCCTTTACCGAGAATCTCATGTTGCCCTTCTCGCACGACGAGGTGGTGCACGGCAAGGGTTCGCTCCTGGATCAGATGCCGGGCGATCTTTGGCAGCGGTTCGCCAACTTGCGACTGTTGTACGGCTATCAGTGGACCCATCCGGGCAAGAAATTGCAGTTCATGGGTAGCGAGATCGCCCAGTGGGAACGAATGGGACTGTGAACACGAACTGCAATGGGACCTGCTGCAGTGGGAGTTGCACCATGGCATGCAGAAACTAGTGTCTGATCTGAACACCCTCTACCGACGCGAGTTGGCGTTGCACCAAGTCGATTTCGAGTGGCAAGGCTTCGACTGGATCGACAGCCACAATTACAACGACAGCGTGCTGGTGTATTTGCGGCGGGCGGCTGATCCCAACGACTTTGTCTTCGTGGCGTGCAACTTCACGCCGGTCGTGCGGCACAAATACCGTCTGGGCGTCCCCGAGGGCGGCTGGTACGAAGAGATTTTCAACACCGACTCGCAGTTCTACGGTGGAAGCAACGTGGGCAACTTTCCCGGCGTCGAGGCCACGGCCTGCGAGAGCCACAGCAGGCCCCTTCTCGATCGAGATCACCCTACCGCCGCTGGCGGTGGTGATTTTCAAACCGCAGCGCGGCTCATAGTCCTACTTCTCCGCATCGCGCTGGAAATATTCTTGGAGGCTCTGGTGATCAAGGTTCACGCGGGTGTAGACTTGGACGAGCAACATTTGATGGGCGTTCTGCTTCCGCACGGTGGACATGATCTGCATGGCTTGAGAGTTGTTGACTTCGGCCAGAAACGCGCTGCACAGCTCCTGTTCGGTCCGCTCCCGACTGGCGAGTTTCAGCACGTAGGCGTTCGAGCCGTCGAAATTCAACAGGGCGATCACGTCCTCCGACTTCAGATCGAACACCTTCTGCATGAAGCCGTTGCCCACCGCACTCAGCGGCGGGGCATCGCCCAGTCGGGGACCCTGCTGCATCTCGACGGGCGTATTGCCGAAGGTGTACCAGCTGAATAAGTCGGTGATCGTGACCTCATAGCCGGTGTCGAAGAAGAAGGTTTCCAACGACCTACCGGACTTCAGGGCCTCTTGCGCAAACACATTGCCCTTCACCAGAGCCAGACTGGCCGCCTGTCTTCTCTTCCAGGCGGCGGTGACCTGATCGCGGACTTCCTCCAACTCGGGAATCCGGCTCGGCTGGTCATCGACTTTCACGACCAGATACCAATAGCCGTCTAGGTCCTGGGCTAACAGCGGTTCGTAGAGCCGCAGGTCGGTGAAGGCGGCTTGTGTGACCACTCGTTGGCCGGTTTGCGCGTCGACTGCCTTGCCCACCATCGTCTCCGACATATCTCGTACCGAAAGGAGCACCGTTTCTTCAGAGATCAGTTTTTTCTCTTTCGCCATGGGAGACAAGTTGGCAAGCCGCGGCGGCGCCGGCGGCGGATCGAGCTCTTTGCTGCGGGCCTCGCTTACTTTGACGCCGTAACGGTTGTAGACGGTGGTCAGATCGCCGAAGGCGCTCTCCATCAGGCCTTTGAGTTCCAAAACCGCCTTGTCGTTGGCCAACAGGCGGCGAATTTCGTCACTCACTTCTTCCAGAGGTTCGTACTCTACGTCTTCATCGTCGTTACCCTCGGCAGACTCGTCGGACTGCCCATCCGCATCGGATTCTCCTTCGGCAGCTAGGTCCGATACTTCATTGTCATTGGCGTCGACCGGTGCCTCGCTGGCGGTTTCGCCCTCTGCGGAGTCTTCCGTGGCGTCCTCGCCCTCGGCTGAAGTCTCCTCGCCTTCGGCTTGTTCGTTGGTTGCTTCCTCGGTGACCGCTGCCACTGTGTCACTGGCGAGCTTTACAAACTGTGTACGCTTGTTTCGCTCGTAGTAATCGGCGATTTCTTCGTCGGTCACGCTCGAGAGCATCTCTTGGGTCCAAACGGTGACGTCGCCCAACAGATAATTTAACTTCACCCGACGGGGCTCTCGGAATCCCGGATTAGGCGAAGGCAATTCGATTCCCCCCATTCTCACAATATTGCCACCGACTTGGTTTTTGTGCTGTTCGTAAAAATCGATCAGTTGGCCATTGTCGGGCTGGGGCACTTCCGAGACAAACTTCTCGATCGGCAGCACTGCCGCTTCCAGCGCGATGCGGTCGTTGAGCATTAGCCAATCCTTCCAGCGTTGCTCGGGCGGGACGCTCATGATCGAACCAGTGATACTGGTCGCGTAGAGCTTTCCCAGCAGCAATTCCCGCAGTCCCGTGAAGAGCAATTCTTCGCTGGTGCGCATGTCAAAACGTCGCATACTCTGCAAGATGATGCGGATGTCCTGGTCCCCGATCTTTTTGAAGCCCGTTTCGCGCAAGAAATGGTTGATCATGTCATTGCTGACCGCCATGCCAATTTGCTTGGCCTGGTCGGCAAAGACCCTCTCTTCGACACAGCGTGCCATTACCGCTTCAGATGTGGCATTTTGATTCAAAAAGAATGTTGGCACGCTGGAAGGTATGATCGTTCCCCCCTCGGACTCCACGCGAAACTTACCCAAGTGATGGAGATTCGACAGAAACTCGTGGATGAAGTAGCGGCGCTGATAGAGCATGTTCAATTCTTGAACGGTCAGCGAGCCTCCCTTCCAGCTGGTGACGACCGCATTGCCTGAGGGACCCGTTGGCCGGCTGATGATGCTGGTGAACAGGTCGGCAAACACAAAAATGAACATTGCCAGCACCCCGGCAACGACCAAAAAGGCCTTCTGGTGCTTACGAAAAAGGCGAAACGGACTGGCCATCTAGGTGTCCCGTAGGTGAAAGACCGGCCCAATGCCACTTGACAGCTCGACCAGTGCAGTAGTAATGATTGACGACATCCAGCGTCGATAAGATGGCTCGTGATTCTATGGCAGAATGACGTAAATGCAATCCCAATCGGCAGTGTGGGCGACCTTCCGGTCGAATTACGACCGGAATTATCGCTGTGAGTCGTCATGGGCTCAATCGCCGATTACCCTCCTGTAGAGGGTTAATAATATACCCCGATAGATAGGTAAGCCTCTTGCTGGTGACGAATATCGTCGGTGGGAACTGGGAGTTGTCTCCAGGTTTGAGGCTGGTAAGGATTGGTCGGGTCAGGGGGCGAAGCTAGACTTTGCTCACGACTTAGAGCCATTGCTGCGGATATAAGAAATCACGGCAGACCGACATTTCGGCCTATGAGTTGCGACCGCTATGGCAAAAAAGAAATCTTCCAAAGGCAAGGGCCAAGCATTGGTGATCGTCGAATCACCGGCCAAAGCCAAGACTATCGGCAAACTCCTGGGCAAAGGCTTCCGCGTGGAGGCTAGCATCGGGCACGTCCGCGATCTGCCCCAGGGCGCCAAACAAATCCCCGCCAAATACAAAGGCGAGCCTTGGTCGAATCTGGGCGTCAACGTCAACGACAACTTTACCCCGATCTACGTCATCCCATCCGGCAAGACGAAACAAATCAAATTACTGAAGGACCAACTCAAAGAAGCCAACGCCCTGTATCTCGCCACCGACGAAGACCGCGAGGGAGAGCCCATCAGTTGGCATCTACTGGAGATACTCAAGCCTAAGGTGCCCGTCCACAGGCTCGTGTTCCACGAGATTACCAAAGAAGCGATTCAGAAAGCGCTGGCCGGGCCGCGGGATGTCGACCAGGGATTGGTTCGGGCGCAGGAGACTCGCCGGATACTCGATCGGTTGTTCGGCTACGAAGTGTCTCCCCTGTTGTGGCGAAAAGTGCGGCCCAAACTCTCCGCCGGACGCGTGCAAAGCGTCGCCGTGCGGCTGATCGTCGAACGGGAACGCGAACGGATGGCGTTTGTCTCGGGCACCTGGTGGGATCTCTTGGGCACGTTTACCAAAGACAGCGGCCAATCGCTCGAGGCCCCGCTGTTCTGGGTTTCCGGCAAGAAAATCCCCTCCGGTAAAGACTTCGATTCCGCGACCGGCAAACTGACAAACCCCGACCTCATGCTGCTGGACGGCCCCGCCGCTAACAGTTTAGCGGAGCGCATCCGGAGCGGCGAGTTCCGCGTCACCTCGGTCGAAGACAAACCGTATACCACCAAGCCCTACGCCCCGTTCACCACCAGCACGCTGCAGCAGGAAGCTAACCGCAAGCTGGGCTTCACCGCCCGGCGGACGATGCAGGTGGCTCAGAGCTTGTACGAGAACGGTCACATCACCTACATGCGTACCGACTCGACCAACCTGGCTGGGGTTGCGGTCGACGACGCGCGAGGATTGGTCGAGCGGAACTACGGTGGCGACTATCTGCCCGCCGAGCCGCGGATCTACAAGTCGAAAGTAAAAAACGCCCAGGAAGCTCACGAAGCGATTCGTCCCGCGGGTCACCCGTTCGAGTTGCCCGAGGTAATGAAAACGGCACTCAATGCGGACGAGTTCCGGTTGTTCGAGTTGATTTGGAAACGGACGATCGCCAGCCAGATGGCCGACTCCCGCGGCCGGCGGATCGTGGTCACGATCGAAGGCGAAGACTGTGTTTTCCAAGTGAGCGGCAAGACGATCGACTTCCCCGGCTACTTGCGGGCCTATGTCGAGGGTTCTGATGATCCCCAGGCGGAGCTTGCCGATCAGGAACGGGCCTTGCCCAGCGTGCAAGTGGGCGAGGTGCTCAAGTGCTCCGCTTTAGACGCTAAAGAGCACGCGACCCAGCCCCCCGGTCGATATAGTGAAGCCTCGCTCACCAAGGCGTTGGAACAGCGCGGCATCGGTCGGCCGAGCACCTACGCGTCGATCATCGACACGATCTTGGCGCGCAACTATGTCTTCAAGAAATCGGGTGCGCTGGTGCCCACCTGGGTGGCGTTTTCGGTGGTTACCTTGTTGGAGGAGAATCTCGGCAGTTTGGTCGACTACCAATTCACGGCCCAGATGGAAGACGATCTGGACGCCATCAGCCGCGGCGAGCTAGGGCACATCGAATACCTCGACAATTTTTACTTCGGCAACGGCGCTCCAGGGCTCAAGAAGCAGTTGGAGCACAAACTCGAAGAAATCGACCCGGCCAAGATCAGCCGCATCTTCATCGGCAAGCCGGACGATGGGCCGGATGTCTACGTGCGGGTGGGCCGCTATTCGCCGTACGTCGAGCAGGGCGATCGCACTGCTTCGCTGAAAGAGGAAACGCCGCCGGACGAAGTGACGCTCGAAGTGGCGCTGAAACTGTTGGATCAGGCCCAACTCGCCGACGAGCCGCTGGGCACCTGTCCCGACACGCACAAGCCGGTGTATCTCAAGGTGGGGCGATTTGGCCCCTACGTCCAGCGCGGCAGCACCGACGATGACGAAAAGCCGCAAAACGCCGGACTGCTCAAAGGGATGGTGCCTGAGGACATCGATCTTGAGACCGCCCTAAAACTGCTCTCGCTGCCCCGCACCCTCGGCGACCATCCGAAATCGGAGGATTCCAAGAGCGGGCAACCCGTGATGGCCTATAACGGTCGTTACGGACCCTATGTAAAAAGCGGCGACGAAACGCGTTCGCTCCCCGCCGACATCTCGCCACTAGACGTGACACTGGCGAAGGCGCTGGAGCTGTTGGCTCAACCCAAGACGCGCGGCCGGGGCGCCGCGGCCAGGAAGGAACCGCTCAAGACGTTCGATCCTTCGCCGGTGACCGAAAAACCGGTGCAACTCCTCGATGGCCGCTATGGGCCTTACCTCACCGACGGCACGACGAACGTTTCGCTCCGCAAGGGGATGACGATCGAGGAGATCACCTTCGACGGGGCGTTGGCGATGCTCGCCGAAAAGGCGGCCCTTGGCCCACCGAAGAAAAAGAAAGCGAAGAAAAAGAAGTCGGCCAAGAAGAAATCGATCAAGAAGAAATCGACGACCAAGAAAAAAGCGGCCAGGAAAAAGCCCGCTGCCAAGAGGTCGTCGAAGAAAAAAATTCTAGTGCAAGGTGCACACCCATGTGCCGACGAATTGACGTCTCGCTGCGGTTTTTTTTGAGGAAACGCGAGTACACATTTAGGTAAGTTGCTCTAAGACAAATTACTCATCTGAACCAGCCAACTGGAGGAGTATCGTGTTTGTTTTCATCCTGCAGACGATTTTCTTTGTCGGCTTGGCGGTTGTCCATGTCGGGTTTGCCCTCAGTGTCCTTAAGGACGGCGACCAGATGCGCGCGGAAGGATCGCAACCATTGCTCGCAGGAACCCTCTTGTGGTGCCTCGCCACGTTGCTCGGAGGCGTGTTTGTGGCGGCCATTTATTGGTTGGTAAACCACTCGACGCTGAGTCGACGATAACTAGGAGGGGGCCGGCGGTAGCCATGCGCTCCATCATCACCGACGCCGTCGTGCTGCCCGCCGCGGCGGAAAAACTGTTCGAGATGTATCTCGATCCGGCCCAGCACGCAGCGTTCACGGGCAAGCCCGTCACGATCGGGGCAGAGCAGGGGGCCAACTTCGAAGCCTTCGACGGCATGCTCACCGGCACAATTTTGCATGTGGTGCGGCCGGTATTGGTGGTCCAATCGTGGCGTTCGTGCATGTTCCATGCCGAGGACCCCGACTCGACGCTGATCCTCACCTTTACCCCGGAACAAGACGAGAGCCGCATCGACCTGATACACCTCGACGTGCCGGAGCATGATTACGACGGTGTCGTCGCCGGATGGAAGAAATTCTACTGGGACCCCTGGCGCGAGTACCTGGAGCGGCTGTAAAGCCCAGCGGTCGCAACCCTGGAACTTTCAAGCTATTTCTCTTCTTCCGGGGCGAAGCCCTCGGCAATCGCGTGGGCCGTGGCATGGCTGCGGCAGTGGGAGATGCTGATGTGCATCTTGCGGATGCCAGATTCCTCGAAGACTTCCCGGGCGCCGCCGCAGAGGGCGATGGTCGGCGCGCCGCCCGGCTTATTGCGGACTTCGATGTCGCGCCAACTGATCCCCCGCCGCCAACCTGTGCCCAGGGCCTTGAGGACCGCCTCCTTGGCCGCCCAACGGCCGGCGTAGTGCTGCGTCGAGGCCTTCTTGGTCGAGCAGTACCCGATCTCGTGATCGGTATACACGCGGCGAATAAACAGCTCGCCGTGCCGCTCGATCATCTGCGCAATCCGCAGACACTCGATAATATCGGTGCCGATGCCGATGATTTGCATTGCCACGGGATTCGTCTTTCGGGGGAATAGAACACGGATGGACGCGGATTGGGCGGATGCGCGCTGATTTGATTATTCGTTACGCTTCAGCCAAGCGAAGTCATTTTTCTGAAGATTCTGAACGAGTATTCTGCTTCACTTAGCTGAAGCGTTACGGTTATTCTAATAACCTTTGAGCCCACATGCTTCTTGGGCCCGGTTAAGGACTTCGGCGGCTTTATGGCGGGCCAGGGCGGCACCGGTGGCCAGGATGTCATGGACATCGTCGGGGCGAGAGGTCCAGTCGTCCCGCTGGGCGCGGGCCTCGCCGAAAAACGCATCGGCGACGTCGGCCAGCGCCTTCTTCACGTCGCCGTAGCCGAACCCGCCGCGGCGGTAGGTGGTGGCCATCTCGTCACACTGCTCGGCCGTCGCCACCAGCGAATAGAGCTGAAACAGGATGTCGCCCTCCGGCTCTTTCGGCTCGTCCATGGGCCGCGAGTCGGTCGCAATACGCATGATTTTTTTTCGCTGCTTCTTTGAATCTTCGAACACGTCGAGCGTGTTGCCGTAACTCTTCGACATTTTCTCACCGTCGGTACCAGGCACGCGGGCCGAGCTATCAAGCACTTTTGATTTAGGCAGCACAAAGACTTCGCCATATTGGTGATTGAAACTGCCGGCAATATCACGGCAGACTTCGATGTGCTGTACCTGGTCCTCGCCCACCGGGACCACGTCGCTGTCGTACGCCAGGATGTCGGCCGCCTGCAACACGGGGTAGGCAAACAGTCCGGCGTCGGCGGAGTTCGCCACGCTACAGACCAACATGGCGGCGGTTAATGTGATCCATTTCATTTTCGAGCATCTCCTCGTGAGTATGTTTTTACCGGAACGAACGTGAGGAACTCCAGGTGTTGCGTCTAGGGCGGTTCGCCCGTCATTTGCAAGGGAGCCTAACGCTCAAGCTGACAATGTGGGTAACACTGGTCCCTTTTTCGTCTCAGAAAGGCAGGGGGTCTTAGTCAAAAGGATTCGAACGCGGGTGTTCGCGAAAAGGCAGCGTATTCTGCCGATTGTAAGCGCTTCTTGCAGCACGTCGGAGCGCAGCACGTCGGGGCACAGCACTTAGGAGCACAGCACTTCGGGGCACAGCACTTCGGGGCGCAGCACGTGGGAGCCGGGGCACAGCACTTGGGGGCACAACAGCCGTTGTTGTGGCCCTGCTTGACAAGGCCGAACAGGCCTGCGCCGGCCGACTCCCACCCGACACTACACACCAACATTGCCGCGGGCAACGTCAC
>PVMK01188812.1_pt1 | contig 10352 bp, 9 predicted proteins | sample 1853481 | NCBI WGS metagenome assembly PVMK01 (sample SAMN08533507, study PRJNA380276) | Marine sediment metagenome, whole genome shotgun sequencing project. | reverse complement strand
CATGCAAACCCCTCTTATTTTGCAAAGGTAATGGCCATGACGAATCCTAAGCACGCTGTGGCCTACCACTTCCAGAACGACTTCGATACGCAGCCGACCATCAGGAAGGTCGTCGAGCAGGTCTACGACGGCCCGGTGGACTATGCGGAGGACTTCATGGTGTGGAACGTCACGAAGGAGGGCGTTCGCACACGAATGGCTGTGGTTAATCCGGAGGGCTATCCGACGCCACCGCTTAAGGAGAAGAAAATCGAGGCCGGCGGTGAGCGATACCAGACACCTGACTCGGTGCTGGCGGGATGGCCGGAAGAATTTAATGCGGTTGCGAATGAGATCTACTCGGACTTCAACAAGGAACACGGGACGGATTTCACGTTCCAGTTGAAGAAGTGAGGAACCGAGATTCAGCTCGGTCGAACCCTTCGACCTCTTGCTGTCGAGTCTCAGGCCTCAGGTCTCAGGTCTCAACGGCAACATCGGGTTTCTTTTCACGTTGTGAGGTGCCGTTCTGAGGGTGGGCCGGGTGGGACCTGTGAAAACTACCTGCGACCGAGCGGGCGGGTGTGGCGAAGGGTCTCCGAGGGCAGCTCGCCAAACTGGCGTCTGTAATCCGCTGCGAACTTGCCCATGTGCCAGAAGCCCCATTCGGCGGCGACCTTGGTGATCTTCACCGCGGGTCCATTCCGGCACAGCTCTTTGCGGACGCAGCCGAGGCGGGTCGCCTGTAGATACTGCTTGGGCGTCACGCCAAAAACCTCGCGGAAGGCGTAATCGAGGGTCCTCCAGCTGACCCCGGCGGCCCGGCACACATCCCGGATTGCCGGCGCATCGGCGGCGTGGGCGTCGATATAATCGCGGGCGGTTCGCGCCGCCCGTGCCTTGAAGCCGTCGATGCGCAAGGATGTCTCCGGCGGATAGGCGGCGAGCAGACAGAGCAGCCGAACCGGGATCTCGTGCTCGAGCTCGTGACGAATCCACCTCCTCCCGGCGTCCCCTGAGCATTTCGTGACGGCGTGTTCAACTTGACGCAGGCGGCGCCGGATATCTTCTGCTGCGGCCGGATCGATTTTGAGGGCGATACCGCCCTCGCGGTACCGGTCGAGGTTCAGAGGAAGTTCGAGATCGGCAGCGATCTGTTCCAGGTGTTCCTCAGAATAGGACATCTTGCTACCGCGAAATCCGGGCTTGGACACCGCTTCGTACTCCCCTCCCGGATTGAAGAGGAGGAGATTCTCGGCAGAAACGCTTTGGCGGCACCAGCCGATCTTCCCGACAGCTGTTCCGATCAACCCAAAAGTCAGCATGCCCGACGGCGAGCTGCCCCGCTGGGCGAAACGACGGTTGAAGGCAACGCGCGAGATCGCTGCGCCGGCGCTCGCCACCTGAAAGAAGCTCGCCTCGAGCCGGCCACGGTCGAGCTGCCGCCAGTCGAGGTCCCACTTTCCGGCAGCCTCGGCGAGATGTTCGAAGCTCGAGAACGCGAAATGTGCCACCTGGATGGGCGCCTCGTGAGTGGATGTTTGGACCGTCAAAAAAATCTCCGTGCGAATTCGTGATGTTGAGAACCGTGATCATCGCAGATAATGCCGACAATGTAAATCCGGCAATCGGGGTCTGGAAGTCCGAAATGGAGGCTGGAGAATCTGATGACGGACACGAGCAACAGATCGATTCGACCACGGCTGGGCCGTCCGCCCAAGCCGCGGGACGAGTTGCGGTCGGAACGGGTGGTGTCCTTCGTGACGCGGGGCGAGTTCGACACCCTGTGTGAGCTCGCGAACGACCGAGGCGAGTCGATCTCTGCTACGATCCACCTCATTCTGAGCTCTGCCATCGCGGAAGAAAAATGACGGCCGACAGGTTAGCAAGAAGTACATGATGAACCTCAACAAAAAAAGGAGAAAACGATGAAAAAGATCAATGCGATCGTCGTGATGCTGATTGGCCTCGGGCTCGTCTTCGGCGCCACCGAACCGGTGGAGGCGCAGCAGAAAGGCCAGTCCGCCAAGGTCTCGTACGGAGTTGTGGTCAAGTCCGAAAAGGTCGATCTCAACGACTCGAAGACCACTAAGGGGGCCCTGATCGGCGGAACCATCGGTTTGGTGGCCTCGTCAGGAAAGTCCGGCAAAACCAAGCGCCGCAACACCGCCCTCGGCGCTGTCGCGGGTGGAGCGATTGGATCCGCCAGGAGTACCACTGAGATGGGCATGATGTATACGGTGGAAACCGCGGGTGGCGCCATCAAGATCGTCACCGATCAGACCGAGATCCACATGGGTGACTGCGTCATGGTGGAGGAGACCAGCAAGGGAGCGAATATCCGTCGTGCCGATCCGACAGTCTGCGCTCCGGCGGCTGCGGACGTGGACGCAGAACTTCAAGAGGAGTTCCAGGAGGAGGCGGCGGAGTGTGCAGCGGCCAAAGCCGAGCTTTCAGCGGCCAAGACCGATGCCGAGCTCGACCGCGCGCTGATGAAGATCGACATCCTCTGCAATGGTTGATCGGCCGACCTGAGAAAGGAAACACGATGAGAGCAAAGATCGAATTGACATGTGTCGTGGCACTATTAATGGTCGGGAGCGCGGTGGCCGCGGATATCGCCCGCGACGCCGAGTACTACATTCTCGAGGCGCAGAATGCTCAACGATGGGCCGAGGACGACCGGGCCGTTGAAGCGAGGCTCGCGGAGATTCGCGAAGCCAACGGCGGCAAACGACCCAACATCGTTTACATCCTGCTCGACGATCTCGGTTACGGCGAGATCGGCACGCCGGATCTGACGCCGTCGAGGGGTTATTCGACGCCCCACATCGACGCCCTGTCGAAGCAGGGATTGACCTTCTATCGCATGTATAGCGAGCCCTCGTGCACACCCACTCGCGTAGCCATGATGACGGGCCGCTATCCGGTTCGCACTGGCCTCACCGAAGCCAAGGCCACCATAGCCGGCGACGGCTTGTCGGGCGAGGAAGTGACAATCGCCGAGGTGCTCCGCGATGCCGGTTACTACACATCCCACGTTGGCAAATGGCATCTGGGCGACATCGAACAGGCCTTCGCCAACAACCAGGGCTTTATGCACGCCGAGTTTCCGATCCACCAGCAAGGACAGCTGGCCATCATGACCCCGGAAGCAGTCGAGGCCGATGTCATTCGCGGATCCGATCCGACCTCCCAGCTCCAGACCTACACGCTCGACCACACCTTCGTGACGAACCCGAGTCACATGGTGACGGGCGTGGAGGTCCGGGACGGCAAGCTTTTCGAGGTCGATCTGAAGCCAGGCGAGACGTGGACGCAGAAGAAATACCGCGAGATGAACGAACGTTACCAGCGCAACGCCCTCGACCAGTTGCGCAAGCTGGCTGCACAGGACAAGCCGTTTTTCCTGAATTACTGGCCGTTGTTCCCGCTCAATTTCATCCCCGCTGATATCGAGGAAGCACAGACTCTCAATGGTGGTTCGATCGCCGAGACCATCGTCGAGGTCGACCAGTGGGTCGGTGAGATCATGGCGGAGATCGACCGGCTGGGCATCGCCGAGAACACCATCGTGATCGTGATGGGCGACAATGGCCCCTTCATGCAGTACGCCGGAATCGGCGGCGTCAGCGACCGTGTGTACCGCGGCGGCAAGACGGACTTTCTCGAGGGTGGGGTTCGGGTGAACGCCTATCTGCGTTGGCCGGCCGCCGTCGAAGCCGGCACGACCGTGGGCGACATGATCCATGTTTCCGATCTGTTCACGACCTTTGCACGCATTGCCGGCGCGACGGACGGGATCCCGACGGACCGGATCATCGATGGCGTCGATCAGACCAGCCTGCTGCTGGTTGGCGACACCCACGGGCGCCGTGATTATTTGCACATCTATGCCGGCCCTCACCTCAAGGCCGTGGTCAAGAACAAGTACAAGATGCACATGCCGCCGCCCGGCAGTAACCCCATCAAAGCGCCTATATTCGACCTGACCCGCGACCCGCGCGAGAACCGGCCCCAGGACGGCATCAAATACGGCCCCTGGGCCGGCGGCCAGTTCGCCAATATGGTCAAGCGGCACATGGCAATGAAGATGAAATACCCGGACCGGCCGCCCACCATGGGTATGCCCTATGGAGGCATCGAAGACCTCAGGCCGGAGACCTTGGAGCTACTGAGGATCTTCGCCATGAGCATGCCCAAGAAGAAGTGACCTGAGGCACGGCGGGTGATACTGAGATCAAATGAGCCGGCTCGAGGGAAAGCCCGAGGGCCGGGTCGATTCCGAGGAGGAAAAACAGTGAAAAAGTACTGTTTCTTGTTGGCGATTTTGATGTTTGCAGCGACAGCGCCCGTGGCTGAAGCTCAGAGTAGCTCGGACGAGTGGCAGTTCCAGATCGCACCGCTCTATCTGTGGGCGGTGAATATTGACGGCACGATGACGATCCGCGACAGGGTCGACCAAGACTTCAGCGTGAACTTCAGTGATGCATTCGACAACCTCGAGGCCGCCTTCACGGTGCATTTCGAGGCGGGCAAGGGCCGCTGGGGATTGATGGCGGACGTCAGTCGGTTGAATCTCTCCGGTTCGCAGGCCATACAGACCCCGGGCGAGACTGCCGACATCGATATCGAAAACCTGATTCTCGAGGGTGGTGGCGGTTACCGCTTCGCTGAAACCTGGTGGGTCATCGCCGGGGTTCGCTATTTCAAGCTCGAGACGGACATCGGCTTCCAGCTCGACATCGCGCCCGAGATCTCGGTCAACGAATCCTGGACCGATCTGTATGCCGGCCTGCTCTGGCGCCCGGAACTCGGCAAGCGGTGGACCTTCTCGGGCCGTTTCGACGTTGGCGCAGGGGGCTCGGACCTGGTGTGGAACGCGTCCGCGATCCTCGACTTCCAGATTGGTAAATGGGCGGCCATTCTCGGCGGCTACCGTCACCTCGACTATGACTACAAGAACAACGATACGGGGATCAAGTACGACATGAGCATGAGCGGACCGGTGGTGGCGCTCCGGTTCTTCTGGTAGAGACCGTCCCCGGTTGAAGGAGCAAACATGAAAACGAGGACAATTGGCGCAGTCGCGTTCGCTGCAATGATCGCTCTTCCGGCGGCCGCCCAGACGGACATGACCTCCGTCGTGGCGAAGGTCAGTGCGGCCCGGCAGGAGAACGCGCAGAAGACGCGGAACTACAGCTGGACACAGCGCACCGAGGTCAAGGTCAAGGGCGAGGTCAAGAGCCTCAAGACGGAGATCGTGCGTTACACGGTAGACGGTGAGATGCAGAAGACCCCCATCGACGAGACCTCGGCCAAAAAGCCGAAGGGCATTCGCGGCAAGGTTGCCAAGAAGAAGATCGGGGAGATGAAGGACTGGATGGCAGAGCTCGGCCAGCTTTTGAAGGCTTACAGTTTGCCTACTGAGGGTAATCTCCTCGACTTCCTCAACAAGGCTTCAATCTCACCCGACGGCGCCGGCCAGCGGCTTGATGCCGGTGACGTGGTCCAACCTGGGGATCGAATGTCGGTGTGGATCGGCGGTAACCACAAGATGACAAAGACCGAGGTCTCGACCCAGCACGACGGCAGTGACGTCAAGCTGATGACCGATCACGAGACGACCCCGGATGGTCTCGATTACGTGGCCCGCACCACGATCGTCGTGCCCGACAAGGGCGTCGAGATGACGGTTGAGAACTTCTCGTACCAGCGTGAGCAGTGAGTGAGCAACGGCCGTCGGTTGACGTGATACCGCGTGACGAAGGGGTTTGACCATGGAATCGAGCGATAGAGGAAGCTCACGCCGTGATTTTATCAAGACGGTCGCCGTGGCTGCGGGTGCCGCGGGTGCGTTGGGTGCATGCGGCAAGGCAGCAACGTCTCCAACCCCCGGCGCGGCCGGATCGCCCGCCGCCAAGCCCGAGGGCCTGCCCATCACCGTGGCCGGCTATCTGTGTGACCGGGTCGAAGCCCTCGCCAACGGCAGTGTTCCCATCGAAGGCTGTAACGTCACCTTTGAAGAGGGGAGCATCGGCGATCTCAACACCCATGTCTTCAGCGGACCGCAGACGATCGAGGTCACGGAGATCGGTCTCCACCCCTACATGCTGGCCTTTGCAGACGACGGCTTCCGGGGCTACAGCCTGATTCCGGTCTTCCCACTGCGACTGTTTCGCCACAAGAGCGTCTTCATTCGAACCGACCGCGGGATCCGAGGCCCCGAAGACCTGCGAGGCAAGGTCATCGGGACATCCATGTACGCCTCGACATCCCTGGTCTGGCTGCGAGGCATCTTTCAGCACGAGTACGGCATCTCCCCAAAGGACGTGGAGTGGGTCATCGCGTCAAAGGACTCCGATGCGCGATCGGGGACGACCTCGAAACAAGAGCAAACCCTGCCGGAGGGCCTCACTATCCGACGAGGACCCGCGGGTGTGGACGAATCTGAACTCTTGGTAGCCGGCGAGGTGGACGCCCTCTTCCACGCCGCTGAGCCAAAGGCCTTCACGGAGGGCAACCCGATCATCGGCCGGTTGTTCCCCGACTACCGCCGGACCGAGCGAGCCTACTTCGCAGAAACCGGCATCTTCCCGATCATGCACGCGGTGGCGGTTCGAGACGATGTGATCAATGAGCACCCCTGGTTGCTCGAGTCCCTGTTCAACGCCTACTCTCGGGCCAAATCGCGGGCCTACGCCTACCTCAAGAACGCCGCCTGGTACAAAACCACGCTGCCGTGGATCGGCCAGGAGTTCGAAGAGACACGGGAACTCATGGGCGACAACTACTGGTCATACGGGATTGAACCGAACCGCAAGGCCCTCGAGGCGCTCTTCCAGTACTCCCAGGAGCAGGGCTTTGCCAGCCGCAATCTGACCATCGACGAGCTCTTCCATCCCGCGACGCTCGAGTTCACAGAGCAGGTCACGTGATTCCGAGGTGTGGAACCTCCGGCTCCAGATCACACCGGTCGTCAAGAGCCCGTTCATCAACTGCTTGAGAAAGGAACGACAATCATGAAGAAGCACCTTCTATTGTCCCGCGCTCGTTGCCCTGCTCGTCGGCTGTGGTGCTCCGGCCCCGACGGAGGAGGACCTGTGGACGCCTCCCGCCCTGGCGGATGAGGTTGGTGAGTTGCCCGAGGGCCGCGAGGTCGTCCAACGAATGGTGGACTTCATGCAGGGCAATCAGGAGTTGGCCGTCGAGGCCCGAGTGACCTACGAATCCGTCCAGGAGTCCGGCCAAAAACTGCAATTCGATCTGTTGCAGCGTGTCGCGATGCGGAAGCCGGACCAGCTCTCCTGGGTTACGCTCAGGGATGACGCCACCCTAGACAGGGCTTGGTACGACAAGGGCCGTTTCAGGATGATTCGGCAGCCGGCCAATCTATGGGGCCGAGATCCGCCTTCCGGGAGGCATCGCCGAGGCGGTCCAGGAGTTGGTGGCCAACTACATGATCACCGTACCGTTTCCAGACCTTCTTTCCAGCGACCCCCAGGAACTGTGGCTCGGGGATGACATCACCTCGATCTGGTATGTCGGGGAGGCGTGGGTCGACGGCCGGTGGACCGATCATGTCGCCATCCGCAAGCCGGGCGCCGACATCCAGATCTGGGTCCAGAAGGGCGATCCGTTCCCGGTCAAGTTGGCCATCGTCTACACCGAGGATGAAGGCATGCCGGGTTACACGGCCCGCTTCAGCAGGTGGTCGAGCACGTTGCCCGCCGATCCCTCGTTGTTCGAGTTCACCGCTCCACCGGAGGCGGAACGGATCGATGTCGTTCCGGTGATCGATTGATGACCGCCATCCGAAGGAGGTCCCTGATGAACCGTTCGCCTTTTCGCTTTCTCAGCTACCTGGCGTTGGGTCTGTTGATCCCAGCCGGCTCCGTGCTCGAGGTGGAAGCGCAGCGCCGCGGCGGCGGTGGTCGCAGTAGCAGTGGTCGCTCCGCCCGGTCGAGCTCCAACGTCAATCATGGAGGCTCGGCTCGATCGGGCTCGACTTACCGATCACCGTCATCCACCCCCTCGTCGTCGTACGGCAGCACGAGTCCCTCCAGCCAGCCTCGCACCACCTCGTCTTCGAGCCGGAGCACGAGTCCCTCTAGCCAGCCTCGCACTACCTCGTCGTCGAGCCGCAGCACGAGTCCATCTAACCAGCCTCGGGCCTCCGCCCAAACCAGTGCCAGTCGAAGTTCCGCAGCACGAACGACAGGACGAGCTGGTGCGCGCCGCACCACGCACCGGCGCACAGCGACCGCCCGCCATGGAAGACACCACCGGGCGCGACGTGTCCATCACTCCCACCGTTGGCGAAGGGGCAGGTGGCATCATCATCGCTACTGGCACCACCGCCGTTGGTACGGCGGCTTCTGGGTAGGTCGGCTCATCCTGTGGTCAGCCGCGTGGTCCACCATCGCAAATTCGTCCTCCTCGACGACCTACGTGGTCTACGGCACGAGCTACACGCACTACAACCCGTGGTACCGGCCGGTCATGTATAAGGGCGAAATGGGCCATGTTCTCACCACGCCTCCGGTTGGCTACCAGGCCGACACCTTGCCGGAAGGAGGCGAGACGATCACGTTCGAGGGTCAGACCTACACCTACGCTGACGGGGCCTTCTGGCAGCCTTCCGGTGGCGGCTATGTGGTGGTAGAACCGCCGGTCGGAGCTGAGGTTTCCACGATCCCCGAAGATGCCATCGCCCACGACGACGAAGGAGAGGCCACGCTCTATCAGTTCGATCGGTCGTACTACTCCAAGTCCACCAACGATGCGGGCCGGACGGTCTACGTGGTGGAGCCCCAACCACCGCCGGAAGAGATCGACTCCATCCCGGCAGGCTCGCCGAGCTTCGAGGCCGATGGGGAAACCTACTACTACGTCGATTTCAATCTCTATGTCGCCTACAACGAGAACGGAGCGACCGGCTATGTCAACGGCGAGCCGGAGCTCGGGGCCCAGGCGGATGCGCTTCCCGAGGGAACCACCGAGATCCAGTTCGACGGGGTGACCTACCACCAATTCGACATGGTCTTCTTTGAACAGGTCGAAGACGAGAACGGCAAACCGTTCTATGAGGTTGTAGACTCCCCAGGGGACGATGAGGTGACAGAGCTGGAGTCGAACTAGGGTGGATGAGAATGGAAAGGGAGGCGGGATTCTGATGCGAGTCGCGCAGTCTCGGAGAAGGCCGGTGACCCGCTCCCTGAGGGCGGTCGCCGCCGGAGCATTACTCCTCGGCTTTGGCTGTACTGTTCGGCAACCGTCCGAGCCGGTGATGCCTCCGAGCATCGAGGTTCCGGATGCGTGGGTCTCGCAATCTGAGACGAAGGCCCAAGACCTGCCTGCCGGGTGGCTGGCTGATTTCGGAGACCCGAGGCTCGATGCGATCGTTGCCGAGGCGCTCGAGAACAACCAGGACCTGCAGACCGCCGCGGCCCAGCTGGAGGTGGCGAGACAGGCCGCCATCAAGGCCGGAGCGAGGCTTTACCCGTTCATCAGCGCCGGTGCCGGCGGCTCGTCGCAGGGCGGCTACGAGGGCGGCGGCACGACCACCACCAGCGGCGTTTCGCGCGACATCGTCTGGGAGGTCGACCTGTGGGGTGGGATTCGGGCGGGGAAAGCGGCTGGGCTCGCAGACTTCGAGGCTTCCGGTTCGCAGTACGCTTTTGCCCGTCTCTCGCTGGCTGCGCAGACGGCCAAGGCATGGTTCATGGCTGTCGAAAGTAAAATGCAGGTCGAGCTGGCGGAGCAGAACATCGAGCTCTTCGAGCGCAACCTCTCCCTTGCCCAAGCCAGGTACAACGCGGGTCTGACATCGGAGATGGATATCCACCTGGCGCGGTTCCAGCTTGCCACCGGCGAAGAATTCCTGCGCAAGGCGCGCGCCGGTTACGAACAGGCGGTACGCAGCCTCGAGGTGCTGCTGGGGCGGTATCCCGACGCCGAGATGGAGCTGGCGACGGAGCTGGCGGCGGTTCCGCCGCCGGTGGCAGCCGGTATCCCGGCTGAGGTCCTCGAGCGGCGGCCCGATCTGGTGGCAGCCGAGCGCCGGGTCGCCGCGGCCTTTTACACGATCCAGGTGGCCCAGGCGGCGCGCCTCCCCAGCCTTGCCCTGACCGGATCGGCCGGCAGTGCGAGCAGCGACCTGAGGGACGTGATCGGTGCTCCCGATCCGTTCTGGAGTCTCGCTGCGGGGCTGTTTGCTCCGATCTTTGCCGGTGGCGACCTCAAGGCCAATGTCGAGATCGCGACGTCACAGCAGCAGGCCGCCCTCCACCAGTACGTGCAGGCCGTCCTGAGAGCCTTTAACGAGGTCGAGACTACCCTGACCAATGATGAGTACCTCAGAGAGGCTGAGC
>PVMK01126504.1_pt1 | contig 10352 bp, 10 predicted proteins | sample 1853481 | NCBI WGS metagenome assembly PVMK01 (sample SAMN08533507, study PRJNA380276) | Marine sediment metagenome, whole genome shotgun sequencing project. | reverse complement strand
GTTCTCGATCCAGGTGCCGCGAACCCACTCGTTGAACGAGCCCATGGCGGGTCCACACCAAACCTGATAGTCGACCTTGCGGTCCTCCACGCCGGCGTTCGCCCAACTCGAGGACTGGCCGAGATACCAACGGAAGACGAGCGCCATCTGGTGCTTCGGGTCACGCTCCGCCCGTTCGACCTGGCCTGGGTCGCGCTTCAGCCAGAACTCACGTGTCTGTGCCCATATCTCCTCGAGTGGCGCGCGGAAGATCGTACCCTCTAAGGTGCCGCGCTGTCCTTCGGGGATCGCATCGAGGCTGGCGCAGCTAGTATAGACATCGTAGAGCTTCTGGGCCCGCATCGCGAACATGCTGCCGCGGGTCAGTACCTGGACTTTGATGCCCATCTCGAACATATCCGCCGCCGGGGCCATGCGCACATCCGCCTGCTCGACCTCGGCGAGCATCTTGCGCACCGTGTCCGAGGTGCCCGCCTCGCGGCAGCCCTGGTTTATCGAACCGGTCAGCACGTACGCTGCACCCATCGCGAATGCGGCGGCGGCCGAGTGGGGTGTCGACACGCCGCCCGCGGCACCGACGCGCAACGGCCGGTCGTAGGCATGCTCCTTCTGTAAGCGGTCGCGCAATGCGAGGATGGTGGGAAGCAGCGCGAAGGCCGGACGATTGTCGGTGTGCCCCCCCGAGTCCGCCTCCGCGGTGATGTCCTGTGCGACCGGAATCGTTCCCGCCATCTCAGCCTGCTCGGCCGTGATGTCGCCGCAACCCATGAGCTCCTGCAGCATCTGCTCCGGAGGCGGGCTGAAGAATTTCCGTGCTACCTCGATGCGCGAGATCTTCGCGATCACCCGGTTCGGCGTAATCACCCGGCCCTCTGTGTCCCTGTGGATGCCGTGCACGCGGTAGCGCACCAGCGGCAGGGTGAGGTCGAGGTAGGCCGAAGCCGACACCAGCCGCACCCCGCGGCGCAGATAGAGGTCGACGATTTGCCGCTCGAGCTCAGGCTCGTAGGGGCTGTGGATCAGATTGAACCCGTAGGGCTTGTCGCCGAGCTTCGCCGAGATGCGGTCGATAGCGTCTTCGACGACGTCGGGCATCAGACCGGCAGCACCGAAAAATCCCAGCATGCCGGCCTGTCCCATAGCCTCGACGACCTCGCACGAGCCGATCCCATTCGCCATTGCGCCGGCGACGTAGGGCAAGCGCAACCCGTAGTCGCGGACAAAGCCCGCGTCGCCCAAGTACTCGGGGAGGCAGGGTGGTACCAGCGCGCACACCGGCAACCCGGCCGTCGCGGCGCAAGCGGTGTCCAGGTGGCCGCCCTTGCCGACCAGCATCGTACCGTTCTGGTCGACAATGAAAAGGGGCTCGCTGAGAGAGCCCAAGAGAGCGCCCAGATCAGCTGGATGCTCCATCGAGCAAAGCTGCCCGCCTCCCCAACGCCCGAGCATGTTGTGCGAAGTAGCGATGGCAGTTTCCGTATGACACTTCCAGCGACGGGTTCTTTATTAAGGAGTCGCGAGCCAACAGCAATATATAGCACTTTCGACGGCGGATTTGCAGAGGGCTGAGCGGGAAAAGGAGCCACGCCACACGCCGATGGTCTAGAATTCGGCAAGCATTTCTCGCGGCGCTTTAGAAATTCAGATCCCTCGAAACGGTCTCTCACCCCCATGTCACAGACACAGCACGCCAGATCCCAGCGTCTCGGGCCGAGTATCCAACTCTCCGGGCCGCTGGGGCAGGGGTGGTTCGGAACGCCGCCGCCGATTCCTGTGGACGCGGTTCAGGTTCTCATTCGACCGGTGGTGGAGGGCCGGGCGCCGCCCCCTGGCGTCGAGCGCTGGTTGAGCGACGACGAACGGGCTCGTGCCGCGCGCTTCGTGAAAGACGCGGATGGTTGGCGATTCATCGAGGCACACGCTTTGCTGCGCTTCCTCCTCGGTCACCATCTTGGTATGCAGCCGGCTCGCGTGGAATTCGTGCTTTCGCCCCATGGCAAGCCCCGGCAGTCGTGTCCGGCGTCCGCCCGCGTTCTTGCGTTCAATCTCAGCCACACGGTCGGCTTACTCGCGGTGGCTCTCGCCGGTGCAGGGCAGCGGGTGGGCGTCGATGTGGAGAAATGCGGCTCCAGGGTAGACGCGCTGGAGATCGCCAGAACGCACTTCTCTCCCCGGGAGAGTGCCTATTTGAACGAGCTGCCGGGGGCTGCGCAGGCTGATGCATTCCGGCAACTGTGGACGCGCAAGGAGGCGTTACACAAGGCGGATGGTCGTGGCCTGTCATTGCCCCTGGATACCTTCAATACCCTCGACCCTTGCTGCGGCGGCTGGGTTGTCACGGATCTCGCGCTGCCGGCGGGACATGTTGGGGCGGTCGCCTGCATGGCCCGGGGCGAGCCCCTGGCCATCGACACGCATCTGCTGTGATGTGACAGGTGAACGATAGAAAGAAAGTCGCCGTTGTCACCGGAGGTGCCAGCGGCATCGGAGCAGCCAGCGCCCGTCGCCTGGCACAGGACGGCTACGCTGTTGCGATTCTCGATGCCGATGCCGAGGGGGCGGTCAGGGTGGCGGCTGAGCTTGGCGATGGCGTCGATGCCGAGAGCTTTACTTGTGATGTCACCGATACCGAGGAGCTTTATCGCATCGCGGGGCAGGTGGAAAAGGATCTGGGTCCTGTCGAAGTATTGGTGACTTCGGCAGGCGTGCTGGAGAATGCGGGCACCGTCATGGACCTGGACGTGCAGGCACACGATCGCCTGTGGCAGATCAACTACCATGGCACTTTGCATAGCTGCCGCGCCTTCGCCAGGGCCATGATGGAACGGGGCCGGGGCGCCATCTGCACCATCGGATCCATCATGAGCACGGCACCGTCGCCTCTGCCTGCCTACAGTCCCAGCAAGACCGCCATCTCCCGGCTGACGCAGATCCTCGCCGTGGAGCTCGGCCGCCGGGGTGTGCGAGTCAACTGCGTCGGCCCGACCTATGTGTTGACGCCGGCCATCCAGGCCCGTATCGACGCCGGCAAACGGGACCCGGAAGTGCTGAGAAATTCGAGTGCCTTGAAGATTCTGATCTATCCGCAGGATGTGGCGGACGTGATCGCATTTCTGTGCTCGGATCAGGCGCGGGCGATCACCGGCGTGCATCTGCCGGTGGACGCGGGCTGGGCGGCGGCGACCCCCTACCAGGCGTTTGCCGGCGGCATGCCCTGGGAGCAATAGTCCGCACGGACACCGGGCCGAAACCGTCCGGCCGTTGCCCCGGTAACCGGGATTAAAGGATAATCGCCAGATTCTTGGTCAGGGCCGTAGGACGACGGCGTCAGTTGGGGACTCATTGGTGAATGCATCTGTTCGGCCGGCGCGTGTATTGCTGATCGACCCGGTCTACGGTCGTCACACGCCATTCTGGTCCGCGCCTCTCGCCCTGGGCTATATCGCGGCCACCCTGGACGAGCACTTCGGCGAAGCCTGTGGAATCGAGATCGTGCGCGACCGCGATTCGGTCCTCGATTGCCTGCGACAGAAACGTTACGACGTGATCGCGGCGACCAACTACGTCTGGAACACACGCTTGTCCAATAAATTCCTGCAGATGGCCAAGGCGCTGCAGCCGGACGCAGTCACCATTCAGGGTGGACCGCACTTTCAACTCGACGAGGCAGAGGTGGCCGCGGATTATCTGCGCGCCCATCCGTCCATCGATTACTACATCCATGGCGAGGGCGAGACCACCATGGTCGCGCTCTTGGACAAATTGTTGGGTGGCGGCGCGTTGCAGGCGGCAGAGCCCGGCGTGGCTTTTCTTCGCGACGACTGTTATCTGGACGGCGGTCGTCGAGAGCGGCGGCGTGATCTGGATACCATTCCATCGCCGTACCTTGGCGGCTGGCTGGATCCGTTCATCGGCAACGGATACGCGCCGGTGATAGAAACCAACCGCGGATGCCCCTTCTCCTGCACCTACTGCAATTGGGGCTCGGCCACCGTGTCGAAGGTCAATCGATTCGGTCTCGATCGCGTCTTCGAGGAGTTGGAGTACATCGCCAGGCGTGTACGGGACAATGACAATCTGACCGTGGCCGACGCTAACTTCGGAATTTTGAAACGCGACCTGGAGATAGCGGAGAAGATCGAGAGCCTGTGGCAAAGCCACGGGTATCCCGGCCATATTCAACTCTGGTACACGAAAAACTCCAGCCGCAGAACCATCGAGATCGGTCGGATTCTGGGCAAGAAAGTGCGGTTCTTGCTGGCCATACAATCTCTGAATGAGAAAGTGCTGGCGAATATCAAGCGTGACAACATCAAGCTCAAGACCTACGAGGAACTCACGGTGTACGCCAGGGAGAACTCTTTGCTGACGGCGTCGGACATTATCGTGGGCCTTCCGGGAGAGGATCTGCAATCGGTCAAATCGAACATGGAGACGCTGCATCAACGCGGCGTAGAGAAAGTCGATGTATTCAGTCTCATGTTGATCCCCGGCACGGAGCTCTACTCCCACGCGTCGCGCCGGCAATACGGCATGAAGACCATGCACCGGCTCGCGCAGGGGTGCATCATCGACGTGGAAGGTGAGGTAATTTCCGAAACCGAGGAACTGGTGGTCGAAAACGACGCACTCTCCTTCGAAGACTTTTTGATCCTGAACAAGTACTCGGCGTTGTCGGTTTTCTGGCACCATAGTGGCATGGGTGACGCGGTGAGCAACTACGCGCGTCACAGGGGAATCGTCGAGTCGACGATGTTCTTCGAGTTCCTGGAAAGCCCGGACAACTCACCGGAAACGGTCAAGGCGCTTGGTTTTCTGGATACGCTGCTGCGATCTGAATTGCACGCTACAGCGCAGGGCGTGCACGACGCGGCGCTCGGGCAGCGCGTGGACGAGCTGCGAACGACGCGGGCGTCCTATGGCTTCATTCACCAGATCATCAAAGAAGGACTCGTCCCTTCGATCATCGACGATATGATCGACGGATTGGTGCGCATATTACGGCGGCAGTCGCAGGGCGACCGCCAGAATTCCATTGCCGGCGAAGTCGACAATGTGCGGACATACACGAAAGCCTATCAAGCGGTCCTGGACACCAACGCCACCACGACGGTTTCCGTGGACTACGATTTTCCGGCCTGGATGCAGCAGAACTTCAGCGCCGACCTGGCGCAACATCGCCTCGACGAGCCTGCGACGCTTCTGCTTCGCCGTGCTTGCGGGCGTCTGCCGAACGCGAAACTGGAATCGGTTGATGCATCGAGCTGTTCGCAGGAGCAGTTCACCGAGTGGCTCTATTTTATCCGCAATACACGGAACTACGTCGCCGTCACCAGCGCCGAAAGCGAAGCCGCCTAGATTATCAGTCCACCGGCTCGTCGTAGCTCCACGCTGGTTTTGATATTCCCGGATGAACTGCATCGGCCTGCAACCTCGCACTGATTAGTGTAAAAATACCCCGTATGAGCATCGATGATGCAATCCGGCACCACGAGGCCGGGCGCCTGGGTGAGGCCGAGCGGCTTTACCGGTCGATGCTGGATGCCGAGCCTCGTCACGCGGATGCTCTGCACCTGCTGGGAGTACTGCTGACCCAGGTGGGGGAATACGACAGCGCGATCGAGAATATTCAGGCCGCCTTGGACGTCACCGGGACTCGGCGTTGTTCCAATCCAGCCTGGCTCAGGTTTTTTTCCGCACGGGGAGGCTCGCCGAGTCCGTCCAGATGCTGGAACGCGTGGTGGCGCGAGAACCGGAGTCGTTCCAGGCGTTCTCCGATTTGGGCGCGGCGCTCCAGGAGTCCGGCGCGCTGGATCGTGCTATCGAAGCTTACCGACGTTCCATCGCGTTGAACCCCGGTTTCGCCATCGTGCACTTCAATCTCGGCACCGCCCTCAAGCAGCAGGGCGACACCGCCGACGCCATCGCCTGCGTCGAGAAAGCCGTCGCCATGGACGGGGCCAAGGCCAGTCATTCAGCCACTCTGGCCGGGTACTATCTGGAGGCGAACGACGCGGCTGCCGCACTTCAGTCGTGCCGGGCGTGCTTGTCGGTGGCGCCGCGAAATTTAACGGCGTTGACCTTCATGTCCATCGCCCTCGATCGTCTGGGAGATCGCGAAAGTGCCGCTGAGATCATCGATTTCCATCGCTTGATTCAACACAGTCGGCCGGCCGCACCGGCAGGATACGAGAATGTTTCCGCGTTCAATGATGCTCTCGCAAGCCACGTGCGCGGCCACCCGACGCTGAAGACGGAGCCGGTAAACAATGCGACGCGATACGGAAGGCATACCGACAATCTTCTGGTCGATGCCAGCGGTCCGATCCCGGCGCTGGCGGAATTGATCGACAAAGCGGTGGTCGACTACCTGCGGTCGTTGCCGATTGATCCCAGCCATCCTTATCTTGCTCATCGTCCCAGCGATTTCAAATACACCATGTGGTCCGTGGTCATGGATTCCAAAGGGCATCAACTCCCCCACATGCACCCGGACGGGTGGGTGAGCGGTGTGTACTACGTTGCGTTGCCTGGGACGATGCGTGCTGCCACGGGAGAACAGGACGGTTGGATCGAGTTCGGCAGGCCGCTTCGCGAGCTGACGGGTTCGTTGGAACCCGAGGTCGAGACCATCCGTCCGGAAGAGGGCATGCTGGTGCTGTTTCCGTCATACTTCTACCATCAGACCATTCCATTCGAATCCGCCGAGCAACGGATAAGCATCGCGTTCGATGCCGTGCCGCGATTTCGGTAGCGCCCGCCGGCGGAGTTTCAAAAAATGCTGCGAGTGCGATGATGGGAGTGCGACTGGAGAACGACCGGGTGATCGCCTTCGGTAAGGGGACGCTCACGCGCTACCCGGGAACCGACAGGTACTTCATCAACGAGGGTTGACCGTAGCGCCGTCCATGGTGTCAGGGGAGGCAGGCGCGACGTCCATCGCCGCGACGGCGGGAACCATCGGCAGGGCGCCCATGCCCGCACTGCAGGTGCTGTCGTGGCCGAACTCCTGGTCGTGCGCCGTCTTGTGAGCTTCACACTCGAAAGATTTCGCGAAGGTGATCATGTTGTTCTCACAACGCTCGGCAGCGGTGCTGCCGGCATGAGACTCATCCGTGCAGCACCATCCGACTTGGGCGTACGCGCTTTGTGATATCAGCAAAATTCCCATTGCGAGCACGGCCTGGCCGATTCCGATAGTGAATGATTTCATGGTGAAAGCTCCTGGCCGCGGGACGGATTGGGTGCCGCCATCGATGGTGAATCATTTTAGAGAATTTTTAAGCGGCTGGGTAGGGCAGTGATTCGGGAACTATCGGCACAGGTTCAGTTCACCTCGAGGGCCGTGAACGGGTCCCTGCGGGGGCGTTTTCGCAACGCAATCCAGTGGCAGTTCCCCGGCGTGTAGTCGCCGTATGGGTCCAGCCGTTCGAGCATGTGTGCGGGAGGACGGTCACCGACATCCTGGGCAAACGATTCGAAGGACGTGAGCCAGCGCCTGCATACCTTGATGCCGCGGGCGCCGTACCATTCGTACCCGGCACTGCCGTCGTCGTGGCAGCGGCGCACCATGTTAAGCCAGGTGGCGTAGAGCGGGTGCTTTAAATTCCCCATAGTCTCTGGTCATCATTATGTTTTTGGAGGCGCAGAGAAATGAAGCAAAGGCCATGCCAGAGATGAAACCTACCCACATATCAAGCAGTTAGAATTTCGAGCATTACGCGGGCTATGGAGAGTGTAAAGATTTCCGACACCGACCACCACCGCCTCGCCCCTGAGGGAGAATATGGGTGGTATTTCAAAAGACCCGGATCGGGTGAATGCCGGCTGAGCTTCAGGCTCAGGGAAGAGCAGGCTGCTTCAAAATCAGGTCGTATCCGCCATCGATTCGAACGACGGCGGTAGGTTCAAACATTTGCTGAGGGTTTGGTTGAATTCTTTGAGGCTGACCGGCTTGGTCAGATAAGCATCGCATCCGGACATCTTGCCTTTGAGCTTGTCGAGGTTGGACGATTTTCCAGTCAGCATGACCACGGGAATGTGCTTTTTGTTCTTGTCCTTCTTGATCGCCTTGCAGACCTCGTATCCATCCTTTCCCGGGAGCACCGCATTTAGAAACAGGATGTCGTAGTTCTTGACCTCGATGAGCTTCAGCGCCGATTCGCCATCTTCGGCAAACTCCGCGGTGATGCCTGCACGGCGCAAAGCGACGCTGACCTGCTTGCGAGCCGGCAGGCTATTGTCGACCACCAGCGCCTTGTAGATTCCAGCCGCAACGGTGGGTGTCGTTGCCGTGCTTTCGACTTTCAAGGCCGGAGCCTCCGGTTGCGTTCGGTTGGCGCCGCGCAGCCTGTCGTCCACGAGCCTGTCCAGCGCGCCCAGCATGCGCGTGACCGTGAATGGCCGTTTTACCCAGTAATCGCTCTCGGCATCGCCAATGATGACCGTAGGGAAGTCCTGTCGTTGGGCGTGGAATCGCTCGAACTGACTTGTGGAGTCCGCGTCTGCCCTGTCCACCAGTGCAATTTTCGCCGTATGATTTTGTGCTTCTTCGACGATTCGGTAGACGTAGTCCCGGGACTCTGACAGGGCAAGAATCCGTTGCACCAGCTCCCGTTCGTAATCGGGAATGCCGAAGATGGCTACTGCGTAGCGGTTATCCGATTTCATGCCGTACCAGAATGTCGCGTTGTCTACTTAAACCGAAACCACGCCGCCCTGAAGTGCCAGGCGGACGAGCTCTGTGGCGTTCTTCAACCCCAGCTTCTGAAGAATCCGGGTACGGTGATTGTTGATGGTCTTGCTGCTGCGGGAGAGCTTGACGGCAATTTCCACCGCTGAACATCCCTCGGCCAGATGGGTGAAGATCTCCAGCTCACGAGCCGACAGGCTACCGAGTTTTGCACGAGCGACCCCTTCCCTCGATGTATCACGCCGCTGCGTGGATGCCGGCAGGGCCGACAGGGCGCTTTCGGGCTGCATGGGATCTGTGGGGTGTGGGTTCAAAATCGATCCCTGTCCGTTGGCAACAATGCGTCGACAGGTATTGACAACGTTCTCGGCCAGATACCTGGCGTCTTCGATGTCGGCGGCGTGTGAGCAGATCTGCTCGGCATCGGCTTGAATCTGACGAATGCAGGACAGCATCGAGTCCACGCTGTCCACCGGGGTGTTGTCCGCGATTGGGGTCGGCTCGGCACGGTACGGGCGTTGTTGCAATTTCGGGTTCATAATCTCGTCTCTAACCGCCGCTCTGGTTCGTCAGTTCGTCGCTGGTCTTCTCCAGCCGTTGCACCAGGGTCTTCAAAAAGACCTTGTTGAAGCGGGCCTGAACCGAGTCCTGTGCCTGTTCCATTTGCGTCTCGTTGATTCTCAGGATACGAACATCGTTGAGGGCTGAGATGGTGGCGGTTCGACGGTTACGCGCGAGATAGCCCATCTCGCCGAAGCAATCCCCCGCCTTGAGCGTGGTGAGTTCCTGGCCGCGTTTCTTCACCACGATGGTGAAGTTGTTGTCTTCCCTGTGACAGGTGCCACAGGTCCTGCCGTTACCATCGAAGGTCTCGTCGAAAAAGATGTCGCGGCCGCGCTCGACGAGTTGCTGTTGCGGGTCCGGTGGATCCGGCGTCGTCTCGCAGGCGGAAAGCAAGAATGATAAAGCGCATAGCGCCAGCAGTGACCGTAAGTTCTCCATGAAATGGTCCTCCGTTCGCTTCTACTTCATGCAGATAGATGGTTCCCCTTTTTTGGCAGCACTATGTGTAATTTATAAATGAAGTGGCGGCACATTGCGATAGCATCGACCTCCTACAGGGACCCGGATCGCGACCGATGAGTGATTACGTCGCGGCCGGCTCGTCGTAGCTCCACCATCCGGTGATGATGTATTTGTCCTCGCGGGGCGCGACTACACCGCAATGCACATGGGTATAGCCCGCCGGCCACAGCACAGTTTTGCCCTTTGCGGGCCCGGTTACATAGTCCTGGTAGACGAAACGCGTACCACCGCCCTCGTGGATATCGTTCAAATAGCTCTGAAACGTCAGTACGCGCCCGGCCACGGCCGGTCCCGCACTCTCGTAGTGTTCTTCGAAGAAACCGCCTTTGGGTGGATAGTGCTGGATATTGGGAGTCTCGTTGATGCTACAGGAACGCGTGTGGGATCTCAGGTGGGGGAAGCGGTCCATATAGTCCGCGGCGAACTCATCCAGGGCGGTGAAGTACGCATCGAAGGCATCCCTGTATCGTTCACGAACGGCAGGCGGTATGTTACTCAAGGCTAGATCGTAGGAGTCTTTCATCTCCAGGCGGATTTTATTCAGGCCGAGGCGTCCACGGGTCACGCAATTGAG
>PVMK01119075.1_pt1 | contig 10352 bp, 6 predicted proteins | sample 1853481 | NCBI WGS metagenome assembly PVMK01 (sample SAMN08533507, study PRJNA380276) | Marine sediment metagenome, whole genome shotgun sequencing project. | reverse complement strand
CGGCTTATCCTTGGCGTAAGCGGGGAAAACCCCCAGCATGAGTGCCGCGTATGCGGCGATGAACCAGCGGAGTCGCATTTTTATTCCCGTTAGTCATCGGCGGTTGGCTCGCCGATAAGGCTATCACAACGGACGAGGTCGGCCGCGGTGGCGGATAGCTCTGAGTTTCTTGCCCACGGCATCGGGCGTGCCGATGTCGCCTAGAGAATACCCCCGGCGACGCGCCGGGTGTTCGTCAAAGATGGAGCAGTCGGGGTTTCCGGGTTTAGAACGACGTGCCCATGTAGAGGACCGGCCCATTATATTTGTATTCGACAGTCAAGTGCAGCGCTTCACTTTTCGTGTCCACGTCGACGCGGAACCATTGGTACAACAGTCCGAGATGGAAGTGCTTTAAAAGCTGCCACCTAACGCCTGCATTAGCCGCGATAATGTCGCCTGATAACTCGTCGCCGCCAGAATCCACCTCAATCGTGAAATAGCCAATGTTGGTATCGACGATCCATTTCGGAGTTATCGCGTAGGCAAACCGGCCGGTGAAGGTCGGCAGCGGCGCGAGCACACTCGTCGCTTCGGAAACGTCGAGACCGGCCAGCGGCCCAGTGCCCTGGAGGCCGACTGCGATATCCTGAAAGCTCAGCGCAAGGCCGAAAGCGAGTTCCTTCTTTTCATCGAACAATATCGAATACGAGTAACCGAGGTTGAAGACTTCAATGTCCAAAAATGCGTGGAGTGGCAGGTCGGCCTGGAAGATATCATCGCCGAATCTGATGTTGACGGTCGACGTGCTGTCACCGCTGCGATCGAGATTGAAATAACTAAAGTCCAGCCGGTGTTTTTTGAAAAAACGCCAGTAGCCTCCGGCCATGAGCCGGGTCTTCGTATCGTCCAGGCCGAGATCCTGCTCGAAACTGATTCCGGTACCGAGCGCCCCGTTGGTCGCGTCGAGGCGAATCGTCGTTTCCAGATTGGCAAAAAAGGATCCGACGTTGAGTCCAAAGCGCTCGCCCATCGGCCAGCTGCGCCATTCCGGATCTCCCTGGGCATAGGCGGGTCCAACAGCAATTAGAAGGAAAGCGAGGGAGATGATCAGCCAGTGATGCCGCATTGGAACTCTCCTTATTACGAGGCTCATTTGTACGGCCAAGGCTACCATAGTTGATGCGCTGCGGCCGCCAGCGATGCTGGCGTAGATCGGCTTGATTACCTGATTGTTTTTTGATCGGTGCGCGGGATACTCAAGCGCCCGGCCGGTCATTGAGTTGCGTCAGCTTTTTGCCCGCAGCGCCTCGAGTTTCTTGCCGACGGCATCGGGCGTGCCGGTGCCCCGCGCAAGCAGCTTGTAGAACACCGGTACCACGAACAATGTAAACACAGCCGCCATCGAAACGCCCGAGAATATGATGATGCCCAGCGTGCTGCGACTCTCCGATCCCGGCCCCGAAGCCAACATCAGCGGAATCGAGCCCATCAGCGTCGCAACTGTCGTCATAACGACGGGCCGGAAACGAATTCGCGCACCATCCACAATGGCCTGCGTGAATTCCACCCCCCGATCACGCAGCTGGTTGATAAATTCGACGATCAACACACCGTTTTTGGCCGCGATCCCGATCAACATGATGACGCCAATCTGGCTGTAAATATTCATCGTCTTGCCGGTCAGGTACAAGCCCAGCAGTCCCCCTGCCAGGGCCAGCGGCACCGTGACCATGATGACCAACGGGTGCACAAAGCTTTCGAACTGTGCCGCCAACACCAGGAACACGACCAGCAGCGCGATACCGAAGGTGAAATAGGTTGCCCCTGCCGTCTCCTTGTATTCGAGCGACTCACCTTTGTAATCGATGCGCGCCGTCGACGGTAATTCGCTACGGACGATATCCTCGAGGAATTCCAGCGCGTCACCGAGCGCATAGCCCGGCGCCGGTGTTGCGGTGATCGTGATAGCGCGCAATCGGTTGTAGCGATTCAGCGACCCGGTCCCGGCCATGTCCTCGGTCGTGATCAGATTCGACAACGGAATCAGGGTGGGATTGCGTCCGGTGCCGCGAACATAAATATTGGTCAAATCGGTTGCCGTCGCACGCTGCTCCTCTTTGGCCTGGAGCACGACATCGTATTCTTCACCGTCGACAACATAGCTCCCTACGGCCCGTTCGCCCATCATCGTTTGCAGCGTCTCGCTGATCGTTCGCACCGATACGCCCATCGCGGCGGCGCGGTCCTGGTCTATACGCACCATCAATTGCGGCTGGGTTTCCTTCAGATCCGAATCGACCCGCGTCAGGCGGGGATTTTCGGCTGCCCGCTCCAGGATCACGTCACGCCAGCGCGCGAGCTCTTGGTAGTCCGTTCCACCAAGTACGAACTGGACTGGCTGCCCTCCGCCATGGCGCGAGATGCCCGAGCGCATGAACGTAAACACGCGGACCTCGGGGATCTCGTTCCAGGCGGCAGCCATTCGTCGCGTGACGACAGCAGTCGGTATCTCCCGCTCACTCCATGGCGCCATACTCACAATGATGATCCCACCACTCGGTGCGGTCGAACCCCAGCTGGGAGATCTAAGCAGCGCACGCTGGATAACGCCGGACTCGACCAACGGCATCAGCGGAGCCTCGAGCTTTATGATCTGCTCTTTCATGTGGCTCAGCGTGGTCCCTTCGGCAGCGCGCATGATCGCGAAAAATATGCCCTGGTCCTCCTGCGGTGCGTACTCCTCCGGCATCTGTTGATAAAGCACAACGACGCTTGCCGCGATGCCCAGCACGATGACGATGATCAGCGCCGGTACCTTGAGGCTGGCCGTCAGAGCACGCTCGTAAGCAGACGCGAGCCGGTCGAATCCACGGTCCAGCATCCGTGTGCCGCGATTTTCCCGATCGGCTGGCCGCAGCAATTTGGAGCACATCATCGGTGCCAGTGACAGCGCCAGAATGCTCGAGAAAATCACGGCCGCACAAACCGTTACTGCAAGCTCGGAGAATATCCGGCCGATGTTGTCCTGCAGGAATGCGATCGGCGCAAACACGGCGATAACGACGGCGGTCGTCGCAATCACGGCAAAGGCGACCTGACGCGTGCCATTGAACGCAGCCAGCAACGGAGCCTCGCCTCCCTCGATACGCCGATGCACGTTTTCCAGCACGACGATCGAGTCGTCGACCACCAGCCCGATCGACAGCACCAGCGCCAGCAGTGTCACGAGGTTGATCGTGTAGCCGAACACGGCCAGAGCGATGAATGCTGCGGTCAGACAGATTGGGATCGTCGTAACCGGTATCAGCATGGCCCGGAAGCTGCCAAGAAAAGCAAAAATCACCAGGCCAACCAGAACGGTCGTGATCGAAATGGTCAAATAAACCGATTTGATCGCTTCCCGAATAAACACGGAATCGTCGGCGTTTTTGGTCACAGTCATACCTTCCGGCAGATCGGCGTTAATGCGCTCGATCTCTTCATTGATGCCGTTGATGACTTCGACCGTATTGGCTGTCGATTGTTTGATGACACCAAAAGCCACGGTATCGGTAAAATTGGTTCGGAATACCGTGCGTGTGTCGCGGGGCGCCACTTCCACGTCAGCGACCTCCCCGAGACGCATGATGTGGCCATCCCTACCCCGGCCGATGACGAGTTGCCGAAACTCGTCAGCTGTTTGGAAATTCCGCGCGACACGAACCTGAAATTCGCGGTCCCGGGATTCGACCCGGCCCGCCGGCAGCTCGATATTTTCACGGCGCAGAGCATCCTCTATCTCAGTAACAGTCAGGTTCCGCGCAGCCAATGCGACCCGATCCAGCCAGATGCGCATTGCCGGTCGGCCCAGACCATTCATATTTATCTGAGAGACGCCGGGCACGACCGCAAGGCGCGGACGAACGTAACGCTCGGCATAGTCCGTCAACGCCATCAGGCTCATGTTCGGACCGATAAAGTTCAGATACACGATCGGCAACGCGTCCGCATCCTGTTTGGCAACCACCGGTGCATCCATGTCGTCGGGTAATCGCCAGGCGACACGTCCGACCCGGTCGCGCACGTCATTGGCGGCTTCGTCGATATTTCGATCGAGGTTGAATTCCACCGAAATCATCGCCATGCCGTCGACACTGCGCGCATTGATGCTCTTCACGCCTTCGATACCGCTGACCTCACTCTCAACGATTTGGGTGATGCGGCTTTCGACGACTTCCGCCGACGCGCCCGGGTATCCGATGTTGACCGAGATGATCGGCGCTGAAATATCCGGATACTCGCGCACTTCCAGTACATTGAAGGCAAGCGCGCCGAAAGCCAGCAACATCAAGGCGATTACGGTTGCGAATACCGGCCGTTTAACCGAAACGTCAGATAACCACATGGCACACCTCTCAGTTACTCCTTGCCGGGGCGTCGCCCGTTTCCGTAGGCGCTACCGAATCCGTTTGCCTAGCAGCGTCCCGCAGTTCTTCGGGGCGCTGTTCGGCAACCCGCTGCTCAGCGCCGTCACCCGCCACTTTAACCAGTGAACCTTCGCGCAGCTTGATTATGCCGTCGGTGACAATCTGTTCGCCCTCCTCCAGCCCCGCCACGACCTCTACGACACCCAGTTGCCTCGTTCCGAGCTGCACTTCGTGCCGGTTCACACGCTGGTTCGCCCCTACGACATAGACAAACGAGCTGTTGCCAACCTGCACGACCGACCTCTCGGGCACCACAATCGCCGTTCTTTCCTCGGCCAGAATGCGAACGGTCAGCAGCATGCCCGGTCTCAGCGCCCGGTCGTCGTTGGGTATGATCGCCCGGACCACCCCCGCGCGGGTGACCGGATCGACGCGCGAGCCCACGGCGTGCACCACGCCCTCAAACTCGCGGTCCGGCCAGCTCGCACCACTGGCATAGATCGTCCGACCCGGCTGCATTAGCGCGAGAAACTTTTCCGGCACGGTAAAATCGAGTTTGATCTGCGACACATCGTCGATGGTTGTGATGGCATCGCTGGGCCCCAGCAAGGTACCCGGGCTGATATCGCGGAAACCCAGCAGGCCACTGAATGGCGCCCGAATCAGGCGATCCTTGAGCCGGGCCAGTTCGGTATTGAGCCGGGCTTCGGCTGTCTCGGCGGCCGACCGTGCCAGGTCAACTTCCGAAGTCGCAGCAATGCCGCGTCGGTCTAAATCCTCGAGGCGTGCCAGTTGCCGGCGCGCCTCGTCGAGCTCAGCGCGCGCTTCGGCAAGCTGGGCTTCTTCTTCCTCGCTGGTCAACTCAACCAGCACCGTACCGGCTTCGACGTAATCACCGTCGTCAAAATTTATTCGGCGCACCGTGTCGGTCAGGCTCGCGGTCAGCGTCACCGACTCATTGGCTTTAGCGGTACCCAGCGCTTCGACCATTTCCTGCAGCGGTTGGCTAGCAACCGGTATCGTGACGACGAGCACCGCCGCGGCCGTACGGGGACGCCCGGACGGAGCCTGCTCCTGGTTGATGTACCAGTAGTAACCCCCGGCGCCGATGGCAGCCATGATGATGAGCGTGACGAAAAATTTCATCCCTGTTTGGATTCCGTGAACGTGTGGTACTTATCCAGTTCGGACGTTAAATGTCTCCGGTAAGTTCCTGTACCGGGCCCGGCATTTTCGCCGCAGGGCGAACAACAGCGTAAACGCATTGACGCGACTTGATTCCGAACGGATTGTCTCACGGACTACGGGCGGAGACTCGGCGTACTGGTCATACTCTCTGCAGAGTCCTGCCCGCGCCTATATCGGCCCGAGAGTATGTCTCTTAAAGCGTGTGCGTTACAGACACGCGTTGCCCGCGGGCGTTCCAGATACCGGAGCCGCGATTGGGGATTATGACAGCCGGCTATGCCTCGATGATGTCTAAAGCAATCGCCAGCAGGGTCAGGGTGATGCCAGCCGCAGCGGCGATGCCAACGATCAAGCACAAGGGATAAATAATCTCAGCCATGCTTCACTCTCCGATGCGGGTAACTTTGCGGCCGCCGGCTGTGGCCGGCTACCGGTGCTCTTTTCAAATACCCATGCTACGGATGCTTGCCAATCGGAGAAGTCGTAGATATACGTATGGCGGGACGCAGCTGGCCCCGGGGGTAGACCGCAACGGCGCAACAGCAAGGAATGACTGGCTGATCAGTCTATCCCTGTTCTAGGCAAGGCTGAACCAGTCCTCTACACTGGTCGAAACGGCCATACAAAAAATCGGCGATCGCAACCGGCTTGACGGAGAGCTCCCCAATGATGAAGCGCATGTTAATCATGTTGACCTTGCTTGTGCTTTTCTTCGGTGCGCTCTTTGGTTGGAAAACGTATGTCAATCTGGGTTTGGGCCGAGGGTCGCCAGATCAGTTCCCCCCGGTGACAATTTCTGCGACCAGCGCGCGCGCCGAGACCTGGACCCCGGCACTGACCGCCATCGGAACCCTGGAAACGGAAAAGGGCGTCAATGTAACGGCGCAAGCCCCCGGGAATAATTACCGCGTTGTTTTTTGGGTCGGGTGCCAAGGTGAGCGCCGGTGACCTGCTGGTCCAGCAATTTATCGACGATGACCTGGCACGGCTGAATGCCCTGAAAGCTGAGATACGGCTGGCCGAAATTACCCTGCAACGTGCCACCGAGCTGGTGCGAGATCGGCTGGTGCCGCAATTGGACCTGGATACGGCCGAAAGCAATCTGGACCGAATTCAAGCGGAGCTGGAGTCCGTCCAGGTCACGATTGATAAAAAATCGATACGAGCTCCATTCGCCGGGCAGCTGGGTATCCGACGGGTCAATATCGGTCAATACATTCAGCCGGGCGACGATATTGTCAAGCTGGAGTCGCTGCAGAATATTCTGGTGGTATTTCCGTTGCCGCAGCGGCACTTGCCGCAGGTGCACGTGGGCCAGACTGTGGAAGTCAGCATTGATGCTTATCCGGAACGGAGCTTCGGTGGCGAAATCAACGCCATCGAACCGGAAGTCAATCAGGCGACACGGAGCTTCTGGTTACAGGCAACGCTACCGAATGAATCCATGGGCCTGCGCCCGGGAATGTTTGCCGAAGTCAGCATCCCGCTCGCTGTCGAGGAGAGCGTCGTCACCGTGCCCCAGTCTGCCATCACCTTCAGCCCTTACGGCGACTCCGTATACGTTGTTCAGGATGCAACTGGCGCATCGGGGCAGCCTGAACCGACGGTGCGAAATGTCTTTGTGACAACGGGTGCAACCCGAGGCGACCAGGTCGCAATTGTCAACGGTTTGGCTGCCGGCAAGCGCATCGTGACCTCCGGTCAACTGAAGCTGCGCAACGGCTCCCGCGTCATTATTGACAATAGCGTTGCGGTCAGTGACAGCGCCCAGCCGATTCCGAAAGAGAACTGACCCGCCTTCTCGATGACCTTCACCGACACCTTTATCGAGCGTCCCGTTTTGGCGATTGTGATCAGCCTGCTGATTCTGTTGGCCGGACTGCGTTCCATGCAAATGTTGACGGTCGGCCAGTACCCGAAGAGTGACAGCGCCGTGGTCAGAATCTCGACTGCTTACGTTGGCGCCGAAGCCGACCTGGTGCAGGGCTTCATCACGACGCTGCTGGAACGTGAGATCGCCAGTGCCGACGGTATCGACTACCTCGAATCCAGAAGTGCCTATGGGTCGAGCCTGATCACAGTACACCTGCGGCTCGATTACGATCCCTACGACGCGCTGACGCAGATCACGTCCAAGGTGAATCGCGTGCGCGATGAGTTACCTCCCGAAAGTGAAAACCCGGTGCTCGACGTGGTGATTGGCGAGACGACCTCGGCCATGTACATGCATTTCACCAGCGACACGCGACCCCCGAACCAAATTACCGATTACCTGATTCGAGTGGTCCAACCGAAAATCGAAGCAGTGCCGGGCGTTCAACAGGCGGCAATCCTTGGCGCCAGGAATTTTGCGATGCGGGTCTGGCTGGATCCACTGCGCATGGCGGCGCTGAATATCGCGCCCGGCGACGTGCACGAAGCCCTGGAGCACAATAATTTTCAGGCCGCGGTCGGCAAGACCAAGGGCGAAGCCATCGCGATAAACCTGAACGCGGCCACGGACCTGCATACGACCGAAGAATTTCGACGTCTGGTCATTGCCGAACAGGATGATGCAATTATCCGACTCGGCGATGTCGCCTCGGTCATATTGGGTGCAGAAGACTATGACCGGTCGGCAGTCTATACCGGCCAGTACTCGACGGCATTGGCCATCGACGTGCTGCCCGATGCCAACATTCTTGAGGTGATCCGCGAGGTGAAAGAACTGTTCCCGGAAATTCAGCGGCAATTGCCGCCGGACGTCACCGCATTGATCAGTTACGACCGGAGCCTTTACATCGAAGATTCGATGAATGAAGTCGTGACGACGCTGATAGCAGCCGTCGTCATTGTGACGCTGGTCATTTACATGTTCCTGGGGTCCGCTCGCTCGGTGATCATCCCCGTCGTAGCAATCCCGCTGTCGCTGATCGGCGCCGGGGCCATCATGCTGGTCCTGGGTTACTCATTGAACCTGCTGACGCTGCTTGCTCTGGTGCTGGCAATCGGGCTGGTCGTCGATGACGCGATCATCGTCGTCGAGAACATTCAGCGGCACATTGAGAAAGGCGTCGCACCACTTGAGGCAGCGATCATCGGCGCGCGGGAACTGGCCACCCCGGTCATTGCCATGACGATTACGTTGATCGCGGTCTACGCACCGATCGGATTTTCCGGCGGATTAACGGGAAGCCTGTTTCAGGAATTCGTTTTTACGCTGGCCGGCGCGGTACTCATCTCGGGCGTCGTCGCGCTGACGCTGTCGCCGATGATGTGTTCCCGCTTGTTGACACCGCATGCCAGCGAAGGCCGCTTTGCCCTGTTCCTCGACACGCAGTTCACGCGTCTGCGGCGCGTTTACGAGAGCCGGCTGCACAACTCGCTGGACTATATTCCGGTCACGCTGGTTTTTGCTGTAGGAATCCTCGTCAGCATTTACTTTATGTTTCAGTTCACTGACAGCGAACTGGCTCCGGTCGAGGATCAGGGCATCGTGCTGGTGTTCTCCACTGCCAATGCCAACACGTCTCCTGAACAGCTGAAGCGCTACACGGCGGCGTTGACCAAATCCTACGAGGATTTCTCGGACGATTCGGAGCAGAACTTTCTGTTCAACGGCGGCTTCGGCAGCGACCCTCAGACTAGCGGCAATATAGCGTTATCCGGCCTGGTGCTCAGACCCTGGAGCGAACGCAGCCACACCCAAATGGAGCTGCAACCATTGGTGCAGGAACGGATCGATCGAATTGCCGGATTGCAGTCGGTGGCATTCCCGATACCGACACTTCCGGGAGCCGGTTTCGGCTTGCCGGTACAATTCATTATCGGATCCACCGACCCGCCGTCCGCGGTATATGCTGTTGCCCAGGAAATGCTGGTTCGAGCACAGGACAGCGGCCTGTTTACCTTTGCGGATATCGATCTGAAGTACGACCGCCCCGAGGTCGAAATCAGGATCGACCGGGACAAGGCGGCTACTTTGGGGATCGACATGCAGCAGCTCGGCGAGGACCTGGGCACGATGCTCGGTGGCAACTACGTGAACCGGTTCAGCATGCAGGGCCGTAGCTACAAGGTTATCCCACAGGTGCAGCGGCGTTACCGGCTCAACCCCGACCAGCTCGGCCAATTCCGGATCAGCACCAGAAGTGGTGAACTGGTGCCACTGTCTTCGCTGGTGACATTTGAACAGACCGTCAAGCCGCAGCAACTCAACCGATTCCAGCAATTGAACTCGGCGATGCTGTCGGGCGTTCCGGCGCCCGGCGTCTCGGTCGGCACAGCGATCGAGTATCTGCAGCAGCAGGCGGCAGAGATTTTCCCTCAGGGCTACTCGGCTGATTATGCGGGCGCATCGCGGCAGTACATCCAGGAAGGCGGCGGCTTTTTACTCACGTTCTTCTTCGCCCTGATCATTATTTACCTCGTGCTGGCGGCGCAGTTCGAATCGTTTCGCGATCCGTTGATCATGCTCGTCAGCGTGCCAATGTCGATTGCCGGTGCGATGGTGTTCCTGACCCTGGGCCTGGCGTCAATCAATATCTTCACGCAGGTCGCACTGATCACGCTGATTGGCTTGATCAGCAAGCACGGTATTTTAATCGTGCAGTTTGCGAATCAGTTGCAAGAGCAGGAAGGCTTGAGCAAGCGTCAAGCGATCGAGAAGGCATCAGGAATTCGTCTGCGACCGATACTGATGACAACCGGCGCCATGGTACTCGGTGTCGTGCCGCTGATCACGGCATCCTGCGCCGTCGCGTTCACCCGCTCAACCCTGGCCCTGGTGATCGCGAG
>PVMK01179714.1_pt1 | contig 10353 bp, 7 predicted proteins | sample 1853481 | NCBI WGS metagenome assembly PVMK01 (sample SAMN08533507, study PRJNA380276) | Marine sediment metagenome, whole genome shotgun sequencing project. | reverse complement strand
TAAAATTTTAGCTTTTCTTTCTTTTAAGAATATGCCATGTTACTTACTGTAATTATAATAAAAAAGAGAGGGTGGATACTTTACCCATATAGCATATTTCATGCCAAAATTGTCGACGGCTTCGTTCATCCTCGTTTTATCAATAATCCCGCTCCGAAATACCACAATCTAATTTTCTGACACGGCCAGTGCTTGATCGCAAAGTTCTGGCTTCTTTTTCGGCGGGACTATCGATAAAACGCTTATTAGATATCTGTAACGTCACAGCTGATCTTCGAAATCTCCAATAGCCCTAAACCCGAGAACCAAGGTGGGACCTTGAAAAGGAACTTCCTATTCGGCTGCCGTCCATCGCGTGGCAGGACAGTCAGGTGTGTTTGCGATTAGATCGTGCTGATCATCCGCCCTGCCCGGATCCGGTAGTGGGCCCTCCAGCAAACTCGAGGGCCAGCACGGTGATGTCGTCTGACTGTTCTGCTGAGCCGACATGATCACTCACCGATGCAAAGATCAACGCCGTGGCCTGCTCGGCGCTCGTCAGTGTCGACTCCGTGAGCAGCGACTCCAGCGCCCCCTCCGAGTAAAACTCGTGACTCGAATTCATCGCCTCGGTAACACCATCGGTGAACAGGACAACATAGTCCCCTGGGTTGAGTTGGCTACGATCTTCGCCGTACTCGACACACGGAACCGCTCCTGCAACCGGTCCGTGCCGATTATCGAGGGCCATGACCTCGCCGCGGTTGGTTTTGATATACGGCGGGTTATGTCCTGCGTTCGTGTAGGTGAGTGATCCGGATCTGAGGTCGAGGATGCAGAGGAACAGAGTGACGAACATCGAAGACTCGTTGCGAAGGCAAAGTTCGTCGTTGACCGCGGTGAGGATGGTCGCCGGTGACGAATCAGGGGAGGCATATGCGTTGATCAGCGTCTTGGTGACCGCCATGTATAGCGCTGCGGGGACCCCCTTGTCGGAGACGTCGGCGACGCAGAAGCACAGATGACTGTCGTCGATGAGAAAGAAATCGTAAAAGTCTCCCCCCACCTCCCGAGCCGGTTCGAGAATGGCATGCACAGAGAACTCTCGCCGGCTGGGAAACGCCGGGAACTCAAGGGGCAGCATGCTCATCTGGATGTCGGCGGCGACATTGAGCTCACCCTCCATGCGTTCTTTGGCGAGCCGGAGGACCTCCTCGGCTTCCTTTCGCACAGTGATGTCGCGGATGATACCGCTGAAGAAACGATCCCCCTTGCTCTCCCACATGGCAAGGGACAGTTCAATCGGGAACTCGTGACCGTCGCGGTGCAGGGCGGCCAGTTCAACCGTGTGCCCTATGACTCGCGTGTCTCCGCCCTCCGCCACACGACGCTGCCGCTCGCGGTGCGTCTCCCTGAATCGCTCCGGAATGATGACGTCCAAAGGTCGGCCGATCATTTCGTCGTAGCTGTACCCAAAAAGCTTAGTCGCATGCTGGTTCCACAGCATCACGCGCCCGTCGGCGTCGATCGTGATGATCGCGTCGTTGGCTGACTCGACGATCGCCTGGAGGCGACCCTCGGAATGACCGAGGGCACTGATGAGGTCCGCCTTCTCAGAGACGTCTCGAAGGATGCCGGAAAAGAAACGAGCGTCATCCGTTACCCACGTGCCCAGCGTGAGCTCAACAGGGAACTCGGAACCGTCCTTGCGGAGACCCGCCACCTCGACCGTGGAGCCGACAATCTTGGTCTTTCCCGTTGCGACCACTCTCGCTATCCCCTCGTGGTGCGGAGCGTGAAACCGCTCCGGGATTATCAGGGTGAGCGGTTCTCCGACCACCTCCGCTTGCGAGTAACCGAAGATGCGCTCCGCAGCGGGGTTCCAAGACCTGATCTTGCCGTCGGCATTGGCCGTGACGATCGCATCCCCAGCCGTTTCGATGATGGCCCTGAGAGTCTCGGCGGTGTCGGCAGCGTCGGACATCGGGACCATACTACCCCCTCGATCCAGTAGAGCCATGAGGATTCTGATCGAGAATCTCTGAAACGCTGTTCTCATATTGTCCCTCTTATTGCAGACCACCAAGACCGTTCCGTGTGTAGCTTCCCCCGCTCGGAGTCGGCAAAACTACCGATCACTTCTTCTTCCCCTTTTTCTCTTTCGGCCCGCCTACGACCCGCTTGACCAACTCTTCCCATTGCATGCTAATATTTTGAAATAGATTTTAATGTCAAGAAAAACCTATTTGAGCGGCTACCATTTGGCATTTCCTGCCATTATCCCAGTGTAACGTGGAATGAAGATAAATTGAGATAATCGGCAAAACCGCCCCTTAGAAAACCTGTGATATCATGAAATATCACAAATTTGTCCAAACTACAGATACGTAGATGTAACCCCAATTCTGCTAAAAATGCAGATAGCGTAATCTGATATCACAAGTTTTGAGAAGCGGTCAATCCTGCATAGATGTTTACAGTATCGGTACTTTTGAAATGGCAGATTTAATGCAGATACCATAGCATGATATCTGTAGTTTCGGCTCATCTGCGATTAGTCGGTATCTGGATTTGTTAGATTAATTGTTGTTAGCAATTTTTCAGTCTGTATTTTTTAGGAAGAAGGTTGATACAAGAAGCTATTTAACTGTGATCTTTCCTTTCTCGGAGCAAATAAAAGACAAGTAACAAAGCGGCAATTGCCGAGAATCCAATTATTAAGTAAATTTCGATGTCCTGCCAACCTATACTTTTAATTCCACGCCAAATAGGGTCCAAGACATGAAGGAATCTCGGATCATCTGGTACTGGTTTCATTTTTCCTCCTTAACCTTCACAGGCATCCATCAAAGTCCTTAACGGATATGCAAAGACATAGTATTGAATCAATGTCTGTTCAAAAAAGAAAAACAAAAATTTGGGGCATTCGAGATATCTTATTAGGGGAATTCTGAAAATAATACCCATATCGCATGATTCATTATATGTCACATTCGTGACATATTGACATCATATCTGTCATTGACTTAGGTCAAATTTTAGATTTTTAATTGATTGAAAGGATTGCTGCTGCGGATATGTGCTTTTCGCAGTTTTAAGGCTGATTGCAGGATGGTATTATTCCACTAAAAAAGGTATCATAGTTTGCCATTGTGCCTTTCTTATCTACTTTTTCAGTGAGACAAATGTGGCGGCACCGATGTAATCCTCATATTTCTTTAAGGCTGAACGCATAGCCAATAGACGCATACGAGCGGCTCGATAAGTGATCAGTTTGCAGACAATACGTAAAGCCCCAAAAAAACCTTCGTCTTGAATCAACCTGCCAGGGGTTAAGAGGTGAGAGGGCGCCGTGTGGTGCTCCCTAACTTCAAACCCTTCTTTCTCAAGGGCCTGCATCCATTCTGATATGGTGAACGGCGTAGCGCCCACTTTGGTAGCAGCAGAAAGTGCCTGTGCGATTTCGTCCCGCTTTAAGTCGTCTATATCATCGGGCTTAAGATAAGCTTCATGGAAACCATAACGTCCGCCCGGCTTTAAGATTCGCGCCGATTCGGCGATAATCCGTTGCTTTGTATCATTTGGCATCATGCTCATCATAGCTTCTCCGTAAACAACCGAGCAGCTGTTATCTGGCAGGCCGGTTTCCTCTGCACTGCCCAACAGACATCGTTGGTTGCTGCCATATAGGTATTTGGAAACCAATTCTACCAAATCTTGATCCCGCTCAATAGCCGTGTAACGAGCCGGCTGATAGCTCAAAACTAATTTCGCAGTGTCGCCGGTTCCGGGGGCAAACTCTACCACCTCGTCTGTGGTGTCTATATTGAGTATCGCCAACATTTTTCTGGTCAGTTCAATTCCTCCTGGCCGCAGTACCCTTTTTCCCAACTGAATCAGAAGGGCGTACAATTGGCATTGTCGCAGGATCAGAAAAGCTAATTTCTGGAGCAGCCTGATTTTTGGACTTTCCTTTCATCATCATCAGCTCTCCTTGCTAAAAAGGACCTTGTTAGTTTTACAATCAACCATCTAATTCCTAAAATGTTCTTTACCTGGCAACGGGCCATAACGGGTAATTCCAAAAGATCACTGACACCTTTGAGACATTTAATTGTCACCTTATGGTAGACGCTATCCCCATGTCATTGACGTAAGTCAAATATCCCTCTTTTTTTTGAATTTATCGAATTGTAGAGATATTGAGAGACTGTCGAAAAAGCCGTTTTGACAAACCGGACCATCTCTCGATATTTGCGGTTTTTAATATTTCACCTTATTGAGTCAATGACTTTGTTATATTTTATCGTTTCCGCTTCTTAATCGCTTGATACAGCCTATGCAAAACCGTAATTGGCAACTTTTTCTATGTTGTGTACCATACAATAAAGCAACCACTGGATATTTACTTTTATCTTGCCCCTTAAGTTAAATTTATCCATGCGTTTGTGCACGCGAATGTTTGCAAATACCGGTTCAACAATGCCGATTCGCTGTGGATATATCTTACGCCCCTTTTGTGTTTCGATTTTTTTGACCATTGCTTGGGATATGTTTTGCCCCGATGCGTCGACATAATAGGAAAAATGCCGACGCTTAGCGTCTTTATATCTGAGACACTTGACTCTGAACTGACAGCGCCTGCAATCTTTTTCATCGGATATATACCTTTTTAAAAGCTTGCCTTTATGTCGCCCGAGTTTGCCAAATCGTTTAAGTCGCTTACCATTGGGACAAATATATTGGTCCTTTTCACTATCGTAGTGAAAATCAGCAAATGTAAATTTCTTGGACCGCGGCCGATAACCGACCCGGCTGGCAAATCTCTCATCACGGTTACGAAATTTATTGTCAGGGATATACGCATCTAATTTTTCTTCGTTACATTTGGTTAAATTGGTGACGCTGTGGTAGCTTGAATCAGCGGTTAAAATCTTGCCTTCAAAATAGTCCTTACGCTTGCCGATGCTTTCAAGATTTTGCTTGGCACCATCGACCACCGGCGGTAGATTGTCATTGTCCGGGCCTTTGCCAATGGCTTCGCCGTGAACAATTACCTGGTGTTTTGAATCCACTATCGCTTGCGCATTATAGCCCTGCACGGTGCCATGGGATGTATGCATCTTGGCAGAATCATTGTCGGTTACGTTGCTTTGAAGTTCTTTTTTGTTTTCTCCGATTTTCTTGTCATTTTCGCTCAGCCACTTTTCAATTTTCGCTGCTTGCTGCTCAAGTCTTTTTATTTGTTTTGCACGGTTCGCAGACATCTTCTCCTTTACTGCCTGCTCTTCTTTGTCTATCTCAATATGATCTTCAACCAACGCCTTGAGCTTGCCTTCAATTTTTTGCTTCCTTTTTTGCAAATCACTTATTTTACCACTCCATTCTTTGGAAGCATTGGACGCCATTTTGCAGCCATCAATGGCGAAAAAGCTCCCACCTAAAAGACCCTCTTGATCACACACCAGCAATATATCTCTGAACAACGGCTTAATTTGATCTTTCATCGATGAAACAAATGATGCAATGGTGCTATGGTCAGGTCGTTGGTTACACGACATCGCCATAAACAAAACATTCTCACAGCAAGCCCGTTCGATCTGACGCGATGATGTCAAACCCCGAGAGTAGCCCAACAACACCACTTTTAACAAAATCTTGGGATTATAGGCACTACGGCCCGTCTCATCATTTTGATAGTTATCATTAAAGACCGTCATATCCATGCGTCTGTCCACCAACGTATGGATGGCAAACTCCAGGGTGCCCGGCACCAACTGCTCGCCTAATGAAACCGGAATCAGCACACTTTGGGAATAATCGTAACGCTTGTATTTGGCCATTTTGTCTCCGGATAGATAGTAAACTTTTGCTGCTTAAACTACCCGCTATATAACACATAACTGCCTATTTTTAAATGAAATAATTGGAAAAATACGGAAAAGTTTTGCTTCTTGAAATACTTAGATTGAAAGAAATGAAAAACAAAAATCTTAATTCAAAAACCGCTCAAAAACGAACCTTTTTCGACAGTCTCTGAGAGTATCACAACTTTGCCAATTTTTCATATATCAAAGGAATATCATATATTTCAAAGAAGGGCGGTTTATTTTTCCTTGGATTCGACCGGGGTAACTTGGCCCACAGTATCGAGCCAGCGGATAAGCAGGGATGGTGAAGCACGATACCAGTTTTCTTTGAGGTCATGGGCTGAGGGTGGAGCAACACGACACCAGACACCATCTGAGTTTCGGATTATGGAAACACCTTCTAAAATCATCCGAACGCCGCTATCAGCAGATACAGAACGTGCTCGTGCCATTTTCATGTCCTTAGTTAGGAGAGTTTGATTGGAGATACACACGGAGAGTACAACTTAAACTTAATCAGTTCTTTACAAATTACAATGTTCCACAAAGCATAAATTAAATCTGCACTTCATATTGCGTGCTCCCTATAATAGCAATTAACGAAATAACCCTCTAAGTCCGCTTTCAAATTAAACCCATGAAAACCGAATAAAACTCTTTAAATATCAAAAAAAAATACATTTTTTGGTAAATATGCCGATGTGGGCTCAAGTGGTGATTTATTGAGAATACATGCAAAATTGTAAAAATGCATGTATGTAAAAAATATCTGTATCACAAAGGTTAGCGGTTGTTATAGCGCAATCAGCTTTTATTCAAAACATTCAAGATTTTTTGGGTCGGTGCGATACACTCATTTTCTGTGAGATACAGGTCAAATGCTTGATTTAGAACTTCCCTAACAATATTTTCAGCACTCGTTCTGTTTTTATATATCTCTAAGCTGAAAATTATATCGATAGCTTCTGTTCTGTAACCATTGAGATCTTTGATTTTTTTTGCAGCATACCCCAAAGGATTCCACTCGGTGAGTATTTTAGCAACTTTATCTATTTCGTAATCTTCCATTTTAAACCTCAAGACCTTTTAAACGTAGCATGTATCAGACGGAATAAGATAACACCGTAAATTTGTACCATGCCTTATATTTAATAGCCCTGTTGTAGCCCATATCATAAATACCGACCATCGGGCCAAACAAATCTGCCGTTAGCAAGACAAAAAATCAATGTTTCAATCAATGCATATAATTTTGTAGATTAATAATGGCAAATACACACTTTTTTGAGCCTTAATTTATTGTGGACTACGTGTTGGTGAAATTCGGTGGGCTTGTTTTTCTTTTGGATAGCAAGTTGTAAGGTCACATAAAATTCGTCAGATTAAATACTAGAAGCTATCTTCTTTCTTCTGTCATCGGATCTCTGTCAATTGCCATCTGTCCTCTGTCTCCAGTTAATTGGGGCTTCTCTTCAGCACGCTGGAATCTGGCTAGCACTAAATTTCTGACATCTCTAACGATCAAGTAGAGCGCCGGCACGTAAAGCAGCGTCAGCAAGGTCGCCGCCAGCAATCCAAAACAAATGCTGATCGCCATTGGGATTAAAAACTGGGCCTGAAAACTGCGTTCCAGAAGAATGGGCAGGAGCCCGGCAATGGTCGTAACAGATGTCAGCAAAACCGGTCTGAATCTGGCCTTGCCGGATTCCACTACCGCTGTTTCAATATCGACACCGCTGCGCTCCGCCCGGTTGATAAAATCGATTAAAATCAGTGAGTCGTTAACCACAATTCCTGAAAGGGCGACGATACCAAAAAGACTGATGATGGTAAATTCCATCCCCATAACCAGATGACCGAAAACAGCCCCGATCAGGCCGAAGGGAATCGCCATCATGATAATCACCGGCTGGATGTAGGACCGGAACTGGCTGGCCAGCAAGAGAAAAATCCCCATCATCGCGAGTAAATACCCTGATTTAAGACTATCAATGGACTCGCTGGTGCGTTTCTCCTGCCCTCCCAGATCAAAGGAAATGCCCGGATAACGCTCTACCATTTTGGGTAGAAAATTGGCTTTCAGATCGGCCACAATCCGGCTGGCGTTGGCAGTCGTTTCATCAATATCGGATATCACCGTAATGGTTCTTTTGCGATCCACCCGATTGATGATCGAATAGGCCCGGCCGTGGGAGATATCGGCCACCTCTGCTATCGGAATTTCGTGGCCACTATTGGTGCGAATCCGCATTTCTTCAAATCCTGACAGGCTGCTGCGTTGTTTATCCGCATACCGGACCATGACCTTGACATCATCCCTGCCGCGCTGAATGCGCAAAGCCTCTTCTCCGTAAAATGCCTGGCGAACCTGTTTGGCAAGCCCGCGCATGGTTACCCCGATGGAGCGGGCACCTTCTTTGACACGCAGCTTTATTTCCTGTTTGCCGGGTTTAAAATTATCGGAAATGTCATAGGTGCCGGGGTAGGTTCTGATCTCGTTTTTGAGCTCATCGGCCGCCAGGCTGAGCTGATCAAAATCCCGTCCACTAAGTTGAATCTCAATCGCATTGCCGGCCGGTCCCCCTTCCAGCGTAAAAAACGCCAATCTTTCGATACCGGGCAATTCGCCGACCTGGTTGCGCCATTTATTCTGAATATCATTTGTCGATATACCCGAGCGTTCCCCGGAAGTCACCAATTCCACCCAGACTTCCCCGACATGGCTGCCGATTTCTGCGGGTTTCCAGTCGCGGCGTGGAATCAGCCCCACCAGGGCAAAGGTGTTTTTAACCAGATCACCGTTTTCTTTTGAAAAATCGGGAAATGCGGAGTTCAGATCAAAGGCTTTTGTTTCAAGATGCTTAACGGCTGTTTCGGTTAGGCTGACCGGAGTGCCCAGCGGGTAGTTTATTTCGGCAATGAGCCAATCACTTTCGCCTTTTGAGAAAAATACAAACGGCACATATCCGCCGGCCACGATCCCGAGACTGATGATCAAAACACCGATGCCGATGGAAAATGTAAAATATCGATTTTTGACGACGTAGTTTATGGCCGGTGTATAAAGCCGCTTGATGGTGGTTTGCAGAATCCCCTCGACGCGTTTTCGCAAACGCTCATGCCACGAATTAAACTTCGCTCTTTTTTTCTCCGATCGCTTCAAGGCATGATCCAGGTGAGCGGGAAGAATGATCAGAGCTTCACCCAAAGATACGATTAAAATGAGGATAACGGCCATGGGCATAACGGCGATGAATTTGCCCATGATACCCGCGAGAAACATCAACGGCATAAAGGCAACAATCGTTGTTGAAACTGCCATGACGACCGGTCCGCCGACCTCCTTTAGACCGTCGATCACTGCCGCTGAAGGCGATTTGCCCCGGTTATAGTGGGTATAGATATTCTCACCCACAATAATGGCATCGTCCACAAGGATACCCAGGGTCATAATGAACGCAAAAAGAGAGATCATATTAACGGTTTGATTAAACCCGTTGAGCACCAGAAATGCCGCCAAAAATGATATCGGAATCCCGATCGCCACCCAGAACGCCAGCCGGAAATTTAAAAACAGGGCTAAAGCAATAAAAACCAGTGTAATTCCCTGAAACCCGTTGCGCAGCATTAAATCGATGCGGTCCCGCACCAAAATTGACAGATCGCCCCAGATAGCCAGGTCAATGTCATCCGTCATTTTGTGGTTGTGGGTTGCGACGTAATTGCGCGCGATGTTGGCAATTTCGATGATATCCTGTTCGCTGGTCCGATTGACCTGGACAACTGCAGCCGGTTTGCCGTTAAAGCGGGCCTTTATATCGACATCTTTAAATCCATCAATCACTTTGGCAACCTGCCCGAGCCGCACCACGGCCCCATCCGCCAGGGTAATTAATGGAATGGCTTCAAATTCCTTACCCGTATAAAGCTGGCCTTTGGATCTGACCAGAATTTCCCCCTGCTCGGTCTTGATCGTTCCTCCCGGCAGGTCAATACTGCTCGTCTGTACGGCGTCGACAATCTGATCAAAGGAAAGCCCGTAGCGACGCAGATTGTCTTCGGACACTTCAACTGCGATTTCATAATCCCGCACTCCCACAAGCTCGATCTGGGTAATCACTTCGGGCTGCTTGAATTTTAAGCCCCTAAGGATTGCGGGGAAAAACCCATCGTCGGTTCCGGATTCCATCTGAGAAGTAATACGCGCATCCAGCAGATCCTCACGAATTTTTTCAGCGGTCTGTCGCAGTCTTCTTTCAGCAACATCCCCATAAGCGGCGATGTATATGGTCGGGTCCCGGTTAATGATTTCAAGGACTAACGGTTCCTCGGCTTCCTCGGGGAATGTATCGATGCGATCCACTTTTGCTTTAATCTCATCCAGCGCCTTCTGCACATCCGTGCCGGATTCAAACTCCACCACGACTTCGCCGTTGCCTTCGCGCGCGGTGGATATCATGCGATCAATGCCTTCGATGCCTTCAATCTGCTCTTCAATTTTAAT
>PVMK01162809.1_pt1 | contig 10353 bp, 10 predicted proteins | sample 1853481 | NCBI WGS metagenome assembly PVMK01 (sample SAMN08533507, study PRJNA380276) | Marine sediment metagenome, whole genome shotgun sequencing project. | reverse complement strand
ACGTTGAAGTAAGGAAAATATCAACCTCGGAGTTGGCTGCTAAATTAGCCAATGAGCCCATTATTCTTGTCGACATTAATCTTGAGTCCGATTTGCGTAAATTCCACATTGACCATGCCAAGAGGATACCAATCACGATGGATGAATTGCACCTGCGTGGTTTAACTCTAGATAGGAACAGACAAATTGTTGTCATCTGTTTAAAAGGTAACAGGGCTCCGACTGCAGTACGCTATCTGATTGGTAAAGGCTTTGAGAACGTTGTTGCTGTAGACGGTGGTGTGCAACAATGGCTACTTGAAGGGCGACCTGTCAAGCAAGGCGATTAAGACCCCTTAAAGGTAATGCAAAAAGCCCGTCCTTCAGGACGGGCTTTTTGCATTCTTGGCTGTGTGCTCCAGTCGAAAAGCATGCTATAATTCGCAATTATTTTTAGACCTGATTCCGTGAGCACTTGCACTCTTTCTCCGCCGGCTACTCACGGATTCAGGTAAGAGGTATCGAGATGCAGAATTTCACCGTAATTTTCGCACATGGGCGCGAAAGTGGCCCTTGGGGAACAAAGATCAGGGCACTTGCCAAGGTGGCAGAGAAATTCGGCTGCCGGGTGATCAGTCGTGATGACAGCAATAACCGTGATCCCGAATTGCGGGTTACCAGGTTGATCGACGAAGTCAAATCGATAGCTGGGCCGGTTGTGCTGGTTGGCTCAAGCATGGGTGGATATGTCGCTACCGTAGCGTCTCAGGTGGTGAGGCCGAGGGGTTTGTTTCTCATGGCACCGGCCTTCGGTTTGCCTGGCTACACTGAGCAGTCACCACAGTCGATCTCCCGTGAGTTAACCGTTGTACATGGATGGAATGACGATATTGTACCGTTTGAGGCCGTTTTCAGCTTTGCCCGAACGCATCAGGCGATGTTTCATCTGGTTCCCGCCGGTCATGCACTCCTCGAACAGGTCGAGTGGTTGACACAGGTTTTTGAACTGTTTCTGGGACGATGCCTGCAACCAGAGAGCAGTACGGCGAGAGAGCGCCTTCTGGCGACCCTTTAGCGTTTGTTTGAAACTGGCTGAGTTTGTTTGAAACCGGCCGCTTTTGTCTGAAACCCCATAGTTTTTATCTGAAACCCCGTAGTTTTTATCAGAAACCATGTGATTTGAAACTCCTGATGGTATTGAATTGTGATGGCTGCTAAAGAGAGAATTGACAAGCTGATGGTTCAACGGCAACTGGCCGGGTCACGTGAAAGAGCCAAAGCCCTGATCATGGCCGGCCGCGTTCTGGTCGATGATCAGACCATCGACAAGGTCGGTACCCAGGTTGACCATGACGCTGCCATCCGCCTGAGGGGTGAAGATATACCCTTTGTTTCACGCGGTGGATTGAAACTTGCCAGGGCTTTAACTGATTTTGATCTTGTTGTTGCCGGACGTACGGCAATTGATGTCGGCGCCTCGACTGGCGGTTTTACTGACTGCCTGTTGCAAAATGGAGCAGAGAGGGTCTTTGCTGTTGATGTCGGATATGGCCAGCTGGCATGGAAACTTCGTGAAGATGACCGTGTTGTCAACCTGGAACGCACCAATATCAGGCATTTGACTGCGAAACAGCTCGACACCGTCCCTGACCTTGCCGTTATCGACGCCTCATTTATCTCCCTTGAGAAAGTCCTGCCCGTCACCTTGCAGCTGCTGAAGCCCGGGAGTGATATTGTTGCTTTGATCAAGCCGCAATTTGAAGTGGGCAAAGGCAAGGTGGGCAAGGGTGGTGTGGTCCGCGATCCGAAGCAGCATGCCCAGGTTGTCGAGAAGATCAAACTCCTGGCAGAGCAGCTTGGTTGCCGGACTGTGGATAGTTGTGGCAGCCCGGTCCTTGGTCCGGAAGGTAAGCGCGAGTTGCTGAGTCAGCTGCGTAGGAGATATCCTCATGAATCATCAAGTCTATTTTCTTGGTGCCGGGCCCGGTGATCCGGAGTTGTTGACCCGACGCGCCGAGAGATTACTCCGGGAGTGTAGGGTGGTTTATGTGCCACCTCTTTATGACCAGCCATTTGCTGAACTTCTGCAAGGCAAAGAATTGTTCGTCCCTTTTGATTTCTATTTTGCCGATCTGACAGCTCTTATCAAAGAGCAGCTGATCGATGGCCCAGTTGCGTTTCTGGTCCCGGGGGACTTGACTTTCTATTCACCTTTTCAGGCCCTGGTTGATGACCTGGGTGATCTGGCCGTTGTTGTTCCGGGTGTTGGTGCCGCCAATGCCGCCTCGGCACTTCTGAAGAAAACCCTTGATCTCCCTGGCGTTTGTAGCCGTGCTATCATCGCTTCGCCGCGCACTCTTGGTGACGGTCCCGATGCACCAACCATGGGTGATTTCGCCGCGCCAGGTGTTTCTCTTCTGATCTATATGAATAATCTTCCCTTGACAGTGTTGGTTTCTCAGCTGCGTAAGGGTTATGGTAGTGATGTACCGATCGCTCTGGCCCACCGCGTGGGTTTGCCGGATGAAGAGATCATTGTGGCGACTCTCGATACGATTGTGGCCAAGGTTGGTACCAGGGATTTCTTTAATATCGATAGTCCGAACCCGCGACCTGCTCTGACATTGCTTCTGGTCGGTGAAAGTTTGACGGCAGATGCTGATCCAGCCTGGTGGGATTACCGACGCGATCACATCTGGAAACACCAGGACAAGAGCTGACCAGGTCAAGAGTTGATCAGGACAAGAGTTGATATGCGTATTATCTCGCCAGTCGATAATCTTCAAGAAGCCGGTCTGCTTTTGGAGGCCGGCGCCGATGAGCTTTACGGCGGCTACATTCCTGCTGAATGGAGCAATTACAGTCTCGCGGCATCGCTTAATCAGCGGACTTTTTCAACAGCACAAATTGCTTCTGAACAGGAACTCGCCGAGATTATCACTCTCGTGCATGGCCATAAGCGTACCTTTGCTCTCACATTGAACGCTCCTTTCTATACGGACGAACAGTTGCCCCTGTTGATTGAATATCTCGATCGCATGGTGACTATAGGTATTGACAGTCTGATCCTTGCCGATCCCGGATTGTTGCGGTTGTTGAAAAAACGTCATCCAGATCTCGAGTTTCATGCCAGTACTCTTGCTCATCTGACGAACTCCGGTGCCGTTCGTTTTATGGCAGAACAGGGCATGCAGCGCATCGTCTTGCCCAGGCATTTGAGTGTGTCTGACATGGCGGCCATTATACAGCAGGTCCCGGGTGTCCTTTGTGACGCATTCCTGCTGGTCGGTAAATGCCCTAATAGCGAAGGGTTGTGTACTTTCCATCACTCAAGCCCTGAAAAAATCTGGCCCTGCGAGATTCCGTATGAAGTTGCCCCACTTGTAGACAGGGCTTCTTCGCGGCTGCTGCAAGCTATACGGCGGCAAAAAAGCTGGTCGGAAACCAACCGTCGCCACGGTTGCGGGCTTTGTGCCATCCCCTCTCTGCGCAACGCCGGAATTCACGGCTTGAAGCTGGTTGGCCGCGGGGCACCGGTCGCGCAGAAAGTCAGCAATGTTATCCTGACAAGAGAGTTTCTTTCTTTGGCAGAGAGCGTCACTGATTTTGCAGAATATCGACGCAAGGCAATGGCCGCCCACAGGGAAAGATTTGGTGCGGTCTGTCACCAGAATGTTTGTTACTATCCTGAGTTTTTTGATGGGCCTGAGTTTTTTGATGGGCCGGAATTTATTGATGGGCCGGAATTTATTGATGGGGGAGCAGCATGAGACCTTTGTTGGATAGCGCGGATATCGAGACCTTGTCTCGGGAAGACAGTGTTCGTGGTGTGCTTGTTCGTATGGCTCTGGAGCAGGCAGAGCACGCCGATAGTGAAGAAAAGGTGCTTCTGGAAAAAGCCCTGCAAATGCTCCTGACGCGGTTCAAGGTCATGGAGGATGATGCCTCATGATACTGCGTAGCATAGAGTTGGAAAGCTTTGGCAAATTTCGTGGCCAGACCGTAGAATTCAGACGCGGTATGAACCTGGTGATCGGTCCCAACGAGGCGGGCAAATCGACCATTGCCGAGGCTGTTCCGGCTGTGCTGTTCGGCACGGACCGTCTGGAAAGATTTAAGCCCTGGGGACGCAATGTCTGTTCAGCCGCGCTTTTTTTTGAAGGTCGGGGACGTACGGTCAAGATCAAACGCAACCTGATTACGGATGAAGTCGAGTTGCTTGAAAAGGATGACCTTTATCACATCTTGTCGCAATTCTCCGGCAAAGTGCCGCTTCGGGGTCGTAGTGCGTCTTGTCGCGAATACCGGGCCCTGCTTGAATCCTTGCTCGGAGTCGCTGATGAAGGGCTGTTTCGTGCCACATATTTCTTTGGCCACCATCCACAGGAGTGGAGCGGTGAAGATCTCGCGCAGAAGCTGCGAACGCTGGTCAGTGGTTCGGCAGAAGCCGATTATGCGGAGATCCTCGATGCTCTGCTGGATGAACATTTTCTGCTGACTCGCAGCAACCCCTGGGGCCGAGATAAAAAGCGCGATCGTGAATATGAAGATGTCTGCGGCCAGTTGGCGAATCAGGGGGCTGCTGAAGCTGTACCGATTTTTGTTGAAATAGATCGTTCGGCAGACATCGAAGCAGAGATAGAAAAGCTTTCCGGTGAGTTCGAGAGTGACCGTCAGGAACATGAAAAAGGGCTGCGGTATATCGAGAGTGTCCGCCGTCAAACGGTAGAATCATCAGTGAAAACAACCTCCACTGGTGTCGAGGCGCAGTCGAAAGACAAGATAAATCCTCAAGCGAAAGACAAGATAAATCCCCAGCCGAAAGACAAAAAATCACTGGTCAGTGATGTCGCCTTGTCTGCGCAGCTTGCTGCCGTGGGCTTGCCGAAAAACCCGCCACGTGAGTTGCCGGAACTGCTGGCTGATGCAGCAAAAATCAGACAGGAACTGGCTGCGTTGCAACCACCTTTTTCTGCACTCAACAGCCGTGAGAAAAAAATTCCGAAGGTGCCCTGGATTGTACTCCTGTCTGTCTTTATGCTCTTTGTCGCAGGAGCAGCCGTTGCCTGGTGGCAGAGTTTCTATCTTCTCTGGATATTGTCGGGGTGTGGACTTTGCTGCAGTTCACTTCTGGGCTGGGGGAGCTGGCGACATCTGACAAGGAAAAAGGCTCTGGCTGATTGCAGCAATGAGCGCGGTCGACTTGATCGGAAAAAGCTGGAAGTGCAAAAACGACAAGCATTTCTGAGTGAACGCTGTGAAGCTCTTGGTCTACCATCCTCTGCGATCGATCTGGTCAAATTGCAAAAACTGGTTACCGTACATCATGACCTGCTTATGAGTTGGTGGGAACAAGGCGATTTGTCTGCTGCAGAGATCGAAGTGTGCCAGAATGAGAGTATCTCCGGGCATGATGATACCGTCCTGAGTCATGATGATACTGTCTGTGATTACAAAGACTCTGTAGGCGAGAATAGTCCAGAAAATGCTGAAGAGAACGGGCGAGAGTTGCATCAACTGGAATCCCGTATGACTGAATTTGAAACAGAACTAAAACAGAAAGAATCGCGATTGCAAGTGTTGCGGTTACAGCTTAAAGGTTTATTAACAGGTCAAAATCCAGAGATTGAGACTTCTGTAATATCTCTGCAATATCGCAAACGTGACCTGGAAGAGCGTATTCTTGTATTCCGCAAGGCGATCAATCTGCTTGCCGGGGCTGTTGATGAGTTTGGTCGTTTGCACCTGGCAGGGTTAAATAAAGAAGTCAGCAAGCTGTTAGGCAAGATAACTGGCGGTCGATACTCTGCTATGAGCCTCGATGAGAATATGGCGCCTTCGTTACAGGTCGATGGTCGGCGTTGGGTGCCTGTTGAACACTTCAGTAAAGGAACGGTTGACGCGATCTATCTTGCCCTGCGCATTGCCTTGGCGAAAGTTCGTGATGACGGTCGCTCTCTGCCCTTGATGCTTGATGATCCGTTCGTTCATCTTGACCAGAAGCGTCTGGCAACGGCCCTCAATATGGTTGATCTGGCTTCAGCAGATGGACAATTGATTCTCTTCAGTCATAATTTGGATTTAGGCAAACGTGCTGCTCGTGAGAGGTGGCACGTCGTTCCCCTGGACGGGGGCGATATTGACACCACACAGGAAGAAGGAGGAGATCATGCCGGACAACTGCATCTTCTGTAAAATTATAGCCGGAGAGATTCCAGCAAAATTCGTTTATCAGGATGACCAGGTCGTTGCTTTTGAGGATGTCAATCCCCAGGCACCGTGTCACATTCTGATAATTCCGCGTAAGCATATTCGCACAACCCTCGACCTGACGACTGCTGACAATGAAATGATTGGCCATATCTATCAGGTTGCAGGTAAAATAGCTCATGACAAGGGGATTTCCGAGGACGGTTTTCGAATTGTTAACAATTGTAACGAAGGCGGTGGCCAGATTGTCTGGCATATCCACTTTCATCTGCTTGGCGGACGTGACATGATCTGGCCTCCGGGTTAATTCCCAAGGCAACAAGGTCGCAACATTATTGTGAGCCTGCGGATTCAGGAATTGGTAGCCGGTTCCTTGCCGGCCCGCCAGGTCGCTAAAGACCGTTTTTTCATGGAAGCATAGTTACATGGACAGTATTCATCAACCGATAGCCCAGACGGATGCGCCGGAAAATTATGACGAAAAACGTCAGAAGCGCCTGATCAACGAGATCATGGAGCTGCTGGTTACGCACTATGGCGGCAGTCTCAGCGAAAAGGTTCTCGATGAATCGATTGATGATCTGAACAAGGCGATAAACCTCGCGCAGGAAGCCCATCGTCAACAAGTGCGCAAATCTGGTGAGCCGTATTTTTTCCACCCTCTGCGGGTAGCACATCTGGCTGCCCGGCACTGGATGGATTTTGCTTCTGTGAACGCCGCTCTACTGCATGACGTCGTCGAAGATACACCGACGACTCTTGACGATGTCATTAAAATATTCGGCGTGGAGACCGGCCTGTTGGTTGATGGTTTAACCAAGGTTGATGATGATCTCCTCAACCGCAGCGCCCTGAAAGAACAGACATACCGTAAGCAGGTCCTTCTGGCGGTAAAAGATATTCGGGTCCTCTGCCTGAAATTTTGGGATCGGATCGATAACCTGCAGACCATCCAGGCGCTGAACCCTGAGAAACAGCGCTTGATAGCCGAGGAGACGCGAACTATCTATGTCCCCCTGGCCAGGCATCTCGGCATGGGGCGAGTTGCCACGGAGTTGGACGCGCTTTCCCTGGCGATTCTCTACCCGACCAGGGCAGAGCGTTATACTGCTGTGGTCAATGATATTCACCAGTCTTCTGAAGCTACCCTCGGCCGCATTCGTTCAGAAATCCATAATATTCTTAAACATCATAAAATCGACGCTCGGGTTAAGGATCGTTGGCGTCCATTTTCCATAGCTGCCGCCCGTATGGTTGCCCGTGGTCTGCCGACAGTCTATACCCTGGATATCCTGGTCGATCGTTCCATGGATGCTTACCATACCCTTGGCCTGCTACACCGCCTGTACCCGCCGATCCCAGGGAAATTGCGTGATCATCTGAACATGCCGTCTCAATATGGTTATCAGGCGCTAAAGACCAGTGTACAGGCTGGTGAGGTCCGTTTGCGGGTTGAAATAACCACGCGCAAACTGTCACGTTTTAATGAATCTGGTGTTCTGGCTCCAGGCTTCGAGTTTCGCAGTTCAAACTTTGAAGACTTAATGCAGTCGCTGATAGAGGGTGAATCGGCCTTCGACATGGAGAGTTTGCGTCTGGCATCTGCGTCGATTCAGGTTTATACGCCTCTTGGAGATGTACATACACTACCGGAAGGAAGCAGTGCCCTGGATTTTGCTTTCAATATCCATGAGCAGTTGGGTTTGCATGCAGTTCGGGTTCGTATTAATGGCAAAACCCGTCTGCTCAAGGCTCGCTTGTTAGACGGAGACCAAATCGATGTCGAAACAGCAGATCGCCCGACAGTGCTGCCGAAGTGGCTGGAATGGGCAGTTACGCCGCGTGCACGTAATAGTATCCGCCGCTACCTGCGATCGAAAGTCAAGCAGTCGCGGGCCGTCAAAGACAAGTCATAGTTTCTTGATGAGATTACTGCAATTCGGCCTGTTTGCTTTTCTGCTTTTACTTGGCCATTCAGCGTTCGCTGATCAGGCGAATGTCTTTGTTTACCATCGTTTCGACGATTCACGCTACCCCTCGACCAACATTTCCCTCCAGGATTTTCGCGCACATCTGGATCTTCTGCATCAACAGGAGTTTGCAGTTCTGACGCTTGGTCAGGTTGTTGACCGATTGCGAAAAGGGGTAAGCCTGCCACAACGTTGCGCTGTCATCACAGTTGATGACGCTTACCGCTCTTTTCTTACTGATGGCTGGCCGTTGCTGAAACTCTATGGTTATCCTGCAACGCTTTTTGTTACTACAAATACGGTTGGAGGTGGGGACTATCTAGACTGGCAGGAGCTTGGAAGGTTGCAGGATGAAGGTGTTGAAATTGGTAATCATTCAGCTGGCCACGCTTATCTGCTCGACAGGATGGACAGTGAAAGCACTGCTGATTGGGCCGCTCGGATCTTGGCGGACATTCGTCGCTCTCAACGGGCCTTTGAGAGCCATCTTGGCTTATCTCCGAATCTGTTTGCCTATCCCTATGGTGAGTTTACGCCAGAATTGGTCGATTTGATAAAATCTGCTGGTTTTACGGCTGCATTCGGCCAACAGTCAGGCGTTATTACTGCCGGTCAGGATTTTTTTGCTCTGCCGCGTTTTCCTGTTGGAGGAGTCTATTCTTCGCTCTCCGGGTTTCGCAGCAAGCTCTTTATGAAAAGGTTGCCTGTTAATGTTATCGCTCCAGAAACCACTGTTGTTAAAGATGAAAACCCGCCAAAGTTAAGGTTTTCCTTAAACATGGAAGGCCTCGACAAAAACTCTTTACGCTGTTTTGTGCCGGGACAGTCTGAATGCCTGCTCACTCAGGAGAAGGGTGAAACTGGGCAGGAGAATGGAGAGGCTGGGCAGGAGGATGGAGAGACTGGGTTTTACGTGGCTGAGGCATTGCAACCTATTGCCGGGCGACGGAGTAAGTATACTTTAACGGCCTCGGATATGCGTGGCAGATCTTGGTATTGGTTCAGCCAATTATGGGTTCTACCGCGTGGGGCGAAGGTGGCCGATCAACCTGTTTCTCGTTGAAACAAAAAATACCTTCCTAGACCCGCTAAATAACTCACTTTTGTAAATATGTAACCTGTTGTATTTCAAAAAGAAACTGTGCTATTATCATCCCATGTTTTCCCATTTCATTTCATAGTTAATTAACAAGAAAAGCTCTAAAATAGTACTCTAGAGCTTTTGTGAGAGGTAAATCATGGCTAGGACACGCACAGAGAAGCTAGAGAGGCGGGGGGAAGGCTTTAAAAAAGAAAAGTATGTCTACACCAAGGCAGTAGACGGAAACCTTTATATCAGGGTGAACGCTAGCGGTAAGAAGGTTTGGGTTTACCGTCACATTGAGGCGGGGACCAAGAAACGCCGCTGGCTACCTCTCGGTGAACGTACAGAGATCAACAACCTCTCTGTGGCTGAGCAGAAGGCTGCCGAGTATGACAGTAACCTGGAGAAGTCTGGAGATCCGCTCATAGTCACGGAAGGCGATCAAACCTTTAGCGAGTTGTTTAAATTATTCATCAGCAAGGGCGTTGATAAAAAAGGGAAGCCACTCAATCAAACTACCATTACATCTTACGAATATGGCATGAAGGCGAATGTCCTACCGTACCTCGGTAAGCGTAAAGTTAACGAACTACGTAAAAGAGACATCTTGCCGGTACTGGAGATGATTGTCGATAGAGGAGCAAGTAGTCTTGCCAACCTAACCTATAAACGATTGAAGCGTATATTTAACTTTGCCGCTGCCAGAGATATTATCGAGTTTAGTCCGATGATCAATATGGAACCTATTGGCGAGACTAAAAACCGTGACCGTTACCTATCCAATGAAGAGATTAAAACCTTCCTTGATTGGCGGCCAAGGTCAGAAGAGGCCTACAGAGCTTTACGGCTAATCCTGATAATTGGCGCACGTGCTGGCGAGGTTGCAGGGATATGCAAAGATGAGATTAACGGCGATTGGTGGACGTTGCCAGCAGCGCGCCAGTTATCAGGATTAGCCGTAAAGCTCTGTAAGCCTCTTCTGACTTTGGCCGCCAATCAAGGAAGGTTTTAATCTCTTCATTGGATAGGTAACGGTCACGGTTTTTAGTCTCGCCAATAGGCTCCATATTGATCATCGGACTAAACTCGATAATATCTCTGGCAGCGGCA
>PVMK01169831.1_pt1 | contig 10354 bp, 12 predicted proteins | sample 1853481 | NCBI WGS metagenome assembly PVMK01 (sample SAMN08533507, study PRJNA380276) | Marine sediment metagenome, whole genome shotgun sequencing project. | reverse complement strand
TGAAAAAGATTCCAGCATTTCCTGAAAAATGCCCCTTGAGGTGACATTATCATCCACCACCAAAACCTTCATACCCCGTAGATCATGTGAGGGCTTAAAACGCTTTTTGGCCTTCTCTTTTCCCAGACCAAAATTGGCGGTAAAACTGAAGGTACTGCCCCGGCCGGCGATTGCTTTCGACCCAGATTTCCCCGCCCATCATCTCTGCCAGCCGCTTGCTGATCGTCAGTCCCAGGCCGGTGCCGCCATATTTGCGGGTTGTCGAGGAATCGGCCTGCGCAAACGGTTGAAACAGCTTGGCGGCCTGTTGTTCAGTCATGCCGATGCCGGTATCCCGAACCGAAAATTTTAGGGTGACCTGTGGGTCGTCTTTTTTGATCAATTCGGTAGAGACGACAATCTCCCCGGTATCTGTAAATTTGACGGCGTTGTTGGATAAATTAATCAGGATTTGCCCCAGACGCAGGGGATCACCGACCAGCGCCGTGGGGACTGATGGGTCGGTCATAAAAAGCAGCTCCAGCCCCTTTTCCTGGGTCTTGATGCCCACCAGCGTCGAAATGTTGTCGAGGGTATCTTCCAGCTGGAAATCCACGGATTCCATGTCCAATTTGCCGGCCTCGATCTTTGAAAAATCCAGGATATCGTTGATGATCCCCAAAAGGGACTTGGCGGAAATATCTACCTTTTTGAGGTAGTCGGATTGCTTGGCGGTAAGATCGGTTTTCAGGGCCAAATGCGCCATCCCCATGATGGCATTCATGGGGGTACGGATTTCATGGCTCATATTCGCCAGAAAATCGCTTTTGGCTTTGGTGGCATCTTCAGCCTCGCTTCTAGCCTCATCGAGATCTTCCATCATGTTCAGCATGGCCAGACGGGCGTCATCCAGTTCATTGATGCGTTTCTGAAGGACTTCATTCGTTTTTTTTCGTTCCGTGAAGGCGTCTTTTAATTGCTGCGTCATGCTGTTGAAAGCAGCTGAAAAATCTCCCATAAAATCTACTTCATGGCTGAAATCACCCTTGGCGATCTGTTGTGTCGTCCAGGTCAAATGTCTTAAACTTGCATGCAAATGCTTTAGCGTTTGCAGAATTAACATCTTCCCTTTAGGAGGTGCGAGATGCAGTTCGCCTTTGGACAGGGAGTGAATTGAGTCAGTCGCGCTGTTATATTGATTTATGAATTTGTTTATATAGCCTACCGCCTGTTTGATTTCATTATCAGGATAATCTTCGGGCAGCTCTATGAGAGTCGGCTTTTGGCCCTTAAGAATCAGATAAAATGCTTCAGTTATCTTGTCTATATCTTCTTCTTTTACATTGAGCATTTTTAATTCCCTTATGCTGCCTGCTTGGCCTCGAAGCGGCAAACCCTATCGCCGGAACACCAGCAATCGACCTCCTTTACATCAAAACTCTTGCCGGTGTATTCAGAAAACAACCCGCTGATGAATCCTTCATCGTAGGTGCAGATGGTTTCATCAGAGGCCGGCAACCCGGAGCAATCCAGGTCTTCAGCAATGGTCAACGTGAAGTTCATGTTTTCAAGGTCAGACTTTTCCACCCTTAAAATGCCTATTTTGAGTTTTTTGAGCAACTCCTGGAGTTCGACAACAAATTTATTAAAATCATCTTTTTGGGTTATTAATTCTTTATAAAACTCTTTACCGGCATGCTCACCGGCCTCATAAAATATTCTATCTGCGGTTTCTGCATCGAAATGCTTTATGAGCACATCTCTGAGGGTGAACTGCATCAGCCGGTAAACACTCACATCCATGGTGGATCCTAGATTGGGACGACCCTCACCGATATTTCCAATCATACTCCAGTCAAAGCTTAACTCTTCACGTTCTTCCTTGAACATCTTTTCTCCTCCTTATCATTTGATAATCTTGTACTTTTCACCTTGGTCCAATTGACCCCGTAATTCGTTAATTTCCTGCTTGAGCTGGATCATCTTTTTTTCACGTCCGATCGCCAATTTACTAAACTGCTCCAGTTCTTCCACATTGCGCCTCAACGCCTCTTCCATGTGCTTGCGTTCGGTGATATCCTGGGCAAAGATGGCCACTCCGATGATCGCGCCGCTCTTATCGGAAACCGGATAATAAATATGGTGAAAAACCATTCCGTCCCGAACATCCTCAAAATCTGCCGGATTACCGGTTTGCAGGACATTGTTAAAATGGGCTTTTCTTGATTCACGCAGATTTTGAGGTAAGATATCAAAACGGTTGGTTCCAACGAGTTCTTCCGGTGTCCTTTGATTTCTGCGCGCGGCGGTCTGGTTTACCGCGATGATAATGCCCTCGCTATCCAGCAGAAGGAGGGATTCCTGGGTGGCGTCCAGCAGCCCTCGGGCAGTCGCTCTGCTTTCTCGCAAAGTCTTCTCAGCCTCTTTGCGTTCGCTAATATCGCGAAACACAACCACCGTGCCGGCGATGGAACCATTCTTGCGGATCGGAACACTGGTGTATTCCACGGGAAAAGCGGTGCCGTCTTTTCGCCACAGGACCTCGTCGTCCCGGTTGCCGATCACACCCCGGGTCAGGCTGTTGTCCATCGGGCACTCTTCGCTCGGATAGGGGCTGCCATCGGCCCGGGTATGGTGGATCAGAGGATGGATCTTTTGTCCGATCAACTCTTCGGCCTCGAAACCCACCATGGCCAATCCGGCTGGATTGATAAAGTTCACCAATCCATCCTTGCCCACACCAAAAATACCTTCTTCTACGGATTCAAGCAGCAAGCGGCTGCGTTCCTCGGCCTGCTCGAGGCGTGCTTGATTCTCTTTCAGTTCGGCCGTTCTTTCTTCAACACGAAGCTCCAACTCATCATATGACTTCTGCAACGCCCGGTTGGCACGTACGTCAATCAACACCGCAAACATCAGAGAACACAACGCCAGCAAAACTGTAATGCCTAACACCGTGAGGATTACAGCACGGGTGGTGTAATAGGGACCGAGAGCGTCTTCCTCATCAATTTCGGTGGCCAGACCGATACCCAGATTGTGATTCCATAGCCAGGCACCGTAAACCGGCACACCCCGGTAATCCCGGTATCCTTCCACATTTAAACCGGATTTTCCCTTTGTTGCTCGCTGAGCCATCAGTGTTAACGGTTGCTGATATCGGGGAACTGAAGGGATAAAGCCTTTGGTCAAATCACCGCCGGGATTCCGCACGCTGACCGATAAAATACTATTTTCGTTTTCGCCGAGCAGCCCGGCATTTCGCAAATCCTTATCAAAACGACTTTCGGATAGCAGCTTGCCATACCGGCTAAAAGCATAGGTTTCCCCGGTTTCGCCGATGCGTCCCAGCTGAATAAGCCGGGAAAAATTTAAGGAAGGATCGACACGCTGGGTTACAACAGCAATCACGCTTCCCTGTTTGTTTTTGATGGGTGCAGCGAAAAACATGGACGGAGCCATTTTATTCTTACCATCCATAACTGTTTTCAAAGGGATGTCCGACCATATGGGAGGCACCATTAAGGCTTCGCCCTGAAATGCTCTGTTGAGAAGATCCAAGGCCTGGTTGGCAATCAAATTTTTTGCCCCAATGTTACCATCACGCATGGATGCGATATTGGTAAAATTCGGGGAGATAATGAAAAAACCAACTTGCCCAAACTGGTTTTTTCTGTGCTGAAAAAGAGCACGCAATTCCTGTAAAGCGTCACTTTTTAACAATGCGTTTTTGTTGCGGGGTACTCTCAGCTGGTGTTCGGCCAATGACACCAAGCGCGGATCCTCGGCCAGCTGGCTAAGTTGAAATTTTCCGTTTTCTACCCAAAGGTTCAGTGATTCCTGAGTCGTTTGAAGAACGATCTCGAGGGCTTCTCCAGCGTCCGCTTTAATTTTTTCCTGCACCCGGTTAAGAGAAAACCATGCCAGTACGATTACCAGCGCGATGAAAACGCAGGCTAAAACTACTAAAATATTTAATTTTGGGGTCGATCCGGATGGGGGCGAGAGGGGATCTTTTCTGAGACTCTTTAACAGCCATCGGGACATAATGTGCCTCTCAAATTAAATACTAAAGAGTCTACTCAGCATTTCCCTGTCCAGTGATGTATATTTGCTTATCAAGTAATAGCCATGATTGGCTGCTTTTAAACAAAGACTGCGTGGATATGTTATCGGGGAATCGTGTAAGTAGCGAATTTATCAATAACATTGACATGTGAATTGTACAATAACAAATTGACTTCGATCATCAGTGGAAAAACGAAATTCTAAATTTTGAAATTGACCAATTTTTCAAAATTTCCAGCTGGCGTTCATGGCGAAAAAGAAGATGGTGACATGCTTTTTAACCCATCGACCAGCACCACAATTGGGTCCGGCAAAAAGGTCATCACAGTTGGAAGTATTAAAAGCTTTAGGAAACTGGAGGAAATCTAAAATCCTTAATTGATCACGGGATGCCCCTTAATATTTCTTCAGCCCAATGCGGCAGCGGGTCATTTATCCATTGACGGCTACCCCGCTTCACACAGGCGACTTGCTGAAAGGGATTATTACGGTAGGAATTATCCAATAGTCGGGCTTCGTTGACCAGCGGCAGAACAGCGCCAATATGCAGCATTGTGCGAGGTATTCGGCTGTGTATCTTATCAACGGGTACATTGTGTCCTCCTTCAGTTACCCGCTGATAAACCCGGGCCTCGTTTAACTCGGAAGTATCCAGGTGGATGTAAACCAGGATAATTTCATAACCCTGCGCCTTGGCTTTCGCCACAAAATCTATCTTGGAAACGTGAGAGAATACGGTTTCAAAACAAAATGGTACACCTTGCTGCAGAAGCTTTTCCCTTATTTGCTCGGCCACATTTGCGGCCGCATAACTGAATTTTTCCGGATTTTCAGGGTTGATTGCTTTGGCGATGATATCCGCGTTAACGAGTTTAATTCCTTTTGGAGCCAGAAACAAATTATAAAAGGTCGTCTTACCGGCTCCATTGCCGCCAGCTAATACCCATAACTGTTTTGAAACAGCCATGCTTAAATCTGAAACTCCCCGTTGCAAAACCTTCCTGTCTGCCGCTCGCCTGTAGCAGTATTCACCTTATCAAGCAGACCCGGCCGTCTCCGGCTGGCCTCAAAATAGACTGCAGCCGATGTTACTTTTTCCGCAAGTTTTTTGCTTTTACGGCTATCTTCAAGGGAGTTGAAGATAGCTGCAGGGTCAACGGCTCTCGACTTCACCGCTTCCACTTTAACTTTCTTTAAGCCCTGGATCACGGCGAAAACGTCGTTGTAGTCCAATACATGCTCAACAGCCTTGCCCAATTCAGCCCAAAATTCAATTTGCTTGGGAGCTGATCTTTTATTTATTGAACCTTCTCTCTTAGCGGCTGCAACCAGAGTTGAATCTAATCTCAATGGACTCGTTGAACTACCGGCCATAACTCACCTCCTGTATGCCATGGTTTGATAATAATTTAGCAATATGCAGCACATTTGTCAATATTTATATAATTTGTTGATAGATTCTACTTTAATTAATATTTGTAGCGAAATGCAACGTAACTATATATCGTCTGAGTTAATTTGCCTCGTTAGGTTTTTAATCATCCTTTGGTCCAGGCCAAAAATGCGGATTCCAGGCCACTTCCCATAAATGCCCATCGGGATCGGAAAAGTAGCCGGAATATCCTCCCCAAAATACGTCCTGTGCCGGCTTAACCAGAGTGGCACCGGCTTCAACAGCTTGATTCAGTGCCTGATCGACTTGTTCTTTGCCCGAGACCGCATGCGCCAGTGTCACTCCTCGAAACCCATCTCCTTGAGAGGCAATTGTTGCATCTTCGGCGAGAGCATCCCAGGGATATAGTGCCAGCCATGAACCCATTAATTCGAAAAACGCCACATTACCTTCAAATGGTTTTCTGGGTAGTTCAAGTCCTTCCTCGTAAAACCTGATGGCCCGTTCCAAATCCTGGACGCCCAGAGTAATCATATTTATCCTTGGTTTCATTATTGCTCCCTTTTCCCTTATTTTTTTAAGCTTTATTAGTTTTATAGCGGTTGTTAAAAAAACGATCCGTTATTCGAGCGTTTTTTTCTACTTGCCGGGTTTTTTCTTAACTTCTTCAGCCTGGGAGACGGCGATGGCCGCAGCTGCACCGGCTTCAATCAGCTTTTTATTCGGCCTGCCAGCGGTTACAGTGTCTTCTCCGAGGTTGTCACCGCTAGCAGTTTCGGTCACTTCCGGCGGGAGATAAACCGTCACATTGCGATGGGCAAATTCGATGCCTTCCGCTCCAAAACGCTCCTGGATGCGCCTGTAAACTTCGCGTCGGACAACAAATTGATCCCCCGGTTTGGTCTTAAACTTCACCCGCAAAATCATGGCCGAATCATCCATTATGTTCCACCATGCCCTTGGTGCCGGCAGTTTCAATATAGTCACCGACCCTAAAAGCATCATCCATCAGAAAAAAAACGCCTGACAGAATATCCCTCACCAGGGTCTGGGACCCGAAGCCTACGGCGATACCCAGGATACCTGCCCCGGCCAGCAGGGGCCCTATGTTAATGCCGACTGCATTCAGGGTGATCAGGATAACGATCACCCCTATCAACGCAAAGATAACTTTGCGCAAAAGGGTCAGAAGGGTTCCCTTGCGTGATCCTTCGGCCCCTTCTTCCATATCGTCCACATCCTGCCCGGATTGAGGTCGGTCCGCCTCAAGCATTCGGTCAATGATGGTCCGGCAAATTGCCCAAACCACATAGGCCAATAAGAGTGTCGCAAAGATGCTCAAGGCAGACTGGACTACAGAGCGCCCCAGCGGTAGATCCAGCCCCCACAGATTCATCACCCAGAAAAACAGGGCGCAGCCGATGAGAATGCCCATCAGGTTTCGAATCAGGCCCAAATTGCGGATGAAAAGTGATTCTTTCTGATCGGATGCGCCCTCGCCGCGGCTGGCGGATACCGGCTCCGGTGGCAGAGCGATTTTGACGAATGCGGATATATCCGCATCCTTGGGAAGGATATCCTGGTTAACAATGCGGGGATCCATGAGTTCGGTCTGCCCGGAGGCGATGAGAAGCAAGCGGTTGCCGATGGAAAAAAGCAGCAAGCCAAAGGGTTTTGGTCATGAAAAGGCTGATGATGATAAAGGCCATAAAACCAATGAAATACATGGCGGCTGAAGGGCAATTCTGCGGAGAAATCCGCATGTGGGGCGCGGTCGGTGAGTATAAGGCGTTCAATACAATATAGGCCAGGCGGATGAAAAAAATCGGCGGCAGATAAATTATGGCCAATTCGTACAGCGGGCTTTGGGTGGGGTAAAACAGAAGGTACACGCCTACGATTGTCAGCGCAAACACGGCAAAGGAGATCAGCTCCATCACCGTGCGGGCTGAAAGTCGGGCGGTTAACTGAATAAAAGATTTGGGGACGGTGCTTTGGAGCTGCTGCTTATACTTTTTCAAAGGAATATTGACGACTATTTCCACGCCGAACCCCATGGCAATCAGCAGCAAAAACAGGAGGGATATTTTAATCAAATGTCCCATTCCCTTGCCGCCGGTCAGATGGTTAAGCGCTTTGCCGATCTCCGAAGATACCTCCGAATAGTTTGAAAACACAAAAGTCAATTGTTGACCGAGTACGTTCAAATTGTCTTTGGCGCGTGTGAAGAACCGATGGTAAGTGGATTTTTCAATAAGATAATTATTTTCCGTAACCGATAGTGCTTTCGTATCCTGCCCTGACGCGATTAACCCTGTTTCATTTGTCTGGGCCGCAAAAGCAGTACTAAACCAGATGGTGAAAATGAGAAGGAAACCAGCTAGTTTCAGCCCTTGTACGATCTTTTTCATGATATCCCCCTAACCCGGATCCGCCGAAGGCGGAGAATTGACTATTGAATATCGTTCGAATTGATCCGCCGACGGGATGGTCGATCCAGCAGCGATAGGCGCCCAATCATGATCACCGGGTAACCGGAGAGTCAGTATTTGATCCCAAGCGCGACAAAAACACCGGCCCCAGCAAGCAGCCGGCGGCCATGCAAAGAAAACCCAGGCCCCAGGCCAGGCGGTTGCCGCCGAAAAAGTCCAGCACAACCCCGACAGTCAGGGGGCCGAGAAATGCCGAACAGAATCCGAGTGTCGAATGAACGGCCAGGGTGGTGCCCCGGTAGCCTGCCGGTGCGGCGGCCACAACTCCGGCAGTCAGGGATGCTGAATCACCGACAATCGTTATACCATATAAAAAAGCAATAAAGACCACCAGTAAATAAGGCAGCGCCGCACTGAAGCCAAGGATCGGGCCCAGGGCCGCGGATACGATCATCACGATCGTGATAACTTTCTTGCGGCCGAATATGCGGGACAGTTCATTGCCGCCGATACTGGCGGGAAGTCCGATCAGATTAACCATAAAGGCTATCTGGGTAGCGCTCCAGGTAAAGGCGCCGGTCGGCTGCAATTGAATACTGAACGCCAGAAACGCGACGATCCAGGAGCGCAGCGAAAAAAGCTCCCACATGTGCGCAGCGTAGGCCAGGACATAAGCCATGGCCGCCTTTGATCTGAAGACAACTTTGAAATCTGCAAGCAGGGCCTGTCTTTCACCGCTGCGCACCCGTGCCGGCGGAACATACACGACAACGATGACCAGGGCGGCCGCAGCGCTGATTGCCGACGCCGTAAAGGCCCAACGCCAACCGGCCAGCGCATTGATCTCACCGGCCATAAGATATGAAAGGCTGGCGCCGATACTGAAACTCGCAGTGTAAAAAGAGATGAACCTGGACTGCAGCGCTCCTTCGGTGTGATCGCTGACCACTTTTAACCCGGGCATGTAGATTCCGGCCAGGCTCACCCCTGAGAGAAATCGCAGGACGAGTGCCGACCAGAATCCCTGGGCCAGGTAAGCATAGCCAACGGCTGACAGGGCAGCGAAAAGTGCCCCCAACCCCATAACCCTGCGTGCATCAATCCGGTCGGTGATGCTGGTCAGCACCGGCACCAGAATCATATAGCCGGCATAATAGGCCGCACTGATCCACCCGGCCGCGGTATTGCTTAATTTCCATTCGGCCTGAAAGGTCGGCAACAGCGCCGGAAAGACAACAATGGATGCCAGGCCAAATATTTCAGCCAGACAGACCAGCAGGGTTAATCGATATGGTGAACTGTAGACCATTAGGCGCTTAGTCCCACTGAAAGCAGGATGTGCATTTTGCGGCAATCCGCCTGAGGCGCGATTATTGGGCTATTTTTCCTATCTTCAAATGATTGAATATTCAATAGTCAATTCTCCGGCGGATCCGGGTCAGGCTAACCTACACGAGGCGGGTCCGTATAGCAATATTTTGTGAGAAAAAGCGGCTTTCAGTCGCAATAAACGCCTCAGCAATAACAGGCCAATCGAGGCTAGAAGCCGTTCCCACGGTTCATAATTTGGTGACTTATTTGAAAAACGTAGGGTCGGCCACCGGTACGAGGGCCTGGGGCAGGGGATGCGGATTGCGGAACAATAAATAATTGTCAAGCTAGTTTGCTGTTGTTGCCAGTACATTTTCTGATTGCGAATTCAGCAACTTATGAGCTTATCAGCAACTTGCGCCGGATTTTGATACAATCATATCAGAAGTGAGCCTGTATTATGAGATAAGTCCAACCGAATTTTTCAGCTATAATTACGTTTTAAATATAAAAGGGGTGAACTATTCGCTCATCCTATTTTAATACCGAGTCCATCTCCGATTTGATACCCTCTGCGAGCCAATGCCTTATTAATGTTTGATAGGGAACGGACTTCATAGTGGAGAGCTTTTTAATTGCTTTAACTTGAAGCGGATCAACCTTGATTGTGACGTTTTTGAGCTTCCTTTTACGCTTGCCTGAAAGAATATCATCGCGCAGGTGTTCGTCTAATAGCATATCGACAGATTCATCTGTGATTTCCTCCAATATGTCGCGGTCATCATAATATCGGATCCAGTTTTTTGGTTTCGATGCCTGTTTCCTCATCGTTTATTTCCTTTGCTTTTTATAATAGCGCAGTTCCGCTCGACTCATATCCCAGCCGGTTATGGGCCGGGCGATACCCTTAGGCTTTAGTTCGAAAATAATAGTAAGATATCTTCCGTCGAGCGTCGGACCAAATACCGCATAATGGCCCTTTTTTGTTTTTCTGTAAAATGGTTTATTGACAAAGACTTCTTCTGCCTCTTCAGGCTCGATCCCGTGACCGAGTTGGAGGTGGAGAGAATTTCCCTCGTCCCATTCAAAATCAACTATTCTCAAAGCTGCTCTCCCGAATCAAAAGTCATACATAATATGACTTTTTTCTCTATTTTGTCAAGCCGATTTG
>PVMK01116015.1_pt1 | contig 10355 bp, 8 predicted proteins | sample 1853481 | NCBI WGS metagenome assembly PVMK01 (sample SAMN08533507, study PRJNA380276) | Marine sediment metagenome, whole genome shotgun sequencing project. | reverse complement strand
CGCCCGTATTCGATACCGTCGAAGAGGCGATTACCCAAATGCTGGGATCGGCTGGGACGGCACCGTCATACTGTCACGCTCATGCTTGAGCCGCTCCGCAATAAGGAAAGCAAGCTCGAGCGACTGCGCTGCGTTGAGACGGGGATCGCATAGGGTGGCATAGCGGTCCTTGAGTTGCGCCTCGGAGATATTCGCCGCCGCGCCGCCCGTGCATTCAGTGACCGGCGATCCGGTCATTTCCACGTGGATGCCACCCGCGCACGTACCTTCCGCGCGGTGGACATCGAAGAACGTCTCCGCCTCCTTGAGGATACGATCGAAGGGCCGCGTCTTGTAGCCGTTGGTCGTCGAGATCGTATTTGCGTGCATGGGGTCACATGACCAAACGACCCTTCGGCCCTCTTTCTCGACCCTGCGGATCAGTTTGGGCAGATGCTCGCTGACCTTATCGGCACCCAGCCGGCAGATGAGCGTCAACCGGCCCGGCTCATCCATCGGATTGAGGATGTCGATGAGGCGTATCAAAGCGTCGGGTTCCAGGGAAGGGCCGCACTTCACGCCAATGGGATTTTTAATCCCGCGCAAGAACTCTACGTGGGCGTGATCTGGTTGACGTGTGCGATCGCCAATCCACAGCATGTGTCCCGAAGTCGCGTACCAATTCTGCGAACCGCCCGCTTCATCACGACGGACCAGCGCCTGCTCGTAACCCAAGAGCAGGCTTTCATGGCTTGTGTAGAATGTCGTCCGCCCCAGCGCCGGAACCGTCTGTTCGGTGACACCGCACGAATGCATGAATCTGAGCGCCGTTTGGATCTCCTCGGCCATGGCCTTGTACTTCTTGCCGAAGGGGCTCTTCTGCTCGAAATCGAGCAACCAACGCATAACGTTTTCCAGTCCGGCGTAACCGCCTTCGGAGAACGCGCGCAATAAGTTCATCGTCGCCGCCGATTGACGATAGGCCTCGAACTGCCGCTGTGGATCGGGAATACGCTCCTCTGCCGTGAAGCCTTCGCCATTGATAATGTCGCCGCGATAGCTCGGCAGCTCTTGATCGCCTCTCTTCTCGGTGGGAGAGGAGCGCGGCTTGGCGAATTGACCGCCGATGCGCCCAACCTTCACGACTGGAAAGCCTCCCGCAAACGTCAGCACAACTGCCATTTGCAGAAAGACGCGGAAGAGTTCCCGAATATGGTTGGCGCTGTGCTCAGCGAAGCTCTCGGCGCAATCACCGCCCTGCAGCAGGAACGCCTTGCCCTCTGCGACATCGGCCAAGGCACGCTTGAGCTTGTCCGCTTCGCCAGCGAAGACCAGCGGCGGGAACGTTTCAAGCCTGGCTTCGACCGCGGCGAGCGCGGCATTGTCAGGATACTCTGGCACCTGGACGATCGGCTTTGACCGCCAGCTGTCGGGGGACCAGGAGGCCACCATATTTACTTCTCCATCACGCAAGCGCTTGGATTGTGCGCAAGGGGCCTCAAGCGGCCGGCGCGGCAATGAAAGCGCATCATTTTGAACTCATTATGCCATTTCCCGGGGCTTATAGGCTATCCTCTTCTTGGAGGCCAGCAAACCGCGCGTCGATACGTTGCATGCCCCGGCCCAATGGCATGGATGCGTCCTAAGCGTGGCTTCCCAGCAGCCCTGGAAGCTGGCGCACCGGCATGTCACGAGCGGATCCATGAGCCTTAAAGAACCGACGTTTACCTTCGGAATTGAAGAGGAATATTTCCTCGTCGACCTTCAGACCCGCGATCTCGCCCACGCCTCCCCGGCCCTAATGGAGGCATGCGAAAAAAAGCTTGGCGGGCAGGTCGCACCTGAGTTTTTCCGATCTCAAATTGAGATCGGCACACAAGTCTGCCGTGATTTCACCCAGGCACGTCAGGAACTCGCGCGCCTGCGTAAGACGATTGCCACCCAGGCGCACGAACATGGATTGGCCCCCATCGCCACCTCGACCCACCCCTTCGCACACAGGTCGTCTCTACAAACCACACCCAAGGAGCGCTACCAGGCCCTTGCCCGCGACTTTGCCGGCATCGGCCGGCGGCTTGCCATTTGCGGTATGCACGTACACGTCGGTATCGAGGATGACGAACTGCGCATCGATCTGATGAACCAGGCGCGCTATTTCCTGCCGCACCTTTTGATGCTCTCCACCTCTTCACCGTTCTGGCAAGGCGAAGATACGGGCCTCAAAACCTACCGGATTGCCGTTTTCCACGAGCTGCCGCGAACCGGCATTCCCCAGCGCTTCGAGAGCTTCGGTGAATACCAACGCACCATCGACATATTGGTGCGCAACGGCGTCATCGAGGACGCAACCAAAGTCTGGTGGGATTTGCGCCCGTCCGCGCGCTTTCCCACAATCGAAATGCGCGTGACCGATGTTTGCACGCGGATTGACGATGCAATCGCTATTGCGGCGCTGTACGTCTGCGTCATTCGCATGCTTTACCGGCTGCGGCTCACCAACCAAAAGTGGCGCTCGTATCCGGCCTTTCTCATCGACGAGAATCTTTGGCGGGCGCAGCGCTACGGCGTCAAGGACAAGCTGTTCGATTTCGGCAGAGGCACCCTCGTGCCCTTCACCGATCTCATTGGTGAGCTTTTCGAACTCGTCGCAGAAGACGCCGCCGCACTCGGTTGCGAGGCGAAAGTTCAGCATGTGCGAAAGATCGCCGCTGAAGGGACGAGCGCAGACCGCCAGGTTGCGTGCTACGAACGGTTGATTAGCCAGGGTGCCCAAGCCGAAGAGGCCGTCAAGGGCGTCGTCGATATGCTGATTGCCGAGACCGTTGCCGGCACGTGAGGCGCTCTAGAGCCTGATCGTTTCACTTGGAAACGCTTCGTGCGTCCAAGTGAAACGTGAATCAGTCTCTACACTTTTGATTTAGAGTAAGATTCACGTTCTTGTTGGAGACCTCCCGGGCTTGGCGAGTGTGTCCATCAAGAACGATCTTGCTCTAGAGCGCGGCGGCCATGCCGCCGTCGATAGCAAGCTCCGCACCCGTGATGAACAACGACTCATCGGAGGCAAAGAACAGCGCCGCCTGAGCAACATCTTCCGACGTTCCAAACCGCCGCAGCGGCGTCTGCTCAAGAAGCGCATCGGAGAACGCCTTGATTTTCAAAACGCGCTCGGTGAGTGCGGTTTCAATAAAGCCCGGCGCCAGCGCATTCACTCTTATGTTGTAGGGCGCATACTCGACCGCCAATCCGCGCGTCAACGCCGAAATTGCGCCCTTCGTCGCGCCGTAAGCGGCTAGCGTGCGCATTCCGCGCGCGCCCATAATCGAGGCCATATTGATCAATTAGCCGCGGCCGGATGCTTTCAACAGCGGAAAGGCATCGCGCGCAATGCGGATCACGCCATCGAGGTTCACCTCGCGCAGCTTCACCCATTCGGCATCCGACATATTGCGAAAGTCGCAGCGCACATTGATGCCAGCATTGTTGACCACGGCATCGAGGCGGCGGTGCTTGGAGTCGATCATGCGCATCAGCGCGTTGACGTCTTGGCCCAGCGATACGTCGACGGGAACCGCCGTCACATCGTACCCCTGCCCATCAAGGTCCGCGGCAGCCGTGACGGTGGCGTCACCGTCAACGTCAGTGATGTAAACGTGCGCCCCTTGAGCGGCGAACAACTTCGCCGTCGCAAGGCCAATTCCGGCGCCCGCGCCCGTGACGAGCACAATCTTATCCTTGAGCCGTTGCATGACATCCTTCCGAAGGCGGGGAGACTTATAGCGCTGTGGTGCGCCTATCAACTCCAACACGGCAACATGACAAATGAGCCATCATCATCCTGCGGCCTCACCAGGGGCAATCCAGCGCTCCCGCATTGTGACGAATTCTTCCGCCGCGCTCGGATGTAGGCCCATTGTTGTATCGAAGTCCGCTTTTGTTGCCCCTAAACGCATAGCAATTGCGGCCATTTGCACGATTTCTGCAGCGTCGGCGCCAAGTACGTGGCACCCGATCACCTTGTCACTCTCCCGGTCAACGATGAGCTTCATGAGCATTTTCTCATCGCGCCCCGACAGGGTAGCCTTCAAAGGCGGAAAACTCGCCTTGTAGATATCGAGCTTCGCGCTGCGTTCCTCTGCCAGGTGCTGGGGAAATCCCACGGTCCCGATCTCAGGCGTGGAGAACACGGCAGTTGGGATCATCTCGTAGTCAGCACTCCACGGCTTATCGCCGAAGGTGCTATCGGCAAAGGAATGCCCTTCACGAATGGCTACGGGCGTCAGCGCCACGCGGTCCGTCACGTCGCCGACGGCATAAATGGTTGCCACGGACGAGCGCGAAGCGTCGTCCACAACGACGTGCCCATTCCGGCCACGCTCAGCGCCAGCCGCATCGAGCCCCAGATCCGCCGTATTGGGTGCGCGGCCGATAGCGAACATGATCTGATCGGCCTCGATGGTCGAGCCGTCGTCGAGATGTCCAATGAGCCCACCATCGGTCTTCTCGATGCTTGCGAAGGTTCGGTTCGTCACGATGGAAATGCCGCGCTTGGCATAGGCTTCGCTGAGTCCATCGCGCAGATCCTCGTCGAAGCCGCGCAGGATCTTGTCGCCGCGGTAGACGATTATGGTCTCGGCACCCAGGCCCGAAAAGATACCGGCAAACTCCACAGCGATATAGCCGCCGCCATAAATGGCAATGCGGCGCGGCAGCTCCTTGAGATCGAAGACCTCATTCGACGTGATGACGTGCTCAAGCCCGTCAATCGGATCGCCCAATGACGGCGCGCCACCCGTCGCCACCAGGATCCTTTTTGCTGTAACCGAGCGGCGGGAAGATTTGAGATGGACCGTGTTGGCTCCGGCAACCTCGGCACGCTCTTCGAAAATTGCGACACCCATCTTATTCAGGTTTGCTCGATAGAGCCCCTCGAGCCGCGCAATCTCCTTGTCCTTGGCTTTGATGAGCGTCGGCCAGTCGAAGACGGGCTCGCCCGTCTGCCAGCCAAACCCGCGCGCATCTTCAAACTCATCTGAAAAGCGGCTCGCGTAGACAAGGAGCTTCTTGGGCACGCACCCGCGGATCACGCAGGTTCCCCCAATCCGATACTCCTCGGCAATGGCAACCTTGGCGCCGTGGCTAGCAGCAATACGCGCGGCACGCACACCACCTGAACCAGCGCCAATCACAAATAGATCGTAGTCGAAATCGCTCATCGCCTACATTCGCCCGCCCTTGGCTTCAGTCGCCGCCGTTATCTTTATCCTTGGCGCTCAACAGGGTGATGCCGTCGGGTCCTGCAACGATTGCGAGGTCGGCGATACCGAGGAAGAGCCCGTTCTCCACCACACCGGGGACCATCTTTAACGCGTCGTCCAGGTCCTCGGGCTCCTCGATACGCCCAAATGCGCAGTCGAGAATATAGTTGCCACTGTCCGTCACGAAGGGCTTGCCATCCGCGCCCTGGCGCAACGTGATCTCACCTTCGCACCCCGCATCCGAAGCAAGGGCAATGACCATGTTGCGCGTGGCGGTCAAACCAAACCGCACGATCTCAACCGGCAAGGGATGGGACCCCAGCGTTTCGACGCGCTTGGACGCGTCCGCGATCACGATCATGCGGTCTGATGACGTTGCAACGATCTTCTCGCGCAAAAGCGCACCGCCGCCACCCTTGATCAGGTGTAATTCGCCGTCGAGCTGATCAGCGCCGTCAATTGTCAAATCGAGAAACGGCGTCTCATCGAGCGTCGACATGCGAATGCCAAGCGCTTTAGCACGCGCTTGCGTCGCTTCCGACGTGGCGACACAGGTCAACTCAAGCCCTGCCTGCACTTTGGGGCCCAATAAATCGACAAATTTCGCAGCCGTCGTCCCCGTGCCGAGACCGAGTTTCATGCCCGACTCGACATACTGCAGCGCGCGTTCCGCTGCCGCGATCTTCTGCTCGTCGTCACTCATGCCGTCTCGTCCCGTCCTTGGTGCCCCACGGTCATCGGGCATTGACTACGCAATCTTTCTCGACCCTTTTGCGCGGCAAGAGCCGCAGGCACAAACCATATGGCCTCTTGGCTACACTTCTAAGCTGCGTCCATCGCACGATGCAGCCAATACATGGAAGGAACAAAACCTCTCGTCAAAGGCCGCCCATCAATGTGTACTTGACCTCGACGAACTCTTCGATGCCGTGGTGCGAACCCTCACGCCCGATCCCGCTTTCCTTGAAGCCGCCAAAGGGAGCGATCTCAGTTGACGTGACGCCCTCGTTGACGCCGACAATGCCATACTCAAGCGCTTCGGAAACGCGCCAGCAGCGCGCGTAATCGCGCGTGAAGAAATAAGCTGCAAGTCCAAAGGGCGTGTCGTTGGCTATGCTGACCACCTCTTCCTCACTTGAGAATTTGATCAGCGGAGCAACGGGTCCAAATGTTTCCTCGTGCGCAACACGCATCTTTGGTGTCACGCCGGTGAGGATCGTCGGGTCGTAGAATGTACCGCCCATTGAGCTGCGCTTGCCGCCAACAACAACTTTGGCGCCAGCCTTCACAGCTTCGGCAACGTGTGCCTCAACCTTCTCGATCGCTTGGGTATTGATGAGCGGGCCCATGGTCACGCCCTTGTCGGTTCCGTGTCCGAGTTTCAGCTCTTTGACTGCCGCCGTCAGCTTCTCTGCGAAGGCATCATAGATACCCGCCTGCACTAGAATACGGTTGGCGCAGACGCAGGTTTGCCCGGCATTGCGGAACTTCGAAGCAAGGGCTCCCGCCACCGCCCTATCGAGATCGGCATCATCGAAAACGATAAACGGCGCGTTGCCGCCGAGCTCCATACTGACACGCTTCACGGTAGCGGCGGCCTAGCGCATGAGGAGCTTGCCAACCTCTGTGGAGCCTGTGAAGGTCACCATGCGCACCAAAGGATTGGACGTCATTTCAGCACCGACTGGGGCCGGATCGGCCGCCGTCACAATGTTGAGAACGCCCCTGGGGATGCCCGCTCGCTCCGCGAGTTCGGCAAGAGCAAGGGCTGACAGCGGTGTGTCCTCAGCCGGCTTCAGCACGACCGTGCAACCGGCAGCAATCGCAGGCGACACTTTCCGCGTAATCATCGCACTGGGGAAATTCCAAGGCGTGATCGCAGCCACGACCCCAACAGGCTGCTTCATAACGATGATGCGCGCATCCAGTTTGTGCGAGGGAATTGTCTCCCCGTAGATACGCTTGCCCTCTTCGGCGAAGAGCTCGACGAAGTTGGCACCATAAATGATCTCACCCTTGGCCTCGGCAAGCGGCTTGCCCTGCTCCATTGTCAACAGAAGCGCCAGCTCGTCGACGTGCTCGATGATGAGGTTGTACCAACGGCGCAGGACCTGCGAGCGTTCTTTGGCTAGCAGCTTAGACCACGGCTTGAATGCCGCATGCGCCGCCGCGATCGCGTGGCTTGTTTCGGCCGCTCCAAGGGCTGGAACATGCGCGATCACCTCACCCGTTGCCTTGTCGGTCACAGGCATCGTCGGCTCGCCGACCCAAGCCCCATCGATATAGGCCTGTGTCTTGAGAAGCGTGATGACCTTTTTGTCCATTTCGACACCAGCAGAAGGGCTCTATTCCACGTTCTGTCTCACGTTCTGTCTAAGGTGCGGGCGCCCCTGTTTCAAGGCGTCGCGCCTAGCCTAGATGACACAGGAACCCGCAGCCGCTAGCGTTGCGCCGCCCCGCCGCCTGCTTTGAGGCCCCATGCACGACCTGACACTTGTCTTTGACCTCGACGGAACGCTCGTCGACACCGCCCCCGATCTCGTTGCCGCCACCAATCACGTCCTTGAGCATGTCGGTGTGCCGCCTGTTGACGTGGACGGCCTGCGGCCCTGGATCGGCCACGGCGCAAAACAAATGATCGAAATGGCGATCGGGCCGGCCGGGGCCAAGCTGACGCCCGAGGACCATGACCAGCTTCTGGAGCGTTACCTCGCCTACTATGCCGAGAATATCGCTGTATCGAGCCGGCCGTTTGAGGGTGCCGTTGCCGCTCTGGAGCGCTTTCAAGCCGCGGGCGTCAAGCTTGCCGTGTGCACGAACAAAATGGAGAAGATGTCCAAGACCCTTCTCACCGAACTGGATCTCGCGCGGTATTTCACCGTGATTGCCGGGCGTGACACATTCGATGCTTTCAAGCCTCACCCCAACCATCTGCTGGAAACCATTCACGCCGCCGGCGGCCATGCAGCACGCGCGATCATGATCGGTGACACCGGAATCGACATCGCAACCGCAAAAGCGGCCAAGGTGCCCGTCATCGCGGTGACCTTCGGCTACACGGACACGCCTGTGCGCGAATTCAGCCCAGACGCTGTCATCGATCACTATCGGTACCTGGAGCCGGCGATCAAAGAGCTGATGAGCTGAAGCTTACGTTTTGACCTTGTCCGACGAAGTCGCTTGCGTTTCCCCTGCCTCGCGCCGGGGCAGAAAGCGCCGCCCCACGATCAGCGCGGCAGGCAGGATCACGAGCTGCCCAATCAGCGAAGCGAAGAGACACACGGCGGCCAGCTGCCCGAAGAGGCGCAGCGACGGCAGGTCGGAGAGCATTGTCACGCCTAGACCAAGCGCCAGCACGATGGTCGTCAGCACCACGGGTGGCCCGATGTGGTGCGCCGATCGCATGACTATCTCGCGCACATTGCTTGCGGGCCCTGCACGGCTCTCCTCCAGCGTAAAGCGATTCAAGAAGTGAATGGTGGAATCGATGGCGAGCGCGAATGCGACCGTAATCGCCACGATTGACGCAAACTGCAGTCCCTGTCCCGTCACCCACAGAATCGCACCCGTGGCAAAGATGGGGAAGAGCGAGGGCATGACACTCGCAACGCCCACCAGCACCGACCTCAATGCCAAGCCGAGGAATATGAAGATCACGAACATGTCGCCCACCAGCCCCCAGTTGAGTTCCCAAATGAGGTTTGCGGAGTTGCGGGCCGCGATCGCAGGCAAGCCCGTCACCACGATCTCAAAGCCGGGATTGGCCTCGCGAAGCGGCTCGAACGCCTCATCGAGTTTCTGCACAACGGGAAGGATCTCGCTCGCGTCCACATCGGGCATCCGTGCGGTAACGAGAACGGCCTGCTCGTCCTCGGCGATAAAGCGCCGTACCAGGTGCTGGGGCAAAAGGCCAACGTAACGTTTTACGGTTTCAATGCTGTCGTCGCCCGCCTTGCCTAACCAGCGGCGCAAGCTTTCAATGGACCACACGTTCCCCAGACCCGCACCTTTCTCCAGAATGTCGTGGACCTGGCCGATGACGGCTAGTGTAGCGGGGTCATAAAGCGATCGACCGTCATTCCAGCGGATCATCGCGTGCATGGGATTGGCGCCTGTGAGCTTTTTATCGAGGCGGTCCGTGGCGGCCAGCGCCTGCTCCTTGTCGGGCACCTGGTCGGCCAGACGATAGTGCGGCTTCAATTGGACGTACGCCGCGCCGGTAAGAAGAACAGCGATGACCGACAACACAAAAAAGAACATGGGGCGCGCGATAACCGTGCGCACGATGGCATCGGTGAATCTTTGTAATTTGCCAACGTTACCCACCTCGCGAACGTTCGGATCGACATCGAGGGCCTTCTCGTCGCGCACTAGAAGGACGGCAAGGGTCGGCACGACGACCGCCACCGCGAGATAGGAGATGCCAACTGCCATCAGCGCCGCCACGCCGAACGTGCGGATTAGCGCCGATTCCGCAAACGAGAATGAAAGGATGGCAAGCCCGGCGTTCATGGCCGTCAGCAGGCATGCTGGCGCGACATCAAGCACGGCGTGGCGCGCCGCTTGGATGCGATCCATACCGGCCAATACGTCGCGGCGGATGGACATCACAAGATGCATGGAGTCGGAGAAGCCAGACACCAGGATCAGCGGCGTTATGACATTGATGAAGAGGTTGAGGCGGAAATCCATCGCCCCAATCATGCCGAGCGTCCACAGGATGGCGATCATCGGCCCAGCCACCGCGACAATGGTAAGCGACACACGGCGGAAGAACAGGTAGGCAATGCCAATGCCAAAGAGAAACCCGAGCCCATTGTAAAGGAGCCGGTCGCGCTCAACGGCGTTGCGGATCTCCATCTGCATAACGGGCGCGCCCGTCAGCTTGGACGTGAGCCCCGTGCCCTTGAGGAATGAGGAAGCGGTGGAGTTGATCTCGCCAATGACCTCGCTCGCGCTTCTCTCGCGCACGATTTCCCGGTCAAGCGCAATCACGATGAGTGCGAGTTCACCATCGTCGGACAGAAACTTGCCCTCCACGATGTCGTTCGTTTTCAACCTCTCAAGCATCGCCTCGAAGTCGGTGCCTTCAGGTATCTCATCGGGAACGAGTGGTGGAGC
>PVMK01114325.1_pt1 | contig 10355 bp, 15 predicted proteins | sample 1853481 | NCBI WGS metagenome assembly PVMK01 (sample SAMN08533507, study PRJNA380276) | Marine sediment metagenome, whole genome shotgun sequencing project. | reverse complement strand
TCTAAGTTCTCTGTGGTTATATTTTGAAAGATTCTTATGGAGGAAAAATGGATTTACTAAGTGGAAAGACAGCATTGATCTTTGGCCTTGCTGGTCCCGAATCCTACGGCGGAGCGCATTGGTCGTGGGCAGCACGCTCGTATTCCCCAAGTTTCGTGGCTGAAGTGGAAAGGATTATAGGAACAACTGTTGAAACAATGCCTCCCGTTCCTTCGCAGGGTTCTGCAGCCGACTGAGCAAACGTAAACGAATACGGGCGCGACCCTTCATGGCATAGATGAACCAGATTTGGAGTCGATATAGCACTCAAATTTGTCCGCAAAGTCCTATGAACGGCCCTTTGAGCTATGACTGAAATCAGGTCAGTTGCGGGTAATCGTCCATCTTCGGGCGAGCCAATGCCACCAGAAACGCTGGAACCATGTAATGCGCGACTAGCATTGTAATATCTATCAACATGGCTTCGTCAAAATGCTCGCATGCCATAGCGAACTCCTCGTCCGTAACTTCAAAGCGCCCAATTAGTGCATCAATCAGGCTCATGACCGCCACCTGTGCGGCGCTCCATACACCTTCTGTGGGCGATGGCTCTCGTACCGCTTCAATCTGGGCAACGGTGAGTCCCATCCGCTCTGAAATGGTCGACACATGAAGATTGAATTCGTAGTCGTTGCGTGTCGCCACACAAGTGCGCAGGATCACGAGTTCGCGCAGTGCGGAGTCGATGGCTCCGCGGTCCATGAGACCTGTGGGGCCGAGGTACCCAATATCCACAATGTGGTTGAACAGCCCCTCATTGCGAGCAATTGTCAGATAAATCTGCGGGGCGGATAAACCTGGTGGTAGTAGAGGTAGAATCCGGTCCAGTCTTTCCTTAATCGATGGCGCCACTGGCTCAGTAGTAGGGGTGATGCGAGGCGTATCCATGGTATGTCTCCTTTCACTTCGTTAGATCAAGAACTATTGCCTTCACGGTACACAAAACTAGTTGTCGAGAATATTACTCTGACTCTGGTGTTTTCACTATCGTCCGGTTTGTGGTGCGGACATGATGGGGAACCTACTAACATCCAGGCTGATGTCGGCCTTGTCCTAACTTGAGACATTAGGGCTATACTGTGCCGAGAGGCCGTTCCTTACACGTAAGGGACATTCGCTGCCTGACAAAAATGGGTTCACCGACCGCTACCTTTACTCCCGTATTCACCACGAAGCGTAAGTGAGCTTTCGGTGAGTTTGGATACTCTGGTCGTCGCAGTTATACCATTACGAACAGTTATGGCTCTGCGTTGGCCGGTCTGGGAGCGCAGTTCTTACTTATCAGCGAACTGGTCCATCCAATGCACACAGTCGTTGCAAGCCGGTAGTAGGCGCTATGGGGTGTACTGCTCAGTTAGTCGGGTAGAGAGCGTCGTTTGTCCAGATGATGTCGCAGCTATCCTGCGCCATCCTCCCACGACATAGATCTGCCCATCGACCTCCTGACTGGTGTGAAGCCAGCGCCTCTTGGGCATGTCGGCACGACTACCCCATTTTTCGCGCTTTGGATTATAGCGTTCTACAGTGGCAACAGTGCCTGCCCCCCATCCGGAAGTGATACTTCCACCTATAGCATAGAGGGCGCCATCTACTGCGTTAACAGAGAGTCCCCACCTTTTTGTAGGCATGCTAGCCAAGGTAGTCCAGCTATCTTTGGCAGGATCATATCGTTCCACGATGCCGGTAGGTACCGGGTTTGACCCAAGACGGCCGGGCTCACCTGCTACGGCCCCCCCAACTGCGTAGATAAAACCATCCATGGTTGTGACCCCCATTAGTATCCGGGGTGTCGGCATATCGCTCCCGGTTGACCAACTGTTGCTGGCCGGGTCATAAATGGATAAAGCTGACTTTAATGGGCCCAATTGTGGGATTGAACCTCCCGACCCCGGTACGTTATATATTGTTCTAATAGCGGTCAGTTAGTCTAGAATGATTGGATAAGGATTTGGCCCTGTATGTACGTTATATGAGGCAAGAAAAAATATAAGAGACTGATTTCATGCTGATTTTCAATTTAGTGAAGCCTACATACTGGGAATCGGTATTATATAGACCGTTCCCTGTATGTAGCTGTTATGCAAGTGGAATTTAGACACATGATAACGTTTTCGTTTCGAATATCTATTCTCATATCAATCAGTTGCGTGCTGCTCTTGGTTTCAATCTCAGTAATGGCTGCAGACTATGATCCAGCTATTATCCCCCCTGAAGCCAAATACAACATCATGGATATGACAGTCCATGACAATACTAGAGCACGCGATATACCAATTAGAATCTACCTTCCAACCGTTACCGTTCCATCGCCTGTAATTCTTTACAGTCACGGCCTTGGCGGTTCGCGGGAGGGAAGCAGCTATCTAGGAAAACATTGGGCAGCTCATGGATACACAGTGGTGTACCTTCAGCACCCAGGTAGTGATGCTGATGTCTGGCAAAGTATACCTAAATGGAGACGTTTAAAACGCTTGATGGCCATGAAGAATGCGGCAAGTGCTCAAAACTTTATACTCCGCGTAGAGGATGTTGCTAATGTCTTGGGGCAGTTAGAGAAATGGAATCAAACGGAAGGCCATGAAATTGAGGGGCGTCTCGACCTGAAGAAGATCGGTATGTCGGGACATTCCTTCGGCGCGCGGACAACTCAGGCCGTGGGTGGACAAACATTCAAGGGAGAGAATGCCCAGCTCACAGACAATCGCATAATCGCTGCACTTCCAATGAGCCCGAGCAGTCCGGAAGGCTCTTCAAGGGAGGCATTTGGTAATGTTTCAATACCATGGATGCTGATGACAGGCACTAAAGATACAGCTCCCTTTGGTAACAACTCAGATGCAAAGTCGCGGCTGGCGGTATTTCCAGCACTACCACCCAGCGGAAAGTACGAATTGGTGCTTTTTGATGCCGAGCATTCAGCTTTTACAGATCAAGATTTGAATCACAGTTCAGAACCTCGTAATCCAAACCACCACCGGGCTATTTTGGCGTTGAGTACCGCATTTTGGGATACCTACTTACGAGCGGACACCGCAGCAAGGAATTGGCTGGACGGTGTGGGGCCAAAATCTGTACTGCATAAACAGGATACGTGGCAGAAGAAGTGAGCATAAGATATGCATAACAAGTCAGGGTTGCGGACGGCGTTCCGCCGCCTCAACCTGAAGCGTTAACGACCGCTCTGTGGTGAAAGCAGACATCCACCTGGCCGCAGGTCTGCACTGATCATTATTTGATCAATATGGCCGTTGTGTCCTATTTTGCGACAGTCGGTGTATGCTATAAGAACGCCTATCAATAAGAGAAAAAGGGATGACTACAGCAGACTGGCTTGAATGGGGAGCAGCGGCGATGAGCAATTTCGCACAATTTTTTTGCAATATTTCTCAGCCTGACTACTGCCTACTTAATATCAGCATTTTTCGTAGGCAAAGATCTTTCCAGAGGGCAATTGGTTCTAATAAATACTTTCTATATCTTGTGCGCCTCTTTGAATATTTTTACACAGATGGTGACATTGAGAAACGCATTGTTTGCTTTTAACAGAGCATCCAGTCCAGTGGATGGACTGGACGGAATTTCTCAGAATTTAGTGGGTGCTATTCCGATAACCACGGCAGTTATATGTGCTGCTATCACGCTAGGGTGCCTAAAATTTATGTGGGATATTAGGCATCCCAAAGGTGGATGACTGTGGTGAAAGCGGACTTATCCCTGGATCGATGTCGATCTGATCATTTTTTGATCAACATGTCCTATGAAGGGACGTTTTGCGAGAGTTTTGACAGTTGTCTTATTTCGCCCTGCTGATTCAATCGGTCTTTGTTGCGTCGGCTGGTTATTCGCTACTGCCCGCTAGAGCAAAGGAGAATTGCAATAGTAAGGTGAGAGTGACTAGTATGGAAACACTAATGATCTTGTGAGAGTCATTCAATGAAAGCTATAAGTAGATTTTCCAGCGTTATTCTGGTCACTCTGTTACTCGAATCCGGCGTAATGGCCCAGATTTATGAGACTGTTGATGATCAAGGCAATCCAGTGTTCAGCGATACTCCGTCGTCGGGTTCCGAGGAAGTGGAGTTGCCTACGGAGAATATAGCTGATGCACCGCCACCCTCAAAACGCCCCGCAGAGGTGGCTCCCAAGTCCCAACCGGAACAAGGTGCGCAACAGCGCAAGACTGGGAAGGATCAGTTAGCCGAAGAAATTACACGGGATGACTTACCGGAACTTATGGAGGAGTGCCAGAGGCAGCGTGAGGAAAATATTGCTCCCCTGCGAGAGCATGCCATTGAAAACTGTGTAACCAATCAGCGCAGAGGAGACCGGGAGTATTGCGAAAGCTTTAACAGAACTTTTGGTAATGCAAGGCCGCGTGCAGGCGGCGGGATGATCCCGGGGATGTTTTGGGGACTTCCTGTCTGTGAGCAAGTGGTCGCTGCCGAGCGATATTTCAAGATGAATCCGAGTAGCGGAAGTTACATTTCGCCATAGAGGCATTCTCGGGCGACCGCTTTTTAACGGCCGCTGTGTGGTGTAAGCAGTCATTCATGGGGTCGAAATCTACTGACCGCGAATGACTCCTTCTAGGAAGGGTCATTTGCGCTGTGATATGGTGGCCGGCAATAAATACGACTCGTAATTCAGACTGGAATGGAAGATTTCACTTATTTTGGATTTGCTCGCGCCCTTCATGTCGTGGGTGTGGTGCTTTGGATCGGTGGCGTGGCTTTCGTTACAACCACTCTGATTCCTTCTCTGAGAGCAATGGCCAATGTGGATGAGCGATTAGCGCTTTTCGAACAATTGGAGGGAAAGTTCGCATTCCAGGCTCGGATAGTTACCGTGATTACGGGTTTGACCGGCTTCTACATGCTGGAATATATGGGCGCCTGGGATCGCTACCAACAGATGCAGTTTTGGTGGGTCCACATGATGACGCTGATTTGGTTGATTTTCACCGTGATCCTGTTTGTTCTCGAGCCATTAGTTCTTCACCGTCGCTTTAAGCTGCTGGCCACTGAGAACAGTGACAAGGCTTTTGCATTGCTTCATAACATGCACAAGATTATTCTGGCCTTAAGCTTGATCACAATTTTTGTAACCGTGGCCGGTGTACATGGCCTCGTTTTGATCTAATCGGTAACAGTCGATTCCAGGCTACTGAAAGGTCCGCTCCGTCCTAACTCCAGCCAATTGGTCATTCATGTACTACACTGATGGAAACCCAGATAGTTTATGTGGGTAATCCCATTAGTAAAAGGAGGCCAAGTAATGAAGATACGTCTTTTCGCGGCTCTATTTCTCGGGATGATGCTGATCGGATGCGGAGGTTCCGACGGTGATTCGTCTTCCTCAGTGTCCGCCGATGATCTTCAAGGCGATTGGGTACTTAACGTTAAATCATATGATAGTTTCGAGGGATTTCAGAATTTACCGGAGACCCAGCAGCACATGACTCGTGGCATAGCATCTGATATGTCTGGATTGACGGTCAAAATCACATCGGAAGAAATGATCTTTAAGCGAGGTTCCGGCGGTGGCGGCAGCAAGAAGACTTACACTGTGACCTCAACTGAAGGCAGTGCTATCACTCTCAACATAACCCATCGAGGTGGCAGGTCAAGTTCGACACCTGCTACGCTGCAAGGGGATCATTTGCTGCTTGACCTTGACGGTCAGCTGATGGCGTTTAAACGAGAGCAGTGAGACGGTTTCAACGGTCCCGCGCAGCATTCTTGTGGCAGGCGAATGACTCAGAGCGCCTAGGAAGGGACATTCAAGGTCTGCTATGCTGAAGGGCAGAAAACGACTTACAGCGGACGCTCGTGAAAACCCTGAATCCGTTTTTCATGAGAAAAATTCATTAGAATATGTTGATAAAAATCTAGGAGGCATCTGAATGGGCCATAAGTTTATTTCACAGAAGAAACAAACAAAAGAGGATCTTTTTGACGCTCTCGTAAAAAATGCTATAGATTTTTTGGATTCGTCTCTCGATGATCTAGAAAAAAGGCCCAAAAATTCAATTGTCGATTTTTATACATCTATAGAGTTGTTTCTGAAAGCTCGGCTAATGACTGAGCACTGGACGTTGATTTTAAGTAAGCCTGAAAACGCAAATATCGGCAGCTTTCGAGTTGGTGACTTTCATTCAGTATTTCTTGAGGATGCCATAAAAAGGTTAAAATCAATCTTAAGTGAACACCTTGGGCAGAGCACCATAGATAACTTTAAAGCACTAGGTGAACACCGTAATCAAATAGTTCATTTTGCACATTCTGATTATTCGGACTTGGATGCAATAAAAGCTGGTGTTGTTGTAGAGCAATGGTCATCTTGGCATCACTTGCATACTTTGCTAACCGAAAAATGGAAAGATGTTTTCAGTTCATATCAGAAGGAAATTGACCGAATTCATCAAAGGATGATGCAACAAAAAGACTTCATTCAGGCTAGGTATGATGAACTCAAACCTATCATAGAAATAGAAGAAAAGGCTGGAAAAACTGTTATTGACTGTCTGCACTGTGAAATGCATTCAGCAGTTGTAACAAAAGATCATCAATGGGGGCCTGAATACAGCTGTATTGTTTGTGGTATTAAAGACACGGCTGTCGCAGTTACTCACGAAACGATCAAATGCCCAAATTGTGATGAGGATTTTGAATTCTTTGACAAAAATATAACCAACTGCCCGCACTGCGGCACAGAAATTACAACAGAGATACTAATTGATCTTTGTGAAATAAAATACACCGAGGGCGAAGGATGGTGGGAAGAAGGCCAACCGCATATAGCTGGTTGCCATCAGTGTCAAAACGAGAAACATTCAGTATTTTTTATCAACAATCTGTGGAGTTGTGTGTCTTGCTTCGATAGGGGCTGGCAAGCAATATCTTGTCCTCACTGTGGTGAATTTGTCACTGGTGACATGGAAACAATCAAGTATTTTGCCTGTTACAAGTGTGAAGATGAAGTGAGAGAGCGGTTTAGAGCAGACGGTTTTTAACAAGTCGCTGCACTCGGATAAATTTTCCGCTGCGCTCCAAATTTACCGGTGATCAAAGCGTTAATGTCCGCGTCTGGCACATCAGGGCCACAAACGCGCCCCCCGAAACAATCTATCGAACGGCCGCAGTGTGGTGAGGCTGTGTGAAAACTCCAGGCAGGAAAAAGTCGACCTCAAAATAGGCAAAAAACGCGCAGTAGAGTAACCTGCTTTGAGGTTTTAGGCTGAAAAAATAAAAGGAAGGGCCTGTACGCACGATCGAAAATTATCACTTGGTGTTTTCACACAGCCTCTGGTGTTAACGGCCGTTACTGTCCTAAAAACGGCCGGATGAGCTATCCTATGCTGAAGCGCGATTTTCGACTCAGAAGGGACGTTCGCTGAACAGTGCCGCAGCCCATTCGCTGGGAAATCGAACTACCGCACCTCACAAGAGACATTCGCATATTCAGCATGCAAGTCCAGCCAAGCCTAAACCCAACAGTGCAATGCTCGATGGCGGGCTAGCCATAATATTCTTTGCGGAACGTCTCGATTACTGCGACAGCATCCTCTGCTAAGACACCCACGGCACCGAGCACCGCTTCGCCGATCTGTAGGCTTGCTTCCAGTGATTCCGAGATGGCAATGGTTGCCCCGGCCTTCAACAGTTGATCGCAGTGTTGCCGGTCGTAGCCGCGTGCGTGGACGGCGATGTCCGGGTAATGCTGTCGCATGATATTGACCAGCCGTACGGCAGGCTCGACCTGGTCAAGCGTGCACACAAGCACACTGGCCTGCCCCGGCACCCGCCGCTTTCAACACATCGACCTGGCCAGCATCGCCGTAGAAGACTGAGAATCCTTCCCGCCTGCCTTCCAGCACGGTGTCTGCATTATTTTCGATTACGAGATAGGGGACATTGCTGGCCTGCAGGATTCTCACCACCCGCCGTCCCACGCGGCCGAAGCCGGCAATGATGACATGCGGCAGCTCTGCATCGAGATGGTCAGTACTGATATCATGCCGGTCAACCGTGCTGTTCAGGCGTCTGTTGAGGTAATCTCCAAGGGTCGCCATCAAAGGCGTCGTTACCATGGTCAGCACCACCAGCAACGTCAGGGTATGGAAAAGCCCCACCGGCAGGATGCCATTTATAGTGGCTAGCCCGAACACTACAAAGCCAAACTCCCCGCTCTGCGAAAGCAGCAATGACACCCGCGTGGCATCCAGCTTGCCGACACCCATGAGCCGGCAGAGAATCCAGAGGATGACGGACTTAATCAGCAGCAAGCCCAGTACCAGTCCAGCAAACAAAATGGCTTGCCTGCCTAGCAGACCAAAATCGACTGACATGCCGACGCCCATGAAAAACAGGCCGAGCAGGATGCCGCGAAATGGCTGGATGTCGGCAATGACCTGGTGCCGGTAATGCGAGTCCGCCAATATCAGGCCGGCAAGAAATGCACCCAGTGCCATCGATAGACCCACTTTCTCCATCAGCCAGGCCGTACTCAGCACCACTAACACGGCCACAGCGGTGAACACCTCCGACGCCCGGCTTGTCGCGACCAGCCGCAGGACCGGTGATAGTAAGAACCTGCCAGCGAGGATGACTAAGACGATGACGAGCACGGCATCCAGTAGCGCGAACTCGACGCCTTGCAGCAGCGAGGTCTCAGCCGCAAGCATCGACACCAGCAGTAATAGTGGCACCACGGCCAGATCCTGCATCAACAGCACGGAAAATGCGGTGCGCCCGTGATGCGTCCCAATTTCACTGCGTTCGGTAAGAATCTGCAGGCCAAACGCGGTGGAGGAGAGCGCCAGCCCGAAACCGATGATTACGGCCGTCCTGAGCGACTGGCCAAACAGGAGAGCCAGGCCGATGAGGGCTAGCCCGGTCAGCATCACCTGCGCACCGCCTAAGCCGAACACCATGCGCCGCATAGCCCACAAACGGGCAGGCTTCAGTTCTATGCCAATACTAAAAAGCAAGAATATCACGCCGAACTCGGCGATGGTCTGAACCTCCTCGATCTGGTCAATGAAACCGAGTCCCCAGGGGCCGACAATGGCGCCGGCCACCAAGTACCCCAGCACCGAACCGAGGCCCAGCCGATGGAACACCGGGATGGTAACCACCGCCGCCGCTAGCAGAACCAGTATGTCTACGATGTAATGGGTTTCCGTCATATCACCCCCCTCTAATAGCGCGCCGCTTTTGCTGTCAATAACAGCTAGCGTACGTCCGCTCACTCGACTCTATAACTGCAGGCAATGTGGTGACGTGATCTGGATCAATAAGAGGGGCGCCCGTCAGCAACGAGATGCTTATCACGACCGGCAGCTCCTGTGGCACAAAGGAGTCATATTTTGCCGAGAAATCTGAAGGTGATGAATGACCGTTATGTGGTGAACGCCGACATTCAAAAAAAGACCCCAAAACCTGCGAAACAGGTATTTTGACTGCCCATACGGTCATATTCTGGCAAATCCCGGTGATGGATGGGTGGGGGAAGCGTTGGACGCGGAATAGTCTATGCTTTAGGCATGACTCCACAGGAAATCATCGAAAAACACCTGAAAGCGGCCACAGATCGGGCGTTCTGGCTGGGTATTATCATGGGGCTGGTCGTGGGGTTCATTGCCGGGGTGTTCGTTCCGTTGGCGTTCTGGTAGGCGTGTGGCCCACGCGGGCGGGGAGGAAGCGGGGCAGGCTAGGAGGAAGTGAAACAGCCGTACACAGTCATGTTGTGGCCCCGCTTGTGGGTGCCTCCTGGGAAGAGGCACAAATTTAGCGTAGCACAAAAACCTGCAATTAGAGGGACATATGGATTTATCTCAACTCAAGCAGTTCATCACCGAACACGCTGAAGAATTCCACCTTGAGCCCGAGCCTGATCTCGACCACCTTGAAGATTACTTTGTTACTGACTACGGGTTCGCTGCCGGTAAGGATGGCTTTGTCGAGTATTTGTATGTCTACCCAAAATGGAGAGGCCGGGGACTGACTCGCGAGTTATTGCATAAAGCTCGGGAGCGTTGGGGGCAGGAAAAACTCCTTTCACTGCGTTGCCATCCTGATTTAGTGGAATTGTACGTACTACTTGGATTCCGGCTTAAGGAAGGCCCCAAGTCTGAGTGGGGCGGCTTTGTAGAAATGACCGAAGTCGAATAATGCAGGATTTACCCCAAAACCCGCGAAACAGATATTTTCAGTTCCAATACGGTCATAGTCCAGCGAATTGCCGTGATGGATGGGTGGAGGAAGTACTGGATCGGGAGTAGCTGCGCACAACTCCGTGAATGGCTGCTTTGTTCT
>PVMK01169007.1_pt1 | contig 10357 bp, 6 predicted proteins | sample 1853481 | NCBI WGS metagenome assembly PVMK01 (sample SAMN08533507, study PRJNA380276) | Marine sediment metagenome, whole genome shotgun sequencing project. | reverse complement strand
ACCGCGGCAGGCTTTATTTCGGCCCTGATTTCGATCTGGGGGCGGTACAGGCAGAAGTTGAGCAAAGCGCGGCTCAGCTCCACGCCCAGTTGGGATGGTTCGAACAATACCTGGAGTCAGGAAGACGATTTATGCATGGCACAACGCCGGGTCTAATGGATGCACTGGCCTATTATATTGTCTGGTTTCTGCGAGGGCGCTGGATGGGTGGACCGGATCTGATCAGTAAATTTCCCCTGCTTTCAAAGTGGGAAAACCGTGTTCGGGAGATAGGCCATGGACAACAGGCAGAAATGACTTCATCGAAGGCGCTGGAAATTGCGTTGGATGCAAAGCCGGATAGGTCCGTTTTACCTGCTGTTTTGGGCCCAGACGATCCGGAACCGGGCATTCCTGTCGGGATAGTGCCGGAAGGAGACGGCGGGGATCCGGAAGTACGAGGCATCCTGTCGGGTATTGACCGGGATACAATATTCCTTGAATGCGACAATGAACGCGTCGGGAAAGTGATCATCCATTTTCCCCGGGTCGGTTACCGCGTTATCCGTCTATAGCCATACGGATGCCTGACGTTACCCGAATCAGGTGGAAAACATCGCCGCTGGTTCTCCCTCCAGAAGATCCGCCAGCTCAATTTCCCATTTGAGGTAACGCCGGCCTTCCCTGGCGTCAATTGCCGGATTGGCGAAATCACCCGGATCGAGGTATGCGTCCAGTGGCTGGCACAGGAAATTGTGCTCCGTGGATTCAATTTCAAACCTGTTTTTACGCCACTCCCTCATGCCTCCCTGCAGCACACTGACGTCTCGACCGAAATCGGCACATTCTGCTGCAACCAGCGAGCAGTATTCAGGATCGTCGGCTACCAGTACCACTGGCGCCGAACCAGGTATTTTATTGGGGTATTCTGCCAGGTGCCTGGAGACGTAGTGCGCACCGGGAATGTGTCCACGCTGGTATTTTACTCCCCGACGTATATCAAGGACGGTAACGCTATGGCTATCCACCATCTCCTTTAATTGCACTACTGATATAGTCCTGGCAACTATTTCGGGTACTTCACTTGCTGCCCGAATGTATGATGGGCTAACCATGGTGTGGGTATAGAGATTTCGCCAGCCCATTCTTTTCAACCAGATTGCAGTACTGGCTGCACGGACACCATCATCATCGCATAGCACGATACGGCTATTGCGTACCCCTATGTAATTATCCGTAGATTGCGTCAACTGACCGCCGGCGACATTTACAGCGTATTCGAGGGATCCGGATTCGTATTCCAGCTGGCTCCTGATGTCGAATACATAAGTTGTTCCTTCCTGGTTTTTCCATTCGGTCAACTGGTTCTCGCTTACCGCTTTGATGCCATATTCTTTTGCCCTGTCTGAGGCGTGTTTCCTGGTATCGCCCGGGTCGCTGGAAGCGGATTCTGGAAACGGGCGATTGGCGCCGAGTTCCAGATCGAATCCTTCATAGAGCCAGTCCAGGGTGCCATTTTTCAGTGCGTACACCGGGTTGGGAATCTCGGAATCGATTAGCGACTGGGCCCCAATTATGCTTCGGGTACGCCCTGCACAATGCACCACAACAGCCAATTCGGGCTGTGATGCAAGTTCTGCCGCTATCGCCGGCAAGTCACCGTTGGCGCAGTGCAGGGCCCCGGGTATACAGAAATTGCGGTGCTCTTGCGGTGTTCGGCCATCCAGCAGGAAATACTGGCGTTTGTCCCGCATCCACGAATGCAGTTCTTTCGCGTCTATATGAGGGGTTTCCAGGCTCTCCTCAATAAATTCGCCGAATGCCTTGCTGACCACATTGATCCCTGAAAAAAGCACATATCCGGCCAGCGCCCAGGCATCAATGCCGCCATCCAGTTCATGGATATTGCCATAGTCCAGTTGTTGAAGCCGGGTACGGGTGCGATCGACCAGGGATGCGTCATCGGTGGCGAGGATGATTTCGCATTGCCTGCAAGGAACCAGCCCCGGAACGTCGAGTTCAAGCCGGCTCAGGGGAATATTGGTGGAGCCGAGGATGTGGCCGCGGGAATACGCCCCTGTCTCCCGGGGATCTATCAGGGCGAATTCCCTGGAATCGGAAAATTTTATCGCCAACTCGGCGACTGAGACCACTAACGGGCATCCTCGATATAGTCGAGATCCTGCATGACGAATCTTTCGGCGACACCGCGTTCGAGGTCATACTCTGCGCGCTCTCCCTGGTTTGGCAAAGACATGCCGTAAAAATGAAGGTGAAGAAGCGGTGTCTCCCCCTGGGCTGCGATAGAGTGAATGCCATCGGCAAGCATGGACACCGCAGTTCCGGGTTTTACAACAATTTCGTTGACGAGTTCCACCTTGTTCGCCGATGTCTCCTTGTACAACCCATGCTTTTCCTCCCCCTCGATGGCAGCGATGATAGCCCAGGAACCACCATGGTCATGGGGTCGGTAGGTTTGGCAGGGCAGGGCCGAATTGACATAAAGGGCATATTCTCCGTTGTCATCTTCGTGCACAAGGTAGAATCGTTCTACCTGCTTTTCATCGGGAACCGGAAAATCCGATCGCGGAAAAAGATGGCTCTTCGAACACAGGCCGATGAGCTCCAGCTTGGCGAGATTTATTGATTCCACATTTTTTCCGCCAGCGAGAATCTGCCTTACCCGTCCTATGCTTGACTTAATGGCCTGCTCGCGTTCCTGTTTCACTGACATTTTTCGAATGTATGCATTTTGGTTCGATGATGATATCACTACTTTCTTTTTCTGGCAGGCTCACAGTGAGGATAGATGTCAGGGACCAGGTCGAGGTTAGTAAGGCGGTCACATTGACGCCGATGAGGTGGGCAGGAAAATTCCGCCAAAATTGAGTAACGGCATGGCTTCCATGATTTCAAAAAGCCGTGCCCGGAGGATGCCGGTTATCATGGATTTCAAATTTTGCCCATTTCCTGTAATAAAACTGAATTTTTTACTGTTCGCGATGACTCTAACATAGTAAATTCAGCGCCCGTTCTATTTATAAAATACGAACGTTTGTCGGCGTACAATCGCCGGCCTGGTCTGCGCCGCTTTTTCCATGCGGCTGGATCAGGATTAAACTGACATTCACGACAAGAAGGTACTATCATGAAATTTCAGCTGGCATTAAACCTGGAGAGAATGGATGACACCATGCGAATGGATGACGTGGTTCGTCATACCCTGGACATGGTGCAGATGGCTGACCAGGGCGGCTTCAATATTATCTGGGCGGCGGAGCACCATGCCCTTGAAATGACAATCGCACCCAACCCGTTCCAGATTCTCACCTGGTGGGCGGCACATACGGAAAAAGCCAGGCTTGGAACTGCGGTAGCAGTTGCACCCTACTGGAATCCCATAAATCTTGCCGGGGAAGCGGCTTTTACCGACCTCATAAGCGGTGGGCGGCTTGAATTTGGCATTGGATCGGGCGCTTACCAGAGAGAGTTCGACCGCATGCACCCGGGGCTCAAGCAATCCGATGCCTGGCGTTACATGAATGAAATGATTCCGGTGCTCAAGGCACTGTGGGCGGGTGATTATGAGCATGACGGCGAATTCTGGTCATTCCCGATGTCAACTTCGGTGCCAAAGCCGGTGCAAAAACCCCATCCGCCGATCTGGATCGCGGCCCGGGCACCGGTTTCGTTCGATTATGCAGTCAAGAATGACTGCAACATCATGTCCTGGCCGCTGACCCGGCCATTTTCCGAGGCAGAACTATACAAGGAACGTCTCGATGAAGCCATGGCGGCCAATCCGGGCAAGCCCCGGCCAACGTTCGCAATGATGCGCCATACTTCAGTTTATGATGACACCGCCGGCCGGGATGCCTCGGTCAGGGCGCTGCAGCTGGTGCTGGGGCAGTTCGAAAACCTGTTTCGTAACCTCGGCGATGTGAAAAATGGATTTCCCAAACAGATTCCCCTCGAAGAGTTAACCGATCGTGAGCAATACAATTCGGAAATGCTGGAACAGAACCTGATGTTCGGGTCCCCGGACGAGGTGATTGCCAAGCTCAAGCAATATGAAGCGCTGGGTGTGGATGACTTCATCTATTACGCAAGTATGGGGCTTGGGCATGATCAGCAAAAGAAATCCCTCGAGTTGTTTTGCAATGAAGTGATGCCGGCATTCTAAGCCGGCAAAATTGACGGTATCGTGCCACCGGCCCGGGCTTTTCGGCAAGCCGGCAGCCCCGATACTGGTTGACATGAAGCAGCCCAATCTCGTGCCGTTGCTTGATGGGCCGGTGCGAACCATCGTTCCGAACCTGGTCAATCTGGATGCCATCCATTCTTTGTGAAGCACAGTACCAGGCGTAGCAGGTTGCGAATCGAATCTCCTGTGATCCCGCACACAGGGAACTCGCCATGCTGGGGCCGACCGAGGAAGGTTTCCTCTGGATTCCTGAAATCGTGGACTTGTCCGCGCGCGAACTATCCAGGATTTTCGCCAGTCACAATGGGATTGCTGCTATCGGATGCCCATTCTGTCCACGAGCCGTCATACAGTTTGTGCATGCCAAGGTCGCAGGTATCCAGGGCAAGGGTAATCACTGCAGCGGTGACCCCGGATCCGCAGGACGTGATTACCGGTTTATCCGGGTTGATCCCGGCACGATCCAGGATTTTTTTCAACTCGGCGCAGGGTTTCAATGAGCCGTCATCGAGCAGCTCGGTAAATGGCAGGGATGTTGACCCCGGCATATGCCCGCTGGGAAGTTCCGGCCGCGGTTCCGGCGCTTCTCCCCTGTAGCGGGTTGCGGGGCGGGCATCGAGGACCGTGTACCGCCGGTTGTGGCAATTATCCCTCATGTCCTCAACCGAGGTTACCAGGGATGGCTCGGGGTTGGCGGTAAAATTGCCGGGTGAAACTTCAGGCGAATTATCGGTCACTTCAAATTCGTGTTTAATCCACGCCGGTAATCCGCCATCCAGTACTGCCACATCGGTGTGGCCGAATAACCTGAATAGCCACCACACCCGGGCAGCGGAAAACAAACCTGCGCCATCGTACACAACAATTTTGCTTGACTTAGAAACTCCCAGTTTTCGAACAGATTCTGCAAAGAAATCCGGCTCCGGAATCATATGCGGCAGGTCGGAGCTTTGATCGGATATGGCATCAATATCAAAAAACCTGGCACCGGGAATGTGCCGTTCCAGGAATTCCTGGCGGGGATCCCGTTGCTGGGCTGGCAGGTACCAGGAGCCATCAAGAATGACAATCTCCAGATCTGCCTGAAGCGCCGCAAGCTGCTCGACTGATACCAGGTTGTTTTGTCGGTTCATGGATTAAAGGGGATAAACTGACGAATGGTTGAGTTTCAGATTTGTACCACAAATTGCATGCGCGTTATGCTGCTGCGAAGGGCGTAAAAAGCTACAGCGCCAGGCCAGTCGCCTGTAAGTGGCCCTGAGGGACCAATTACTCTTCGATGCTGATGGTAGAACTGGTTGAGGCGGATTCTCCGGCGCTGTCTGTGGCGGTATAGCTTATGGATCTTTGATCGGTGACAGCCGTCTCTCCTTCGCCCACCGTATATTCAAACTCCACAGCCTCGAGTACGATTTCATAATCGGCATCTGAAACATCACTGCCCGCATCATCCGGAGCAATTGTAATTGATGACGATCCTGCATTGGATACAACCAGGGTGGAGACGGAATGGCTGCCAACAGTCAGACTGTCAGTTCCCTCGGGATTGTCAATTGTGACAACTACCTGAGTCACTGTTTCATCGGTGCTTGAGTCCACATCAACATTGTTGGAGGTGACGTCAACCGGATCGCCGCCCAGGGTAAAGAAAGTGTCGAATGTGTCCTCTGAACTGGAATCTATATCTATGGTAAAGGCTTCGGGATCTGTTCCTTCGCCACCGTCTTCATCATCACCAATACTGTCTGCAACATCTATATCGCATTCCTGTTGCGGGTCGGTCTGGGTCACGCCGTCTGAAGATACGACATTGGCTTCCTCGACAATCGGATCGCCCTCGGGCGTGGTCAGAGTGCCCCCGAAAGTATCGGTGTCGCCATTTCCATCGCCATCGCCATCATCCACCGTTGTAGTCTGGCTGGAAGTCACTACAAAGCGGAGGCTGTCCGCAGAATAATTGAACCCGTCTGTTGCATACAGTGTGGCAACATGGTTTCCCGCACCCAGTACAAAATCACTGTTGACATTGACGCAAGGCATATCGAAATAGCGAATGCTGTCTTCGCCATTGATAAACCAGCTGAACTGCAATGGCGCCGGAGAATCGTCGGGGTCGATGGAATCCCGAGGATCAAGAAAAAGTATGTTGCTGCTGGTCAACCCGGTACCGGCCCTGGCAATCGGCTGGGTCTGGCTCACGAAGACCTGGCCCTTTTCTACCAATACAACATTGTCGATCAGGGTGAAGTAGCCGAAGCCCTTGGTCAGGGTGCGCTGTGAAAACTGGATGCTGATTTCGCCGTTATGCTGGCTGGTATCGATATAGTGGACGGCAAATGCGGTATCCCGCCTGGTGCTGGGGCAGCCAACGGCGAGCTGAACAACCGCGGTATTGAGCGGAAGCTCGTTGAGGACTTTCCCCTCGCTGTCCAGGATTCGTACAATGAGCTCAACGGGCCGGTCACTGGGGGCAGCATCGCTGGTTTCCGAGAGCGCGGAAAACAGGATTCCGCGGCCGGCCGGAAAATTGGCGGATCGCAGTTTCGCTATCGAGTCCGGGTCGCCTGCGGCGTTGGAACGTAGCAGGGCGGCATAGTTGTTCCCGAGGTCGCCGTTGAATGAGATAGCGGTTGTATCATTTCCGGAGTAACATGTGCCCTTGGCAGCCAGGGATGCGAATCCGCCGTTATCTCCGGAAGGTGTCCAGCCCTGGAAAGTCCCACTTTCGAAGTCACCGTCGAACAGCAGTGACTGGGCCGGGGTGGGATTTGCAGCCGTAGCCAGGACAAGGGCCAGCACTGAAATGAGGATATTGAGATGTCGCCGGGTTTGACGCATGGGTTGAATTGTACAGGGTCAGGAATGGTTGGGTGAAATTATATCCAAAACCTGTCCGGATATAGGAAAAGCTGTGGATTAAATTCGCAAATAAAGTAGAATTCGCGGGTTTTTATCTTCTCCGTCAGCAACAGATAATCGATATGCAAACAATCACCCGATTTCCCCCCAGTCCCACCGGATATCTCCATATCGGCGGAGCCAGGACAGCCCTGTTCAACTGGCTTTATGCGCGAAAAACCAGCGGAGAGATGATCCTGCGCATCGAGGATACAGACCGCGCGAGATCTACCCAGGAAGCCATCGATGTCATCCTCGAGGCCATGAAGTGGCTCGGCCTGACCTGGAACCAGGGGCCCTTTTACCAGACCCGGCGATTTGGCCGATACGACGAGATTATCCGGAAGTTGCTGGACCAGGGCGACGCCTACTATTGTTTTTGCAGCCGCGAGCGGCTGGATAAGTTACGGGAGGAGCAGCGCAACAAAGGAATCAAGCCGCGATATGACGGCTGCTGCCGGGAGCTGGGACGGAGCCCGCAAGAAGGCGAGCAAGCGGTGGTTCGGTTCAGGAATCCCCTGGAAGGATCCGTGGTATTTGATGACATTGTTCGTGGCCGTGTGGAAATCAGCAACCAGGAACTGGATGACCTGATTATAGCAAGGAGTGACGGCACGCCGACCTACAACCTGACCGTTGTAGTCGATGACATTGATATGAATGTCAGCCATGTGATCCGCGGAGATGACCATATCAACAACACACCCCGGCAAATCAACATTTTTACAGCCCTTGGTGCAAACCTGCCGGTATTCGCCCATGTTCCGATGATATTAGGGGAAGATGGTCAAAGACTGTCCAAGCGCCACGGCGCGGTCAGTGTGCTGGAATACCGGGAAATGGGAATACTGCCGGAGGCGCTGCTCAATTACCTGGTTCGCCTTGGCTGGTCACACGGTGACCAGGAGATTTTTAATATCGATGAAATGATCGAATTATTCGAAATTGAGGGAATCAATCGCGCACCGGCGGCGTTCAACATGGATAAATTGCTGTGGATCAACCAGCACTACATTACCACCATGGATTCATCCCGGCTGGTTTCTGAAGTCGGCAAGCGCATGAATGCACGGGGTATCGGTGTGTGCCACGGGCCGGGTCTCACTGAAGTGGTCGAATTGATGCGAGAACGAGTGCAAACCCTGGAACAGATGGCAGACAGCATCGCTTACCTGTATTGCCCGGTGGAAAAATATGATGAGGAGGCAGTCTCGAAGCACGTCGATGCGTCCACGGCTGCGCTGCTGGGCAAGGTGCATGCAAAATTTGAATCCATGGAACAGTGGGACAGGGAAAATATCAGCGCAGCGATCAAGCAGGTGGTTAAAGAGGAGGGGGTCAAATTTCCGCACATCGCCCAGCCACTGAGAATTGCAGTATCAGGTTCAGTATCGACGCCGTCCATTGATATTACGCTGCAACTCGTGGGTAAAACCAGGACCCTGGAACGTGTTGAAAAGGCAGTTAAAATCTTCTCTAAATCGACCTAAATAATCCTTGATTGCGCATGGGTCAACCCTTAGAATACGCCCCCTCTTCGGGGCCATAGCTCAGCTGGGAGAGCGCAACACTGGCAGTGTTGAGGTCGGCGGTTCGATCCCGCCTGGCTCCACCAGAATTATTATCCGGCTCGGAGAAATTACGACAGTTTTTGTCCCCATCGTCTAGTCGGCCTAGGACACTGCCCTTTCACGGCGGCAACAGGGGTTCGAATCCCCTTGGGGACGCCATATAATTCAAGGGCTTACAGCAATGTAGGCCCTTTTTTTATTTTTATTACTCAAACTTTACTCAAATGGACACAGGCCTGTAATGCTCATATCGCTGTTTGAGTAAATTGGCCTTTTGACGGGGCCCAGCCGGGCCGTGCTGAAGCGAACGGCCTCCCGGAGTGGGATTTAATTGATCGTGACTACGCGGCAGCGCCAGTGCTTTCCGTTTTCCGGTTTGGCGTATATTTTCCAGCCATGCATCTGAACACCGGTTTGCTGACCTGGATGTAATCTCCCGTAAGCGGCCAATCGCTGTTAAATTTCAGTTGGCGGATATATACTCAAACCGGCCTATTACTGGCATATCCGTGCAATAAAAACCCCGCCGAAGCGGGGCTACATTCATGGTTAAGTAGGACGTTTTAAAAGACAAAGTCACTAACGAAATTCCGCGTTAACCTTCGAAGAAATGCCCTCATTTGCCTACTTTATTTCGACGATGTTGCCAGGTATCCATTTATCGTTGAAGCTATCTGCTTCTGGGCCATAGATACGCAAGACAGACCACCAACCTTTGCCGGGGATGGTTTTGACCCACATACTTTCCTTGCCTTCCGGGGCATCCGGGCCGAAGTAGAACGTGTAGGATCCGTCTGCGTTTGCCTGTAGTTTATCTATGTGGGAGCGCATTGCTGCCCGATTTTGATCGGTTTCGATAAGGACGCGCGAGTCACTATCATAAACTGTATGTGACCAGAAAAGACTGGCAGGTACCGGACCGGGAATATTCAGCTTGTAGGACTTACCGCCGTCAAAGTATTCACCATTTCCATCACGGTAGTTGACAAAGTAAATCGAGCCCTTACCAACACCCCGCTTACCGATCGCTGCCGAAGTGCCATAGCCGATGTAAAAATACTCGTCGTTGACTGTCAGGTCGAGGTATTCTTTAGGCCCAAAGTCCTGCGTCTCAGGGATAATGAGCTGTACCAAAAGCCACTCCCACGAGCGCCCTTTCCAAGCGATATATTCAGGTTTCCGCTTAGCGTATGAGCTGACCCTCATCTCAGCATTGGCTATCTTGCCCGCTTCTTCAAGTATGCCTTGCATACGAGCATCAGGGTTAAAAGGCATGCCTTTTTTTATCCCTAACTGTGCAAGAATTCCGAGCGTTGGGCGGAAACTGGCCGGGGCCGTCTCTTTCTGGATCACGGCGTGCAGTTGTTTCCAGTACTCAATATTGTGCTCCCAAGTCAGTATCGGTAGCGTCAGGCGTCTGGCGCTTACATCAATGTAACGATGTTTGACTGGCTGACCGGATTTAGATAACGGGTAGATCTTGATGTCTTCGGACTCCTTGATCGCCTTGGCGACATCGCCGCCAATGGGCATGATGCGAACGAACACCACTACAAATCGGGTCTGGCTTCGACCAACATAGTAGCCACTAGGCACCTCGCCTTCGTAGTCGGGAGGCAGAATTAGATGTTTGCCACCCTTTCCCTTATCCGGCCCGATTATGCCCATGTCCAGAACCCAACGCATATTGTGATCGTCTACAAAG
>PVMK01130058.1_pt1 | contig 10357 bp, 10 predicted proteins | sample 1853481 | NCBI WGS metagenome assembly PVMK01 (sample SAMN08533507, study PRJNA380276) | Marine sediment metagenome, whole genome shotgun sequencing project. | reverse complement strand
AGGAGTCGATCCGGAGAAGCATCCGTACGGCTCCTGTTTCCACGATCTGGCCTGCACCGAATCAACCGGGCGATTGAGTGGCTACGGAGCGCATGATTGAGACAGTGATTGTCGGCGGCCTGGCGACCGACTTCTGCATGAAGACCACCGCGCTGCAACTGAGCGCGGCCGGGTTCCGGGTGATCGTGAACCTCGGCGCCTGCCGCAGCGTGAATCTGGCGACCCTGCGAAGAGGATCTGGCAGCAGATGCACAACGCCGGGATCGAAACCATCCAGAGCGCCAACGAGTTGAGACACTCTGCCTGACCACAACCGACCGATTCACCGGGATGAATGTCATGCCACGCAAGGCCTTGATTACATCACTGCTCGATACCGACCTCTACAAACTGACGATGATGCAGGCGTTCTACCATGCGCCGGAGTTTGCCGGGATTGAAGCCGAGTGGAAATTCAACTGCCGCAACCTGACCGGCAACGGCACCGACCTGACTAAAATCCTGCCGGAGGTCAAATGCCAGCTCAACCTGGTCTGCGACCTCCGCTTTCGGAAAGACGAGCTTAGCTATCTCGCCAACTTTCCCTTTTTCAAAGCCGACTTCCTCGATTATCTTCGCAGTTTCCAACTCAACCCTGAACACATCTTCACCACGCCGCTCGCAAATGGTGACATCGACCTGCGCTTTCGCGGACCACTGCTGGCAATCTGTTTGTTTGAAATTTATGCCCTGGCAATCATCAGTGAACTGAATTCGTTTGAACTCGAAGGCGGCTTTGATCCGGAGGTTGGTCGTGCACGGTTGGCGACAAAACTCAAGCTCCTGACTGATCGTACCGATCTGGCCGGAGTGAAGATCGCCGACTTTTCGACCCGGCGCCGGGCTTCGAAAATCTGGCAGTACGAGATGGTCGAGACCTTTCGCGACAGAGCACCACAGCACCTCGCAGGCACCAGTAACCTCTATCTTGCCTGGCAGCTCGGGATCACACCGATCGGCACCATGGCACATGAGTGGCTACAGGCCTGGCAGGGGGTGGCCGAACTTGCTGAGGCGCAGCGCGCCGCACTGGATGGCTGGGTTCGCGAGTTCCACGGTGCCCTCGGCATCGCCCTGACCGACAACTACAGCATGGCAGCCTTCTGCCGCGATTTCGACCCTGTGCTTGCCGCATCCTTTAGTGGCCTTCGCCACGACAGCGGCGACCCCTTCGCCTGGGGTGAGCAGGCAATTGAACTCTACTGCCGCTGTGGCATCGACCCCCTGACTCGCACCCTGATCTTTAGCGACAGCCTCGATTTCCCACGTGTGATCAAGATCTATGAACACTTTGCCGGCCGGATTCAGATGTCTTTCGGCATCGGCACCAATCTTGGTAATGATGTTGGTATCAAAGCCCTCAATATCGTCATTAAGATGGTCCGCGCCAATGGCCAACCGGTGGCAAAGGTTTCCGATGAACCGGGAAAGAGTATGTGTGAGGATGATGATTATTTTCTCAAGGTGGCTAAGACGTATGGAATTGCGTTGGCAGAGGAGACAGTGAAGGACTAAGAGTTGCGAGGCCGCGAAGGACTAAGGGTTGCAAGCCAGCGGTTAATCTTCTCAAAATGCGATCCCTGCCAATAAAGACGGTCGCAATCAATGCAGTGATGAAAGTCTTCGTAGTAGAGCCTGGTTTTCGGTTCCAGGCGATGTTCGATGACAGCTTTCTCAACCTTTTCAAGTAAACCGTTACAGGACATGCATCGGAGCCACGGCCGGATGCGGTCGCGTAGAAGGAAGCGAGCGAGGATTTCATGTATCTGATTGTCAATCTGGTCAGAACGGACCAGGTAACCGTTCAAAACCTTACGATGCTTGAGAATTCCACGGTCGCAGGTAAGAATGATGCGCCTCTGCTCGAGGGATAGCTGCATGATCTCGGCATCAGCAAAATCGTTCTGATAAAGGCAGTCAAAACCGAGCAGGCGCAGGCGGCGAGCCAGTTTGCCAAGGTGAACATCGAGTACAAAGGTGGCAGGATCAGGTGGTGGCGGACTTAAACGGATAAGCGGCTTAGCTGGCAAAGAGATGAAGAGTGGGTAAACATCTATTGAATCGAGATTCTGGAGTTGGTAATTGAAACCAACCGAACGCCCGTTGGCAAGGATGGCATTAACTTCGGTATGCGGGATGCCCATCACTTCGACAGCATCCTTGGCCCCTGGATGTTCCCTGAAAGGATAAACGATCGGACCCTCGCGGTATTTGCGTTTCAGCAGGTTTTGCAGACTGCCGAAATAACGAAACGTCGCGGTAAACTGGGTGTATTTGGAGTCCGGGTACATAATATCTGTGTCAGTGGCAAAAAGGTTTCCAGCCATCGGCAGACGGCTCAGTCGCCCTCCTGGTCCGCTCCTTCCTGGAAACTCCGCACGATCTCGGTCATCTCTCGCAACCGCCAGTCGACCCGTTCGTTGACCGTCCCTTCGGGCCAGCTGCCGTCCTCCTGGCGCTCCCCGGCCGGGGTGCCCGTCAGGCCCTCGATCCCCTGGTCGACGCTGGTCACGCTCCAGATGTGGAATTTCCCCTCTTCGACGGCGGCGATGACCTCGGGCTTGAGCATCAGGTTTTTCCGGTTGGCGTCGGGAATGATCACGCCCTGCCGACCGGTCAGCCCCTTGGCCTTGCACACCGCGTAAAACCCCTCGATCTTTTCGTTGACGCCGCCGATAGGCTGGACCTTGCCGTGCTGGTTGACTGAGCCGGTTACTGCAATGCCCTGGTCGATCGGTAGGTCGGCAAGGCTGGAGAGCAGGCCGTAGAGTTCGGTGGTCGAAGCGCTGTCCCCCTCGACCCCGCCGTAAGACTGCTCGAAGCAGATCGAGGCAGAGAGGGCCAGGGGCTTGTCCCGGGCGTAGCGCTCGCCGAAGAAACCTCCGAGGATCATCATTCCCTTGTCGTGGATCGGCCCGGAGAGCTTGGCCTCGCGCTCGATGTTGATCACTCCCTCTTTGCCGAGGAAGCTGCGCACCGTGACCCGCGACGGCTTGCCGAAAGTGTAGTCGCCGAGCTGATAGGCAGAGAGGCCGTTGAGCTGCCCGATGACCGCGCCTTCGGTGTCGATCAGCAGACTGCCGTCCTCGATCGCCTCCTGGATGCGTTCCTCAAGCTTGTTCGAGCGGTAGGTGCGCGCCTCGATCGCCAGCTCGACATGCTTAGCCGTGACCAACTCCTGTGTATCCCGTTCGGCGTAAAACGCGGCCTCGCGGATCAGGTCGGTGATGTCGAGGAAGCGGGCGGAAAAACGTTGTTGATCTTCGGTCAGCCGCGCCGCATATTCGATAGTACGAGCCACGGCGGTGGGGTCGAAATGCCGCAGCTGCTCCTCGGTGCATTTGCTGCCGATGAAGAGGGCATACTGCTGGATATTCTCCCAGGTATTCTTCATCATCTCGTCGAAATCAACCTTGACCTTAAAATACTTGCGGAAGTCAGGATCGAGTTGGAATAGCATATAGTAGAAGAGCGGCGTGCCGATCAGGACGATCTTGCAGTCAAGGGGGATCGGCTGCGGCTTGAGCGCGACCGTGGCAATCAGCCGGTACTGCTCGGCCATGTCCTCTATCTTCACCTCGTGGTTGCGGATGCAGCGTTTGAGCGCCTCGTAGGAGAAGATGTTGAACAGCACCTCGCGGCAATCGAGGATCAGGTAGCCGCCATTGGCGCGGTGCAGAGCACCGGCCTTGATCATGTGAAAATTGGTGGAAGCGCTGCCCATCTGGATGATGTGTTCGATGCGGCCGAAGAGGTTGAAGTAGGTCGGGTTGGCCTCGTAGACCACCGGAGCGCCCTCGCACTGGCTGTTGTCGATCAACAGGTTGACCTGGTAGCGGTCGAAGGACGACTCCTGCGTCTGGGTCGTCAGCCCAGGGATGTTGATCATGGGCTCCTTCTGTGAGCGCAGTTCATCGATGCGCCCGAGGAGGTCCTTTTTGCACGTCTCGAAATGCTCCATGACGCGTTCGAACTCCCGGTATTTTGGCTCCAGCTCCTCGAACAGATGCCCCACGGCGAAGAGCAGCACTGCTTTTTCCATGTCAGCGACCTGCTCCCGCATTTCATCTTCGAGTCTGTGCATGTCCTGCATTACCTCTTTGATGCGCTTGTGCAGTACGGTGCTCGCTTTCTCGAGGCGGGCCTTTTCCGCATGGCTGAGCTTCTCATAGTCCTCCTGCGACAGGGACTGTTGGTCCCGCACCGGCACAAGCGTCGGGCCGTTTGCACCCTGCTGAAGGGTGAAGCCCTTGGCGCTGGCTTCCTGCTCCAGCTTCTGGAACAGCTCGTTCTGCTTTTCCTGGTAGTCGGAGGTGATCCGCTGCTTCTGCTTTTCGTACATCTTGCCTTCGAAGATCTTCGGGATCTCTTCGGACAGGCGTTCGACCAGGTGGTCGACATCCTTCTTGAGCTCCTGCCCTATCCCGGCGGGAAGGCGGATGCGCTCAGGCCGGGTGCCATCCTTCAGGTCGTGGACGTAGCACCAGTCATCGGGAACCGGCTGCTTCACGGCCTGACTGGCGAGGATCTTCTTAATGGTGGAGGCGCGACCGGTGCCGGGTTGGCCAAGGATGAAGAGGTTAAAGCCGCTTTCGCGGATGCCGATGCCGAAGTCGATGGCGGTCAGCGCCCGGTCCTGACCGATGGTCCCCTCCAGTGGAGGCAACTCCTCGGTGCTGGCGAATTCGAACTGGTTGGGATCGCAGCGCCAACACAGTGCTTCGGGCTTGAGTCGCAGATCATCCACGGTTCACTCCTTTTGGGTTGAGCTCGGTCACAAAGACATTCACTATGCGATGTTTCATAAAGCGTTGCCATTCTGGCAGAATTCCCACTTGCGGCCTTAAAAACAGCGGGGTCCATCATTCGTGGTGGACCTTTTTTTGCGGATCATTCTGGTCGTTACTTTTCGAAAAAAGCTGAACCCCGCCCCAGATGTAATGAAAACAGGCAATGGCGGTAACCAGGGCCAGGGGAAAGTGGCGATAAATAATGGCGACGAGAAACGGCGCTACCAGAAAGATCCGCAACAGGCCCAGTGCGTTAGGGAGATTCACCTGTTCCTCCGCTAATAGAAGGTACTGTATGATTTACGCTATAAGTATGCCTTATTTCCCAGTTTTTCCAATGAACTGGAATAGGGATTATGTCTCCAGACTTCAAACCTTTCCCACCGGTGCCAGGTAAATCGTAAATTCATTCTCACCATCAGCCTTCAAAAGCTCATCCATCTTCACCTGATGATAAGCGGCAACAGCACAGGTTCCAGCACCGCTCGCTTCGCAGGCCAGGTAAAGATTTTGACAGACGTGACCAACATCCATGGCGATTACCCGGTGCGCAGCGATGCCATAGCGCCATTCCATGCGATACGGGATCACCGTCCAGACAAAGGTCACTGGAGCTGTGGCGACAAACGCCTGTCCAATCTGGATCGATGGCGGTTCTTTGCCAAGGCTCTGGTCAGTCTGCCGGAAATCGATCTGGAGACGCAGAGTGTCTTTCAAAAAAGCACGGTGGCTGGTGATTTTGTTTTTGTCCATAGGCTATTGACCTCTGGTGGGGTTGCGTTTGTTGATATTTTACCAGAAGTCAGGGGTGCAGGATTTTCGAAGGTTTAAATAAAAAAGGGCACTCTCTTTTGAGTATCCTCAACCCTTGTTTGCGAGACGATTGATATTGGATAGGTATAATGTCCCCCGATTTCTCTGTTCTTCACCTTGCAACCTGACCGAATCATCTTAAAATATTACAATCAGGTCTTACCGCAGGGAGGATGCCATGCCTACTTATGAATACCAATGTCAGAAATGTCAGGAGATCTTCACGGTCATACTCAGTATGGCCGAACATGACCGGGGGCAGGTCGAATGCCCTCAATGCCACGGAAGCAAGGTGACTCAGAAGTATTCCGTGTTCTACGCTAAAACCAGCAAGAAAAGCTGACCGTATCAAAGAGTCATCTGCCCTACTATCAGCAGCTTTGAACCCTTTATTGGAGTATAATAAAAGTGTGGTAGCAGTGATTGAGTTGCTGTTCTCAGCCGCACAAAGGAGGTTGCCTATCGAAACAGATGCTGATTATTTGAGGAGTTTGCACCAGATGTGGGCAACTTGAGGTTGCCTGCCAAACCCGTGGTAGGGACGCGAAAGCGAATGAATTGCGAAGGCCCGCGGCAATAGGAGCGGGCCTTGCACTGGACCTTTCATTCGAAAAGCCCCCGTAAATCACAGTCTCTCCTCACCCACCCTCCCAGCCACAACAACTTTAAGCCGAGCAAGGCGGCGCTCCTGGGTTCTGCTATGATATTAGCAAGGGTTGAAATCAGGGCAAGAACAACAGGAGCCGGTCACTAATATGCTGAAAAATCCCTGGCAAAGAATCCTGCTGGTGACGTTTCTGGTACTGACCGTCAATGGCTTGTATCTTTACATGTTTCCCCCTGCGACGCGAGAGCCAGTTATCCCGATCGCCTACAGTCGTTTCAAGGATGAACTCCGGCAGGACCATGTTGCCGAGGTCACCATCCAAGGCGAAGTCCTGACCGGAAGTTTCACAGTACCACTCGCCACCTTTTATGAGGAAACGGCCGCGGACAAGTCCGGCGAACCTCGTGCTTACGAGCACTTTCGCACCAACCTCCCACCGATCGACGACCCTGGAGCTGATCCCCCTGCTCGAAGCCCATCAAGTCGTGATGAATGTCGAGCCGCCAGAGGACTCGTCAGTCTTGGTCACCCTGCTGGTTAATCTGTTGCCCTGGATCATCATTTTCGGCGTCTGGTGGTATATCTACCAACGCACCCGCCAGCAAGGTGGCCTGGGCGGTGGCCTGCTGAATCGGTTCAGCAAGTCGGGGGCCAACCTTTTCCTTAGGACAGACTCGAGCAAGACCTTTCAGGACGTGGCCGGTCTGGAAGAAGCGAAACAGGAATTGCAGGATGTGATCGTCTACCTGCGCGAACCACACAAATTCACCAAGCTCGGCGGCAAAGATGCCACGGGGGATTCTGCTGGTCGGACCACCGGGGACCGGCAAGACCCTGATGGCCCAAGCCGTGGCCGGAGAGGCCGATGTCCCCTTCTTCAGCATCTCGGCTTCCCAGTTCGTTGAAATGTTCGTCGGCGTCGGTGCCAGCAGAGTCCGTGACCTTTTCGCAACTGCCAAGAAGAATGCCCCGAGCATCATTTTCATTGATGAACTGGACGCGGTCGGGCGAGCGCGCGGCACCGGTTTAGGGGGCGGACACGATGAACGGGAGCAGACCCTGAACCAGATGCTGTCGGAACTGGACGGTTTCGAACCCCACGATGAAGTGATTGTAATGGCTGCGACCAACCGGCCGGATGTGCTTGATACGGCCCTGCTGCGTCCGGGTCGCTTCGACCGCCAAGTGGTGATCGATCGTCCCGATTGGCGCGATCGGGTCAAGATTCTTGAAGTCCACACCAAAGACATGCCCCTGGCGGACGACGTCGAACTGGAGTTGCTCGCCAAAGGAACCCCCGGCATGGTCGGAGCCGACCTGCAAGGTCTGGTCAATGAAGCCGCCCTGATCGCCGCCCGCGAGGATGCGGAGCAGGTCTTCATGTATCATCTGGAGCAGGCGAAAGACCGACAGCTCATGGGCATGGAGCGCAAACTGTACCTGTCCGACCAGGAAAAACGAATCACCTCTATCCACGAGTCGGGGCATACCCTGGTCGCCCGCTGCCTGCCGAACACCGATCCGATCCACAAGGTGACGATCATCCCGCGCGGGACAGGCGCTCGGGATGACCCAGCAGCTGCTGAGGACGACCGCTATCATTACCAGCGCAGTTACCTCCTGGCTCAGCTAGCCGTGACCCTGGGCGGCAGAGCCGCGGAGAAACTGTTCTTCGGCGAGTATTCAACCGGTGCCCAGAATGATCTCAAGCAGGTCATGGACCTCGCCGAGAAGATGGTCTGTCAGTGGGGCATGAGCGAGGAACTTGGGCCCTTAAGTTTCAGCCGGGGCGAAGAACATCCGTTCCTCGGCCTCAAGCTGGCTACGGAAAAGACCTTCAGTGAGAAGACCGCCTGGATCATTGACCAGGAGATCGAAAAACTGATTCATACTGCCCAGGAGTGTGCCGAGCAGGTACTGACTGAGAACCATGATGTTCTGGAAGCGCTTGCGGAGATTCTGTTCGAGGAAGAGACCCTTGGATCAGGAGCGTTTAAAGGAGTTTTTCCAGACCAGAACGCTGAAGCTGCCGGACAAGGCCTGTGCCGACCTGCATGTGTCTGACTGACATGGCTGGGTTCCCATGTATTTTGACCAGTTTCTGAAAGAAGCCTGCCCTCCTCTAGACTTGGAATGGCGCAAATACCCGCGGCTGAAGATCCTCAATTTCGAGATGGAAGCTGGCACCCTGTTCAAAATGGGCCTGGTTTATGGCTTTGCCGCGGGGTGTGTCTGCGCGGTTCTGGCCAAACGGCTGGTGGCGGAGTCCGTCGACCTGGTTGTCAAACAGCAGGCCGAGCGAAATGCGGTGCGGGTGGTACTGGGAGCGCTTCAGAGTTTATAAGTTAGTTTCTGCCCGGAAACCGCCCTTTTCAGCAATTTCGGCGTCAATCTACACTGTTGTGCCACCGTCCTGCAGGGGAAAATACCGGGGTAGAAAAAAAGACGGCCCTACCATCTTTGGCGGGCCTATTATTTCAATAAGAGTGACACCATATTTCTGGTGCCATTATTGCCTGCTAACAAACGTCAGGGGTTTTACTTCGACAAAGGCTCGTCCTTGAATTCACTAAGGACTTTGTTGCGGAACTCTGCCGTGTTGGCAAAACCGTGGACATTGATGCCATGGCTGATCACCGCCTCGAGGAGTAATTCTTCAGTGTCGGCGGAAAGGGTTGTGGAACAAATCGTTTCACCAGGGGCATCCTGCTCTCTGCACTCCATATACTTGCGTCCCATGACCATTCTCCTTTCTTGACGGTGGACCCTCGCTTCCGAAAGAACCCTGTGTCAGTTTTTCAGGTTTGGTCGATATGCATTGCAAACGGCGGCGAGAAGCACGAACCAAACCTGCGACAGATCAAACCTGCCTTTTAAATATTATACACCACTGTGGACTTCTTGGAGGTTTGCTCGGCGAGAAAATGGCGTTCGGTTTGCTTTCCAGAAGCTGCTGGTTCTGTTTGCCAAAGCCGTAGATCAATTTGCTGTGTTTCCCGTAGCGGATACACGCACCCGACAACGATCTTGTCGTATTGCGTCAAATCGGGATCCGGAAGCATCTCCGGATCTCAAAGCTGTCGCCAGTTGATCAGCTCATAGCCCAATGAGTTCAAAGCTTCGCCCACAGCACAGCTGTCGTAATAGATCTCTAGCCCGCCGTTCAAAGACACAGCGTCTCCAGACATGACGGCGCCAGTAATGTTTACCCCGGAGCCGCCACCATTGAAAGTGACTGTGCCAGTCACCACAACCAGGCCGGTCCAGGTAAAACCCCCACCCAAGGTCAGGTCGCCTTCGACGATCAGGTTCCCAAAACCATTGACATTCGACATTTTCAGCCCACCCATATTCCCAGACGTTTCTGAATATACGGTGACAAAGTCGCCAGAGCTTCCGTAATTGTCGCCATTTACATCCGCGGTCAAGGTGATCTGCGACGAGGTGGAGTCCCTGAGAATCTCAACGTAGTTGCCAAGGTCGAGATCATCTGTGCCATTGTCAATCACACCATCCACAACCGCGCCACTCATGGACGTGGTTGCAGGATCGAGGGTATAGATCGCGGGCAGGTCAGCCACACTGCTGCAATTGTCGACGCCGGAGACTGTTGCCGAATTGCCGTTGCCGGTGAAATCCCCCTCCGAGTAAATGGCCCCGACAACCGCAATGCCAGGATTCCTGGCCACCTCGGCTTCAGTGACCTTAAAGCTGTCGCCGCTCCATCCGTAGGTGGTGATAATCTCCACCGGGTGATGTTGTGTCGTACTTGACGTTGTAAATTGCAACGCCTTCGTTGGTTGAAAAGGATCACCGTATCCGTAATAAACGATGCCACCCCGTGAAGCATTGGTGTTGGCTGCAGAAATAGCGTCGTCGTCAAAATAATGGGGATAACTGGTCGTATGACCTGCCTTTTCAGCATCATATTCACGTTTGTGCCTGATGCGGACGAAATAGGAAATATCGCTTTGCTTGCTGTTTGCCTGAATCGTCGTGTTTGTGAAGTCGCTGGAGGTGGGGATGTAATTACTCAGGCTGCTGTCATAATAGGGATCATCAGAGGCTGCCCAGGTGCCGTCCGTCAAGATGTAGGCCGACCAATCGG
>PVMK01122641.1_pt1 | contig 10358 bp, 11 predicted proteins | sample 1853481 | NCBI WGS metagenome assembly PVMK01 (sample SAMN08533507, study PRJNA380276) | Marine sediment metagenome, whole genome shotgun sequencing project. | reverse complement strand
AGAGTGGCTCCATGGGCGTTGATGCGGATATCAACGCCGTCACCGGCGATGGCGCCGAGGTCACCCTGCAACGCGCTGCCGTAAAGGAGCTTGGAGACAGTTTGCGCGGCAACCTGGTGCTGCCGGGCCACGACGTATACGAGGAAGCGCGCCGGGTATTGAACCCGACCATCAACCGCTACCCGGCACTGATCGTGCAGCCTAAAGGCCTGGCGGACATAAAAGACGCCGTCGATTTTGCGCGAGAATCGAACCTCCTCGTCGCCGTTAAATGCGGCGGGCACAGTTTCTCCGGCAAATCGACCTGCGATGGCGGCATGATGATTGACCTGAGCATTTTCCGCAGTGTGCGGGTCGATCCCAAGCGACGTATTGCCAATGTGTCCGGTGGCAGCCTGCTCGGCGACATGGATCACGACACGATGAGATTCGGCCTGGTTACCACCGCAGGTACCGTTTCGCACACGGGTGTCGGTGGCCTGACACTGGGTGGCGGTTTTGGCAGGGTTGCGCGACGCTTCGGTCTGGCACTTGACAACGTATTGAGTCTCGATGTCGTAACGGCCGATGGCAAAGTGCTTCGCGCCGACCCGCACGAAAATCCCGATTTGTACTGGGGCCTGCGTGGTGGCGGCGGTAACTTCGGTATTGTCACGAATTTTGATTTTCAACTGCATCCGATGGACCGCGAAGTCATCGGTGGCACAGTCGTCTTCCCGATGAGCGAAGCGAAGAGCGTGCTGAATTTTTATGCAGACTATGCGGCGAATGCGCCGGATGAAGTAGCCCTGGACGGTGGTGTTTCGGCCAGACCGGGAGAGCCCGCAGCCGCGTTCATTTCGGTTTGCTATAGCGGCCCGATGAACAAAGCAGACAAGGTGCTCGATCCGGTTCGTAAAGCCGGCACGCCCATATTCGACGGCTTAAAAGCCATGGACTACGTGGCGCTGCAAAGATCGGGCGATACCGACGATCCGCGAGCCCGTGGTGCTTACGTGAAGTCGGGGTTTGCCGCAGAAATAACGCCGGAATGATCGATGACATCCTGTACGGATTTGAAGAAGATCCGGTGCGTGGCATGGCATTCGTGTGGCAACACGCCGGTGGCAAGATTGGCAGGGTTGCATCCGATGCCACCGCATTTGCACATCGTCACGTCAGATTCGATTCGCTGATGCTGATGGACTGGCCAGCGAATATCGATGCGTCGGGGCACGTCAAATGGTTAAAGGAATACTGGGCGACGGTCGAACCACACACGCGCGGAGCGTACGCCAATGACATTGGCGAAGTACCACAGGACAGGATGCAAAGAAATTATGGTGGAAATTACGACCGGTTGCTGGCCCTCAAGAACCAGTACGATCCCGGCAATCTGTTCCGCCTGAACGCGAACATCGCGCCAACGGCCTGACGCAAAACGGCGCCGGAGTCGCCCAAAGCCGCATCGGTGCACTCATCATTCATTAGCTGCGCTGGAAATCCCAGGAATCTGGGCTACGCTTATTGAAAGTCATCAATAAACGCGCTGCTGACCTGGCACGGTGAGCCAGGCGCTATCGCGTATTGATGGCTAGCATCTGAATTGGTGAAGGAGAAAGAGATGGTCAAGATTATTATTACAGCAAAAGTTGAAGATGCCGCGAAATGGGAAGAGGGTTTCCGGACCCATGGCGATCTTCTCAGAAGCATGACGTCGACGGTATCGTATTTCACAATTTCGGCAGACAATGAATTGACTATATACGCTGATGTTGATGACGTAGACAAATACTTTGAGGTTATGGATTCGCCGGCCACGGAAGAGGCAATGGCCTTTGACGGCATATTGCGAGATACCGTCAAGGTTTCTGTTTTGGACAAAGAGTTCAGCTACTAGTCGACAGAAGCAATATTTGGGATACCCATCAATCGTCCAGAAAATCTCAAATAGCTAAATGATCTTAGTGGCCAGATGCCCGGGAGTGAACTTTTTCCGGGCAACCGGCCACTAATTCAAGGATGGTCAGGCTCCTGTCAATTTTGTCGCTGATCGTCCTCAACGGGGCGATTGCTGCTGAGAGCTCCTACTTCACAATCGCAGAAGCATTCACACTGTCATCGAGCGGCGAGAATGTCAGACTATCGATTCCAGTCGTAGTCGACAATAAATAGCCGATCAAGGCGATCATCATGAATGAATCGAGATGAATATACTGGAAGCGTGGCCCGCGATTGTTTTCGGATGGCCCGCGATCGTGGCGTCAATTGCCCTGTCGGCAATGGGAATAGTTCGTAGAAGACCCAAATGGCTTGTAGTAGCCGCTATCGTTGCGTTGCCGTTCTCTCTTTATTTGGCGGGTACCCCTGCGTTCGGCTGGCTCGGGCTGAGCATTCCTCTATTTTTGGCCGGAGCGAGTGTTGCCAGCCGTTACAATCACCCAAAAGTCGCGTGGTCTCTATTGGTACCCTACGTCGGGGGCATCGGCTGGCTGGCGATTGTGGTGATGAGTGAATGAATGCCCAACGCATCATTCTGATCCTGAATCGTGGATACAATTTCATACGATGAAACAAACCTTCGTCATACTGGCACTGCTGATCGCATTCCCTGTCATCTACCTGATCCGAAACCACATGAATTACGGCGAAGCACTACCGCCCGGATTTCCCGCAGACATTCCTATTGTAGAAGGGCAAGTTATCTCTGGACGACGTACCCTGTTTGAGGACGGCAGGGGATACGTCGTAGATATTCGATCTGACTTGTCCTATGGCGATGTCCTGAATTTTTACGCAGAAAAATACCGGAATAACCGCGTCACAGATGCACCGGGAATGGGGCTTAAGTTTTCCGTTGCCGATTTTCGCCTCGATGGCAAACGAATCTTGCTTGAGATTCACGTCAGGGAAGCAACGACCTACGTCACGATGGCCATACACATGGGAAAATGGTGGTAGCCGGATACAAATCTCATCAAAACTTCAAGAAACAGAGAGCCGATTTTTGATTTCTTCGGGGATCGAGGTGGCGCGTATCTCGTCATCGTCGGTTTTCTTCGCACACACCCGGATTTCCGTTCCTTCCGCGATTAGATCTCCGTCGATGCGGGCTTCGTGAACCATTTCGAAGGACTTGCGTTTCCATTCGCTGATGTGAGTCGTGATTTCAAGCGTGTCGCCCAGGCGAGCAGGTTTGATGAATTTCGATTTCGCCTCCGCAATGGGCAGGCCGATCAGACCGAATTCAGTTTGTAATACGTCAAGTGTCAGTCCAGCCTTGGCAAATAAACGCCAGGCGCTGGCATCGAACCAGCGGAAGAAATGTGGATAAAAGACAATAGTGGCCGGATCTGTGTCGCCAAACTCCACCGGAACGACGAACCTGCTTTTCACAACGGTTCATCTGCCGGATAGTCGTCATCACCCCAGACAGTCCACTTCGATTTCCCATTCTCCTGAACTCTGATCGGGCATAGCCTGATGATCCCCTCCTGTGCCCTGGCATTGGCCCAATCGATTATTTCTTCGATGGTCGCGAAGGCCGACATGTTTTTCAGGTTCCTGATCGTGGGGAAGGGCAGTTTCATGCTGCCATCACGTGAGCCGGCGAGCGCCTGGTTTGCCGTCAACCAGCATATGTCGGTTACTTCGCTGCCATCGTGCGTTGCGTTCTGCTCAGTCGGCATTTCGCCAAGAAAAAAACGGGTTGACCATCTCTTGTGCTTGCCAAGCGGTGTTTCCCAGTGCGCGAAGTAGTGCAGCACATCACAGGCGAGGCGCAGTCCCTGTGTCTCCAGGAATTCCGACCAGGGAAGACGCCCCTTGTCGACTTCGATTCGCAAAGCCTGTAGTTCCGGTGAGTCGCCTGCCCACTGACCATCTTTGTCGCGTGCGAGCAGGATGCCGGTCTCTTCGAATAACTCCCGGATTGCCGCACTGTAATAGTCAAGACCATCCTCGGGAAGGTGGAGTTCGGCATTGGCATCATCGGCCGTCTTTCCGTCAATACGGCCGTGCGCGTCCGATTCGTCATGATCGACGACACCGCCCGGAAAAGCGTAACTGTCGCCAAACGCATCGCCCGCGCGACGCTTGACCATCAACAGTTCGAGAGAATTTTCGCGCTCGCGCAATAGCACGACTGTCGCCGACGGTAGTGCCGGTACCGGGCTTATCCCATAGACGAATTCTACTTCGATCCGGTCTTCACGTAAGGATTGAATGCCGTATTGTCCACCTGTGACAGCTCGGATTCGGGCAATGGGCGGTGTCGGCACATAGTGCAGCGGCTTTGCCCCGCCGGCCTTGACTCGTGCCCGTGCTTCGTCTGGCGTCTCAAGCAACTGGCCGGCCGCAATCGCCTCTTTACGATTGGGGATTTGTGGCATGCCGTGACTGTTGGGCGGCGGCATCAGATTTGCGTTGTAGTAGGCGATTTTCTGCGTCTTTGCATCGATGAAACGCGTAAGGTCCAGGTCGCGTTTATTGACGCCTTTCCGCGGTTCGACACAAACGCCGTCGACGATTTCCAGGTCCAGCCACCACTTCTTGTGAGGATTACGGATGCCGTGTCCGAGCCAGTCATCAGCCCAGGTAGCGATAGGTACAAGGTATGGCTTCGCCCAACGCGCGTTGATGCCAAGCCAGCTTGCGATTTGTGTCGCGATTGGTCCGTCCCAGGTAACGACTTTATTCAGCGGACAAGTCTTCATGCAACGGCCGCAGGCGAGGCCACGTTGATTGGTCAGGCGATAGCGGGCGCATCGCTCGGCGTCGAGCTTCCACATCTCATAGCCGTTGAACATCACCTTGTCGCCCCAGGTAATCGCATCGCACGGGCATTCGCGCGCGCACTTGACGCAGTTCGAACAGAAATACTGCAAACCGAAATCGATCGGCTTGTCCGGGTACCAGCGGAATATCCGTGGTCATGACCACTGATTTGAAACGCGGGCCGACGAACGGGTTCAGAACCAGTTCGCCGATGCGGCTCAACTCTCCAAGTCCCGCAAGCAGAATAAGAGGAATTTGCAACACCTCGGAGTCTGCATTGGTCTGTGCTCGCGAAGAGAAACCAAGGGCACGCAGGTGCTCGGCCATAATTCCCTGAGACGACCGCACCGCGCATGTATGCACGCATTGATTGCGCACCCGGAGATGAAGTCATCGCCCGATGCACCCTCCATCGTGTCGTACTCCTGGTCGATCAGCATCACGACTGCATATTTGTGATGACATTCAACCGGCTTGCCGCCGTCGACATGCGAATACCAGGCGTAATCCGGAATTTCGCAAACGCCGGTGAGTTCGGCGCCCGAGAAAATAGGACACCGATTTCAGCGCTCGTGTGTTCTGTTCGGCGTCACGGCAGGACGCGTGCGGCGAATCGGCAACCGGGCCATCCTGGTGTGGCACCATTGCGCCAATCTGCTTGACCATGGCGGTCGCCAGTGGGTGTTTGAACGCGAAACGGGTTCGCTCCACCTGTGTCTTTGCGCCAAGATCGCCATGGATTGCACGATCGAAAAACGACGCGCGTTTAGGCACTCGCGGTACTTCATCATCAATGATCAGGGTGGTCGGCTTGTCGACACGATCCACGGTCTCCATCGCGAACTTGCTGAGATGGGTTGCCCTGCTGTTTTGCCGCCAGCGCTCCAAACCTGATGTGGCGCCGCCAATGCCGAGCCAGTACGCAAAATTCCTGGCCTTAGCAGCAGGTTGCGGCGAGAGCGGCTGGTCGGTTGCCAGTTCGTAGTCCGTCGTTACTGCGCAGACGGAGTACCGCTCGTCGACATACGGATTTACGATGCCGCCGTCGGTGCGAACACCGAGGCCCGACATCACCGTTAGCCGCTCGAGGTCAACAGCACCATGCCGGCTGTCGTGGGCTTGAGCCTCGAATCCCATCTGCTGAATATGATTGGCAATACTGATCGCAATTTCATAAGCACGAAATTCGGCGGTCTCCTCGATAACATCCCCCACCCAGGAATTTGCCAGCGAACCGTTTTCCGGCGTGCGGCTGTGCTCGACCAGTACTACGATTGCGTGACTGTGCTCGAGAGCAGTGCTATCTGCAAGCCAGCATGAATTGGTGGTTTCACAAATGCCTATCTGGCTGGCGTTGAGAAAATACCCGGAGCCCTTGATGTCGATCATGCGTCTTTCAAGATCGTCCGGCACTGGCGCTTTTGCCGAAACAGGCGCGTTGTCACGTAACCCGTGGAATATCTGGTGGTATTTTTCGATCGCTACGCCGAAACCTTGCGCTGTGGATTTTGCAGCCGGCGGTGTGGCCGACCTCGGTAAGCTGATTTCCGGCGCGAGTAGTGCCGGATCCCTGGCGATACGTTCCAGGGGGTAAGGGCCCAGGTGATATGGACGTGCCTTGTTGGAGAAAAAGATCATTTTTTATTCTGTAATTACCAGTACAGTTTTATTCTAGCAACATTATGGGAAAAACTTGTCGAGGAGGGCGCTGTAGCCCTGTATTGCCGTGCGCTGCATATAGAAGGACAGGCCCCGCGCGCCGCCGAGTTCCTCGCCACCACCCGCCCTGCCGGGCCCGCCGTGGACCAGGCCCGGCAGCACGGTGCCCGGTCCCGGTGAGATGCCGGCAACTTTCGAGCTCCCGTGCGTCAGCCTGCCATTATAGGGAGCAAGTCCGGTAAGCAATTCGCGGGCGAAATTCCGGTCATCGGAATAGACCGATGACACCAGCGAGCCACCGCCCTGCGCGCATGCATTAATAAGTGTTGCCGAGTCTTCATATGGCATGACGGTAACGACCGGTCCGAATATTTCACGCTCGTGCACGATGGGCGCCGCCGCGGCGTCGTCGACCTGGAACAGGTGTGGTGTCAAAAAGAATCCCTTGCCTAGGTCGGTAGCGGTGAGATTTTCCGGTCGCAAGGTGCCGCAGACCTGTGTCGCCTGATCGCTGAGCGCTTCGATGCCCGCCACAACATCGTCGAGTTGATTGCGGCTGACCAACGGGCCCATTCGAACATTGGCATCGGCAGGATTGCCGATAATGATGTCTTCCAGGCGCTCCTGCAATGCTTCGATGAAATTCCCGATTTGATCCGGCGGCACGAACACACGGCGGATCGCCGTGCACTTCTGCCCGGCCTTTTGCCGCACATCATTCGTCACTTCATTGAGCATCATCTGCCAGGTTTCATCGCCAGGCGCGATATCCGGGCCCATGATTGCGGCATTGAGACTATCGGCCTCGACGTTGACGCGGACGGATCGGCGCGTATGGGCGTCCAGTCCCCGCAACACAGCAGCGGTGTCGCCGGAGCCGGTAAATGCAAGCGCATCCTGTGGCTCGAGGTGATCGAGAAGATCACCGACTGAACCTGCGATGAAAGAGAATGCGCCATCCGGTAATACGCCGGACTCGACAATCACTTCCGTCATGCGATGCGCCAGCAGCGCGGTGCTGGTCGCGGGCTTGCTCACCACCGGCATTCCTGCCAGTAGGGCCACTGCCGCTTTTTCTATCATTCCCCAGGCAGGAAAATTGAACGCATTGACATGTACCGCGGCGCCACACATGGTCGTGTAGATGTGTTTGCCGCCATAGCGTGGCGTTCGGCCGAGCTGCTCGGTGTCGCCGTCGTTGATAATATGTCGGTCGCCTAGCTCCTTGCCGACATCCACATAGGCGAGCAAGGTAGCGGTGGCACCATCGACATCGAATTTTGCGTCGTTGCGCGTATTGCCGCCATTCGCGATCGATAGCTCGATAAACTCTTCCCGGTTCGCAAAAAGGGCGTCGTAAATCCCCTGCAGCTTTTCTGCCCGCTCGGCAAAGGTCATTGCGCGCAACGCCGGCCCGCCGACGTCCCGTGCGTGGACCAGCGCTGCCGAAAAGTCGATACCTCCGGTACCCGTTTCCGCGAGCGGCTCTTCAGTCGCGGGATTTAACAAAGTTGCGGTTTTGCCGTCGCCGCCTTGCCATTCGCCGCTGACAAAACTCTTCAGTTTCAACATCGATACCCTTTTGATTGCTATTCGAGGTCGTAAAACAGCTCAACCGGCAAGCCGGTGTAGCTCTGCGCGAATGCCCGCATCGCCTGGATCGAATGCGTCATGTTGTTTAGCTCGGCGAGCTGCATCTTGTGTTCGAACTGATTGTGGTCCGGAAAACGGTGCAGGTTATAGCAAAGCATCGAGGCAAATCGCTGCACCTGCCAGACGCGTTTGAGGCAGGTGTCGGAGTATTTGTCCAGGAAGGTCGTACTGCCTTCTTCGAAATACGACTTCAAGGCGCGGGTCATGATCTGCACGTCGCCGATCGCCATGTTCAGGCCCTTGGCACCGGTTGGCGGCACGATGTGTGCAGAATCGCCGGCCAGCAGCAAGCGGCCGTACTGCATCGGCTCGCAGACAAAGCTGCGCATGCCCGTTATTCCTTTTTGGAAGATGGGCCCTTCCTCTTGATGCCAGCCGTCGTTGGTTTCCAGCCTTGCATGTAACTCGCGCCAGAAGCGTTCGTCGGGCCAGCCCTCGATAGTATCTGCGACTGGGCATTGCACATACAGGCGGCTGACAGTCGGGCCACGCATGCTTTGCAGCGCAAAGCCGCGTTCATGATAGGCGTATATGACTTCTTTCGACGCGGGCGGTGTTTCAACCAGAACGCCAAGCCAGGCAAACGGATACTGGCGATCGTAAATCCGCAATTCCGTCTCCGGGATCATGCCGCGCGAGATCCCATGAAAGCCATCGCAACCTGCGACGAAGTCACAGTCGATGATCTGTTCCTTGTCTTCGTGAATGAATCGGACTGAAGGCCTGTCCGTGTCAATATCACGGATGCTGACGTCGCTCGTCTCGAAATAAAGCGGTTCGTCATAGCCCAGTCGCGCCGCGACCAGATCCTTGACGATTTCATGCTGCGCATAGACCCACACCGAGCGTCCGCGCGATAGCTCCTTGATGTTCAGCCGATGTGGTTCGCCACCGAATCGAATATCGATGGTGTCGTGCTGCAATCCTTCCTTTTGCAAACGATCGCCGACGCCCGAGTCGATCATGGCATCTACGGTGCCTTGCTCCAGTACACCTGCCCGCACGCGTTCCTCGATATATTGTCTGGATCTGTTCTCGACGATAATTGTGTCGATGCCGGAATTGTGCAGCAGGTGGCCGAGCATCAGGCCTGCGGGGCCTGCGCCAATGATTGCCACCTGCGTCTTCATTTCTTTTGCATCAACGCTTGCTCGAGACGGTGCAGCGTTTCCATCGCCGGCAATACCTTGCCAACGCTTGCCCTCGGTTCACGGCCTTCGCGAATCGATGCTACGAATTCGCGGTCCTGTAGTTCTATGCCATTCAGGGATACATCGACTTGCGACACATCGATCGGCTTCTCATAGCCGTCGAAGAGGTCGTCGTAGCTCGCGACATAAGTACCGTTGTCACATATATATCGGAAGAACGTGCCGAATGGTCCATCATTGTTGAATGACAAGGTTAGAGAACACATCGCACCGGACGGAATTTTCATGGTAAGACTCATATCCATTGCGATGCCGAGTTCGGGATGCAACGGTCCCTGCATAGCCTGCACTTCACTGGCAATCTCGCCGGTCTGATACTGGAACAGATCGACCGTATGGCAGGCGTGGTGCCACAACAGGTGATCCGTCCAGCTGCGCGGCTTGCCTTCCGCATTGAGATTGCTTCTGCGAAAAAACAAGGTCTGCACGTCAAGGTGTTGCAAGGTCAGTTCGCCAGACTGGATCTTTTTGTAGATCCACTGGTGACTGGGATTGAACCTGCGCGTATGCCCGGCCATTGCCACGAGTCCGGTTTCCTGCTGGACGGCGACGACACGCTCTGCATCGGCAAGCGATTCCGCCATGGGAATCTCGACTTCGACATGTTTGCCCGCCCGCATGACTTCGATAGCCTGGCTGGCATGCAGCGGGGTCGGCGTCGCGAGAATCGCTGCTTCGACGCCGTCCTGTGCAAGACCTTGTTCGAGATCAGTCGTCCAGTGCGGCACAGCAAATTCACTGGCAACCGCTTCGGTAACGTCTGCAACGCCACCGACCAGCGACGTAACCTCGACGTCCTCGATGTTGTTGAGCGCGGCAAGATGTTTCTTGCCAAATGCGCCTTCCCCCACCATGCAGATTTTCATTACCGCTCCACTCTCAAAATTATTGTTAGCCCAGGTCTTCCAGGATGATATGACCGACAGCGGTGTTCGACGCTGGAACATGATAATGCCGGTGAATCTCTTTTACCTGGTCATCCAGTGCGCCGCGCATGATTAACCACATGACAAGCTCGATGCCCTCCGAACCGGCTTCGCGCATGTAGTCGACGTGTGGAATGTTTGCGAGTTCATCGGC
>PVMK01123090.1_pt1 | contig 10359 bp, 14 predicted proteins | sample 1853481 | NCBI WGS metagenome assembly PVMK01 (sample SAMN08533507, study PRJNA380276) | Marine sediment metagenome, whole genome shotgun sequencing project. | reverse complement strand
CCCTGTCAACAGCCGGTTCCCTGATAGTTACAGCGGCCCGTTCAAGATGCTCCGGGCTGATGCCACGTTTCGCCAGTCTCTTTATAAATATGTCGTCCCAGACACCCTTTAGCGCTTCCTCGGCGTCCTTGAACTGGGGCATCACTCTCGGATTCCCGAGATTTGTCACCTCAAACCGTTTAACGCCGGCAAAGGCCAGTTCCTGAAGATAATATATCTTCGCCTCAGTGGGAATCCACGCCTCCTCATGCTGAAGCCCGGAGCATCTTGAACGGGCCGCTGTAACTATCAGGGAACCGGCTGTTGACAGGGCAATAACCTTAAAGGAAAAAGGGTACGGACCGGATCGTGTTTTGATGATGGTGTCAACAGACGAAGAACATCACTTTGCAAACAGCGGCATCACACTGCCTGAATATTGGAAAGAAGCGGAACGGTGCATCAGGAAATGTAAGGATGCAGGCATCAAGATGTGCGGGACAGTGAGCACCATCTGGGGGAGCCCTATATCGGGGCCTACGAGACTGGAGGATGCCGTTGAGTTTACAAAAAGATGGCTTAGCATTGGCGCCGATGACATAGAACATGCTGATCATGACGGCTCTGCGCCGCCCAATCAGGTCTACCGGTACTTCTCAATGATCCTGGACCAGATACCCAACCCTGATCTGCATGTGGCCCATTTTCATGTGAGCAGGGGGTGGGGTCTGGCAAACGTTTTGGCCGCCCTTCAGACCGGTATTGAAATTTTTGAGGGTACCCTTGGAGGAATCGGCGGGCAACCAACAAATTTTCTAAACCGGACACCAGTACCAGGGACCGGCGCCTATTATTACAAAGACCCAAATGTGGTTGGGCTTGTCACCTTTGAGGATATGTGTGTCATGTTGGATGAAATGGGGATCGATCTCGGAGGCATCAGTGTTGACAGGGTACTGGAAATCGGCACCTTGATGGAAAAAACCATCGGCAGGAGGCTTCGTTCCGAGTCAATTCTGAACGGCAGGATCCCAAAGGAGCCAAGGGAGGAATTCAAAAGAGCCAAGCTGCCCCGGATCAAAGAAAAACAGGGAGAAAAACCCGGACAGATAATACCGGGCGAGTGGCCGGGAAAAGCAGAGGTTCCGAGGAACTTGTTGGCCGGAAGAGATGCCAATTCCTTCAAGCCTTAGAAGAACCTAAAGTATGGTCAAATGGTCATCCAGGAGGTCTGACACAAACATATGGCCCGGTGAGTGGGTGATTGCAAGGGGAAGCGGGGCTGAGGTTGCAGCCAGTGTGGAGGTAACACCACAGGCCCAAAATACGGGTATTTCCCCAGGCCGGATCTCAACCGGATCGCCAAAATCCGGTTGTTCAATGTCTTTGATTCCCAGATCGTCCGGCGACCCCACGTGTATTGGAGCCCCATGTGTCAGGTGAAACCGTGTGGTCACTTGCGTGGCCCTGATGGCCTCCTCAGGCCTCATGGGCCTCATGGTAACCACCAGAGGCGCGGAAAATGGGCCCGCGGGCCGACAGACACGGTTGGTGATATACATGGAGACATTCTTACCTTCCTCCAGGTTCCTGACCGGCACCCCGGCCTTTACAAGAGCGTCCTCAAAGGAAAAGCTACATCCCAATAAAAAACTCACCATGTTGTCGTCAAAAACAGCGCTTATATCTTTTACTTCTTCGCCGGGTTCCCCTTTCCTGAAAACCCTGTAAAGCGGCAGATCGGTCCGAAGGTCGGCTCCCGGGGCTATGGTCGGTTCAACCTGACCCGGTTCCAGTACGTCCAGAATCGGGCATGGTTTGGGGTTGCGCACACAAAAAAGCAAAAAATTGAAGGCCTCGTCCTGTGGGAGCATGACCAGATTTGCCTGGACATATCCCGGGGCCGCACCGGTCGTAGGAACCTCCCACTCCCCGTTTCTCATAAGCTCCCGCAGTTTCCTCGGCGAAAAATCCTCTTTCATGGTTAAATCAAACCTCCACCGTTTAGGGCTGACCCAAATCAGGGTGCCAATTCTGCGAAGTTAATTTTGCGCAAGTTCTAACCTACTTTGGGTTCTGGGGAAGAAACTTCTCCACTTTTGCTTTTGCTTTCAATTCCTTAATAGTGGAAGTCACTTTCTTCCGCACTTTTTGCTGAGTCAGATACTGGGACAGCCTGTCCTTGACATCCTTGTAGGCAATTGTTCCACCGGGTTTTTTATCGGCACATTTGATAAGATGGTATCCGAAATCAGTCTCAACAATATCACTGACTTCACCTGGTTTTAAAACAAAGACCACTTCTTCAAAAGGTTTTACCATTTGCCCTCTCCCAAAGTAACCCAGGTCTCCACCCCTGGCGCCACTGGGACCTTCGGAAACCTCCTTGGCTACGACAGCAAAATCCTCACCCTTTTTGAGCCGTTCCTGGACTGTCATAATTTTTTTTCTGGCCGCAGCTTTTTCCTCTTTTTTGGCTCCAGGTGCGACCTTGATGAGTATGTGGCTTGCTTTCACCTGTTCGGGTTGCTTAAAAGCACCTTGATTGCTGTCATAGTAAGTCCTTATCTCTTTATCAGAAACCTTCGCGTTTTGTTCGAATTGTTTTTCAACAAACTGTTTAATAACCAAATTTTTCTTCAACTGAGATTTCAGTTCGGATTCAGTCAGTTTCATTCCCTTCAACATGTCCTTGTACTTATCTTCACTGGGGAATCTCTTTTTAACCTTGGTCATTTGTTCGTCGACCGTGGTTTCCTCGACTTTTGTTCCATTTTTGACGGCCGCCTGATACAGCAGTTCGCGGTCGATTAACCGCTCAAGGATTTCCTTTTTTAGCGCCATAAGCTGAGAATCGTTAGGAGTTTGGCCCTGTCTCATAAACCGCTGCTTGGCTCCAAGAAATTCCAAATCAAAATCCTTATTGCTGATAACAGCCCCATTAACAGTCGCCACTTTATCCGTCACGACCTTCTGTTCCGATGCCAGCCCGGGCAAGGCAAGCGCTTGCACGCACAGGCCCACAATCAAGGCCCAAGATAGTTTTTCAAATTTTCTCCACATTCCAATTTCTCCTTTTAAGTTTAGAAAAACATCTCAGCCTGAGTTATCACGATAACTCGGGCTGAGCAAAGTGCGGATTTCATTTGCTCTCTGCCTATTTTATCCGCACGGAAGAAGCACCTTCATCAGAAGATGCCAGACATATCTTGCCATTTTTTCCTCACCAAAGCCCTTTTGAAAAAGATCGGGTGGCTGGCAAGAAAACTTTGGCTAATGAAACAACGTCCCCGTTTACATCTGTTATTCAATTTCCCGATACCCCGGCGCAACTTCTATAGGGAGGCGAGGAGCGGTGATCGTTGTGTGAAATATCTCCTTCCTTTGCGGGGCGTAAATGTATAGCCAGTTATTCTCATGTTCGACTCGGTACCCTTTCTTGATGGTGAGCCCCAGTAGATTCTTCACAATCATCTTATTGACATTGCGGTGACCCACCAGCAAGGTGTGCCCGGAATCCGTCAAAGCATGCATGATCTTTTCCAGTGCGGGCAGGATGCGTTTATCGAGCATTTTGAGGTTTTCAGCCCCTCCCGGGAGCACAACATTTATTTCATCTCTGAGGAAATCGTGGTACATTCGCCTGGATAACTCGTCCGAGAAGTTGACCTTGTGCTCGCCCTCGAAAACCCCAAGCTCGGCTTCATCGAGTTCCGACATTGTTTCGATCGGGACGCCTTTTTCCTTGCTTAACGGACGAGCTGTCTCGATTGTTCGCTCAAGTGTGCTGGTGAAGATTCGGGTAATTTTAACGCTTTGAAGGGCAAAAAAGAGGTTCTTCCTCTGTCTGAAGCCCTCCGTGCTCAGTGGCCTGTCCTGCTGTCCCTGGATGAGACTCATGGCATTCCAGTCGGTTTGACCATGACGGGCAAGGAGGAGACAATTTTCTGCAAGTTCATCCAGGAACTGCCGCACGGACTGGTATTGCACAGACATTTTCGTTCAAATCTCCAAGCTGCTCAGGAACCCCTGGTGGAAAGTATATATATGCGCCAAAGGCGAAAAATGAGATTGAGGTAAAGGGCGCAGGTCAGGCTGATTAAAAACCATTTGACTATCCCGGCAGAACCCGAAAAAGCGTAAACCAGGAGCACTATAGAGATATAGAGGAAACGGATATCGCTTCCGGCGCAAATCCAGCAGAACAACGACTCGATAGACTTCTTTGGATAGTTTTGTTGAAATGCGGACCGGTACTTTTCAGAAGAGTTCGTAATCATAAAAACCGCGCCCATATAGGCAAAGAACCAGGCTCCCCACGTCAAATCAGGGGCCGCTTTTTGAACAGAGAGAAGGAGGGCGCTCGTAAAAAGAAGCTCGGCGCCCCTGTCAACCATGGTATCGTAAAAATCGCCCAGCTTACTCCCGCTCTTTGCAAGCCGGGCGATTTCACCATCCACGCAGGACCAGAGGCCGAATAACTGAATGAATAATACACCAATGATAGGAAAGCCAAAATAGATAAAGAGAGCCCCGGCGACAGCATGAAAAAAATCGATGAGGGTTGCCATATTGGCCGTGACCCCCCATTGCACACAAAAGCGTGTTATGTAACACGATATACGACGTTGTACCAGGTAGCAGTAGATACCGTCGCTCTCCCTTTTGGCGAGGTTGGGATATTTGGTGTCATCCTTTAATAACATTGGATTTCCATCAAGACAGTTTGATATTGTTCAGGGTTAAATACTCTTGAAGGTTATCAAGGAATCTTTCTATGTCGTCACAAGAAATAGCGCCCATATTGGCGAGCCGAAAGGTATCTTCTTTTGCCCCTTTTCCCGGATAAATAGTAAAGCCTCGCCGGTACAGGAAATCGTGCATCTTTGTGAAATTGTAGTTCTTATCCAGAGGTTCGATTATGGCCGTAAGAATTTTAGCATGAAACGTCTCTTCAAGAAGAAATTTAAAACCGAGCTTCTTGAGCCCAGCGGTCAGTACCCGGTACATTTGGACGTAACGGTCGGCGCGGCCATTTTCCGTTTCAATGAAATACTCGTTGATGGCCTGGCGAAGGGCATACAATATCTGGACCGGCGGCGTGAAATTGCATCTCGCCTTTTTTCAGACAAGAACCTGTAGTTCTGATAGAGGTTGAAATAGAAATTACGAGGTTTCAAAGCGCTGCTCTTCTCAAGAGACTCGCGGCTGCAAATAACAAACCCGACCCCCGCCATGCCCTGGATGCATTTGTTGGATGATGACAGAAGATAGTGGATTCCCAAATTTTTGACATCGATAGGGATTCCCGCAAAGGAGGACATTGCATCAACAATAAGTTCAATGTGGTATTTTGAGGCAAGATTGGAAACGGCCGTGAGATCGTTAAGGATGCCAACGGTTGTTTCGTGATGGACCATCGCTATATGGGAAATCAGACCTTTGTTTTTAATGATAACCGACTCAACCTCTTTGAAATCGATCGGCTCACCCCAGTCAATTACATAATCGATGTGCCTGATCCCGAACCCGTCGCAGATCTGTTGCATCCGCTCACCATAGGCCCCGTTGTTGAGAATGAGAGCCGCCCTGTCACCGGGGATTACCGAGGTCAGGCACGCTTCCAAGGCACCGGTGCCCGAGGTTGCAAAAAGGACTGCTTCATACAGTTCCCCGCCATGTACAATCCTCACCAGGTCTCTCCTGATCCCCTGGACAAGTTCACCAAACTCCTGCTCTCTTGGACATATATCCTCAACGACCATCGCATATTTAACCGAGTCAGTAGTCGTTGCGGGGCCGGGATTCAGCAAAACGGTACGTTCTATATCCTTTTTTATAGATACGGCCCGGTCCCTTTCCCCGTATGAGAGGATAAACAGTATCCCGGGCATTCTTAAAATGATCTTCATCGTCGATTTCCATCCAGGCGGGTTTTTCAATAAAGTCATAGTTGATTGATCGACTATTGCACAGGTCGGTCAGACAGTCCTCGTAGTCGTATAGGGGATATCTATCGAACATATCCTCTGCATGCCCTACCATTTCCCGGTAAAGATCAAGGGAAATGCGTGATATGCCACAAGTTCACCGCCAAGGTGTTTGATTTTCTTTATATCTTTTGACAAACAGACAATCGTGTCTCCCGATCGACTCCCACATACACTTCATCACCGAAGCCGGTCCGGCCCGATATCAGGATGGAGTCGGAATAAATTGAGTTGTGCAGGGTCTGGAGCATATTATATTCATAGATCAGGTCTGATTCGAGAAGCAGGATGTCGCCACAGATGCGATCACGGGCCATAAAGAGTGAGTACATGCTCCCGGTCACGGCAAAATCAGGGTTTCTTACTGTCGAGACAAAGGGATATTTCTTGGTGAGCTCATCGTAGTATTCATGCTGGTATCCGTTTACAATGACAATATCCGTGACGCCGGAATGTACCAGTTTGGCGATCGATTCTTCAATGATCGGCTTTTCGCCCAGTTTTAAAAATCCCTTTGGGTCTATCATCCACAACACCCCTTTAGCCTGGGAGCCGATTCCCGCCGCCAATATAACGGCCTGTCGTATATTTTTCATATTCTTAGATGTCTTTCAATAATTCTGAAGATAGCGAATGAATCGTTCCTTTACATGGAGGGGTGTTACGGATGGTCTGCCCAGATTTGTCATTGCACCTTTCTTGGTCTTGAAATGAATAAAGGCGGGTTCCTCAAACTTCGTGCGCAGGAAATCAGCCAGCGCATCCAGGCTGTCAGCGGCAAATGTGCGCTTGTAGCCAAAACCCGTGGCCACGGTTGAAAAGGAAACACCATCCGATACAGTCCTCTGCCCGCCAGTGGAATCGTGAACTTCATTGTCAAGCAGTATATGGATCAGGTTTCCGGGTTGGTATGCCCCGACAGTAGCCATTGTCCCGGTTCTCATCAGCAGCGCGCCGTCCCCATCCACCACATAGATTTTCATCCCCGGTTTATTGATGGCAATACCCAGCCCTAAGGGGAGGGCACAACCCATGGAACCGACCATGTAAAGTTGGTTGTCGCGATCGTCGAGTGCCCAGAGTTCGCGGCCCTGTAAAGCCGGTTGTGGCAATAACGGCGCTTCCCGGGTCCTGAAACCCCCTGTATTACCCTGAGCGCATCCTCGCGAGTTGATCTTTGAGTATAAGGAACGGCAAAGCTCTCTTTTCTCATGCAATCAAGATGAAAATCCTCGTTGTCCTTTGGGGATTTCAGTTTATATGGTTCCACATCATTTTTTCTCATGACAAAGGCAAAGGGGAGGCCTTTGGCTTCCATATACGAATCCGCCCTTTTGAGGGCGGCATCGATCTCGTTGGGTCGGTTTGGAAAGTACTCCCATTTGATCCTCATGACATCAAGCATGGAAAGGGTAATGGGGCCCATAAGTTGATGCTGAGGCTCGTCCGGCGGTCCCCCGGGCTGGCCGCGAAGAGTGATGATGAGCAGTAAAGGGAATCTTTAAAGTATGGGTCAGGGATGTCAATGGATTTACCGCATTACCCAGACCGGAGTTCTGAAACATTACGACGCTTTTCCCGCCCGCAAGTACGGCGCCCTGATGCCATGGCGACTGCATCGCCTTCGTTGGTCGCACCAACAAAATTGACTGCCTCATGGTCTATGACATAATTGATAAACGGTTTGAGATAGGAACAAGGGGGTTCCCGTAAAAAAATCATAACCGAGTGCCGAACATGGCGCCAGAAAGTCGCCTGCTTTTATCATATATTATACTCCTTATTTGCTAATGCCGGGTAAATCGTCCGGTTTCCGGGAGCGTATCAAAATTCTGATTCCTAAAGACGTGCGGGCCATCAATATTCTGAAGTTCGGGCTTGTCAGACGAGTCGCCCCCATTTCCCTGCGGCAGGTATCTTTTTTCAGCTTCCCGCAATTCATTGCATTTCTGAAGTTCAAAAATGTCCGACAGGGAGGCGACTTTATGCTCCACCTGGGCAAGCGACTCGGATTGATATATCTGGGCGGCCGTATTTTTCATGGCCGTAATAGCGCTTCGCAGGAGGTGGTTGGCCCAGATTGCAACACTGATGCCGTTGTCCCGAAACACACGCGTAGGCGTCTGAAAGTATTTTGTGGGAACGATTACAACGGGGCCGCGGTTTCCCCACTCCTGCATAAAGATTTCAATCTCCCTTGAAATCAGAGCGTTTGCTGTGCATCAGGATCGCGTCCGCGCCTGCCTCGTGATAGGCCTCTGCCCGTTTCAAGGCTTCGGCAAGCCCCCATCCTGATATAAAGGCCTCTACCCTGGCAACAATACAAAAGCTGTCATCCGCCTGACTGTCCTTCCCTGCCCTGATTTTGCCGCTGAACTCTTTGATATCGGCAAGGGGCTGCCTTTGGCCGAGAAAACTATTTGTCTTGGGGAAGAGTTTGTCCTCGATACAGACGCCTGCAACGTCCCCGCTGTTCAAGCTTTCTGACCAGACGGCGCATATTGTTATAGTTGCCATATCCCGTATCCCCGTCAAGAAGAATAGGAATCTTAACGGCATCGCTCATAAATTCAACGATTTCCAGTACCTGGGTCCAACTTAGCTCATTATTGTCACGAACACCCATAGATGCGCTAATGGCAAGACCGCTTGCCCAGATACAGTTAAACCCCGCATTTTCAACAATTCCGGCTGAAAGACCGTTATGGGCCTCCATCAGAAATTCCAACTCCGGGGAATCCAATAATTTTTTAAGAGATTCTGTTTTTTTCATAGGCTACTCCTTATTTTTAACATTCGCGATTAGTATTTCACACAAAGGCGCACACACTGCCGGATCGAGCTCGCCTTCATCCTTCGGACTCAATAAAGGCGAGGACCTCTTTCAGGGGTTTCTTGACTGCCGGAAACCCGGTGGGGCGATATCTTCTGTGATTCAAGGCAGATGGAAAGCAGTATTCCATCCAGTCATTGCATTTGAAATAGGTGTTCAAGATCTTCTCAGATCTATTCGGAATCAACACCGAGAAATCATGAAATCGTTTTCTTTGCAATGGGAAGAAATCTTCCTTGTTATAAACGAACTTTTCAGGGGGCAAGGTCATTCCCTTCCCTTTGAGATTGTGTTCCCATATGCCCAGCCAGGGAAACTTCCATGAAACACCCGGTATACTTTCCCCCGTTTCATGGTAAATGCGGTAGCCGCAACGTTTCCTGGTCTTAAAGAATGGGAGAAAAGGAATGCGTCTCAACATACGAACATCTTTGAGTAATAAATACCCTTTCGTCTCAAACCCGGGCCAGCATCGTTTTTCAAATCGTTCAATGTCAAAGATGATAATATCCAGATCATCATCCCAGGGAATGAAATCACCGTGGCGAAGCAACCCCAGCAAGGTACCAAACATGAGACAGTAATCAACACCTTGCGCCGTAAGGATTTCATCAGCGTCTTTCAACAGCCTGAGCGCTTCATCCTTTTGATCGAAAAACCCTGTTTTCTTGAAATATTCCAGCCCGTTTCTGCCCATACTCATATTTCCATTCTTGTACAGATTTTAGATAACTTTTTAATATAACAATAAAAAAAAGATGGTTTGGAAGTTAAATCTTGTATTATCTCCGAAATGATTCTGGGCATTCACGCTTACACTTGGGTGTCCACTATCGCCTTCACTATGTACGCAATCAAATCCTTTATCAAAACCACCTCCGTACTTGGTTTCAGCAATTTCGCCTCTTCCGTGCAAACCTGAAGAACCCACCTAAACGACAGGTGTCTAATTCTGGGCAATAACAAGGCTTACCAAAGTGCCTTGTGTGTCAGGGGCGTAGGAATCGACTAAATGGACCACCTTAATATGGAGGCCCCCCAGGTCAGGCCTGCTCCAAAGCTGACGAGAAGGACGTGGGGGTCTTTTATCAAACGGCCTTCTCTGTTGGCTTCATCCAGGGCAATCGGTATTGTGGCAGAAGAGGTGTTCCAGTACCTGTGGATGTTCGTATATACTTTCTCCATGGGGATATGCAGGTTGGTTGCCAAGGCCTGTACGATCGGAAAGAAAAGAATCCTGGGGGTCTTTTTGGGGGATTAATTCTTAGGAATGCCTATCCTAACACAAATTCTCTCAAATCAATTTCCCTGCGGGCTGCACGAAGAACATCAATCAGCAGAAGGTTTATCCCCACTGCACCGCTGTAATATTTCCCGATACCTTATGTTCCGGTCTTTCGATGCTATCAAGAGCCGAATCAAGTCTTTGAGCTTTTGCTTTACACCTTAAAGCCGTAATCGTTCGATAGTCTTGAATGACAACTTTTACAATAAAACCTGTTTGCACCCTTATCTCTTCCACAAATTATGCATGCGTTATCTGCTCGTTTCTTTTGT
>PVMK01116394.1_pt1 | contig 10360 bp, 7 predicted proteins | sample 1853481 | NCBI WGS metagenome assembly PVMK01 (sample SAMN08533507, study PRJNA380276) | Marine sediment metagenome, whole genome shotgun sequencing project. | reverse complement strand
TTATGCTTCAGGCTGCGTCTCATTAACATTCTCCAAGCAACAATCTGAACTGCCGCAACTTCACTCCACATACTTTCATTTAAACAACGCCAGTGATTAGAATCCATAGCATCCGGATTTTCAATTTGGTTTATACACGTTGCACAAATTAAAATACTATCTTCTACAGTTCCTTTTGATGTTGGAGGAACTTCATAAACATCCAAATTTTCATCATTCGTACATAATTCACATTTAGAATCGCTTCGTTGATGCAATTTTTTTAAAATACTCATTTTACTAATTTTTTAGAAATGCAAAAATACATCTAATAAATAGTAATCACAACTAACATTTTAATTTGGGCGTTCCCTTTCAGGTCGGGCTGTACGCTATAAGTCCTCGCTTTCGCTGCGGGATTTTCACTTCCATCCCTAACGCAATAATTAACTTCAAAAAGAGTTTTAATTAATAACTTCAAACATTTTAACACTTTCCTAAGATAATATTCAACAATATTATACGTTATTTGCTATACCAACTACTATGTTATGATTAAACAATTTTTTTGGATGTGCTCTGGCGCTGATACCGATATATTAAAAAATAGCTCAAAAGCCGAACAAACTAAATTCGCCGGAATAGGTGGAACCGTATTTTTTACCGCCGTTATGGCTTTTATTGCGGGTAGTTATGCGCTGTTTACCGTATTTGATAATTATATTCCATCTATATTTTTTGGATTGGTTTGGGGATTACTCATTTTTAATTTAGACAGATTTATTGTTTCTACAATTAAAAAAAGTGATAACAAGTGGGAAGAAATTTTACAAGCCACACCTCGAATTGTATTGGCAATTATAATTGCTATTGTAATTTCAAAACCGTTAGAGCTTAAAATATTTGAAAAGGAAATCAATCAAGTTTTATTGGAACAAAAAAAACGATTTAACATTGGCGAATAAAGCTCAAATCGCTAACCAATTTACACCTGAAATCAAATCTCTTCAAGATGAAATTAGCACTTTAAAAACTGAAATTGAAACGAAAGAAATTGAAACCAATAATTTATACAACACTTACATATCGGAAGCCGAAGGAACTGCAGGAACAAAATTATTAGGAAAAGGCCCAGTATATAAAGAAAAACGAGAAAAACACGATACTACTTTAACCGAATTACAACAATTAAAAACTGATAATAAAGCTAAAATTACTGAAAAAGAAAGTCATATTGCTTCATTAACTACGCTTCAAAAAGAACAAGAAGTAAAAACACAACCCATTATTGATGGTTTTGACGGATTAATGGCACGGATTAATGCTTTAACAAAACTTCCATGGCTTCCATCATTTTTTATCTTTTTATTATTTCTGGCTATTGAAACCTCACCAATTTTGGCAAAACTGATTTCACCTAAAGGAGAATATGATTTTAAATTACAGGATATTGAAAATGCCGCAAAAACTTGGGTAACTCAAAAAGAAAACCAACGCAACAATGTTTTAAATACAGATAACGCTTTAAATGTTGCTATATACAACGAGCTTGCCGAAGAAGAAGAATTGTACAATTACAAAAAACAAAAAGCACGAGAAATTTTACAATTTCAGGCCGATGCTTTTCATAAAAGCCAGAAAAGAATTATTGGAAATTAAATATTTACTCGTTTGGTGTATTTGACATTTCAAAAATAATTTCACCTCCATTTGAAATAGCTTTATGAGCTAACATAAATCCATCTAATTTAGCTCCATTTACAATTACTTTATCAACATAAATATTATCTTCACTTTGATTTTTGACTAAAATTTTAATTGTATTTCCATTTTCCAAATGGATAACAGCCTCTTTAACCAATGGACTGCCAATTGCATATTTACCAGAGCCAGGTGTAACAGGGTAAAACCCTAAGCTACTAAAAATGTACCAGGCACTCATTTGTCCAGCATCATCATTTCCGCATAATCCCTCAACCGTTGGCCCATACATTGTATTAAGAATCATTCTAACACGTTCTTGTGTTTTAAAAGCTTTACCCGTCCAGTTATATAAATAAGGAATATGATGGCCTGGCTCATTTCCATGAACATAATTCCCTATAATACCATCTCTTGTAATATCTTCATGTTTTTCAATGTATTTATCATCAATTTTCATAGAAAATAAGGAATCTAAATGCTGGCTAAATTGCTCCTTCCCTCCCATCATTTCAACCATTTTATCCAATTGATGCGGCACATAAAGACCATAATTCCAAGCATTCCCTTCTATGAAACCCTGACCATGAGTATCCATTGGGTCAAAATCACTTCTAAATTCTCCATTTGCTAATTTAGGCCTCATATATCCTGACTTAGCATCATAAACATTGTTGTAATATTCAGAGCGATTCAAAAATTCATTTTCAACATCAATTTTATTAACCTGTTTTGCTATTTGAGCTATACACCAATCATTATATGCTAACTCTAAGGTTTTTGAAACTGAAGAATGACTCTTATCATCCGGTACATATTGATATTTTATATAATCTCCAAGCCCGTCAAAATAAGAAACATTTGCTGTACTAACAGACGCCTTCAAGGCGTGATTTTTATCAAAATCTCCCACATTTTTTATCATAGCATCAGCAATAACAGAGGTAGCATGATACCCTATCATACACCAGTTTTCATTCGCATAATGACTCCAAATAGGCAACATACTATGAACACTTTCATCATAATGTGCCAACATAGATTTTATCATATCATTATTTCGTTTAGGTTGTATAATGTTGAATAAAGGATGCAAAGCTCTATAAGTATCCCAAAGTGAAAAAACAGTATAATTTGTAAACCCTTCCGAAGTATGAATATTTTGATCCAACCCTCTGTACTGACCGTCAACATCTTCATATAAAACCGGACTTAGCATCGTATGGTATAATGCCGTATAAAATGTAGTTTTATCTTCATTAGTTAATGATTTCACCTCAATTTTAGACAATTCAGCATTCCATTTCTCCACTGTTTCAGCTTTGGTTTTTTCAAAATCCCAATGAGGAATTTCAGCTTCTAAGTTTTTTAATGCGCCGGCAGTACTAACTGGTGATAACGCAAATTTAATATTGATTTTCTCGTTTTCATCTGTATCAAAATTAAAATAGGCTCTGATATCTTTACCTGCAATTTCAGGGAAATTTTCAGTTTGATTAAAACGTCTGTAAAAACCATCATACGTTTCTTTATCATATTTTTTATGCCCATAACTTTTAAAAGGTTTAGAAAAAGACATCGCAAAAAATACTTTTTTAGTTCTTGCCCAGCCTTTTGTTTGTCTGTAACCGGTTATTAAGGAATCATTTTCAACTCTAATAAAGGTCCAAACATTTTTATTATCATGATGGTAGACATTATATACCAAATCTAAAATAATATGAGAACTGTTCGATTTTGGAAACGTGTATTGGTGAAATCCCACACGATCACTTGTTGTAAGCTCTGCTCTAATGTTATAATCATTTAGAAGAACTTTGTAATAACCAGGTGAAGCATTTTCATTATCATGTGAGAATTTTGAGAAAAACCCTTTTTCTCCTTTTTCAGTTTGTAAAGGATCTAAAACCAACTTACCTATTGTTGGCATTACTAAAAAATCTCCTAAATCGGAATGACCTGTTCCACTTAAATTGGTATGTGAAAAACCAATAATTATTGAATCTCTATATTGGTATCCTGCGCAGTATTCGTATGTTTCTCTATTATAACTTCCATCATCCTTAAACATTACCTGAAAATTGGTTTGCGGGCTTAATTGTACCATCCCAAAAGGGGCTGTGGCGCCAGGATATGTATGCCCCATTTTACTTGTCCCAATAAAAGGATTTACATATTGAGTATAATTTATTGGTGACTTTACATACCCTTTTTCTTCTTTTTTATTACAAGAGAAAAAAAAGAATGTCCCTAATAAAACAATTAAATATTTTCTGAATTTTATACTTTTTTTATTCATTTTTTAAAGGATGAATTAAAACACTATAGCCTAACCACTTTCGCAACTTATTATAAATACGCTGCTGATCTTCTTTAGAAAAATCTTTTATTCTGGTCTTATGTGAACCTTCTTTCAATACCATTTTTAAGGCATCAACATGATGTTTTGGATTTGGCGCACAAGCTCCCCAAGTATCATATTCACCATAAATATATAAAATATGCTTGCCTTTATTTTCAACAAAATCACGTACTTCTTTTATGTATTCGCTATTATAAGTTAAATCAACATCTTTTGGAGCAAATCGTAAATTTGTTGGTTTATGAACTACTTGAATTAAATCTTTCACGGGTTCGGTATCAAAACCATAATAACCCAACTCCACCATATGCTGATAATAACTTGGCAACAAATCGTAATAAGTTGCATCGTTATAAAAACTAATACCTACTACTCCGTTTAAATAATCAAATAATTCCTTCGCTGTTGCGGTTGAATTAGGAATATCTTTACAATTTCCTCCCCATTGCCAAAATGAAAATGGAAATTCTAATACTGCATATTCCAATGCTTCTTCCATAGAAAGTTCTGTAAATTTCATTTTTTTAAGCTCCGAATATGCAGAAATCTCATCCAAAACAGCATCCCTATTTTCTAGTAATTGTCGTTGAAATTTTACAATTTTAGATCTACATTCATCTGTTCCAATAGTATTTATATGTTCTTCTGTCCTTGGGTCTTCTTGTCCATTTATTAAAGGAGCTACATAAGGTACTGCCACTTTAACGTCCCAAGGATATTTCGACTTATAAATTAAAACGGTTTCACCTCCCTTACTAATTCCGGTTGAAATCCATTTCCCTGTATACAACCTCTTTAATTTAGTAACTAATTGATGATAATCTTCAATTGCTTGATCATTGGTTAAATATTCCCAAGGAATTGAATCTGGTCTTGATTTCCCATAAAAACGATATTCAACTTGGACCTGATTTCCTTTAAATATTTTACTTAGCTCATAGGTTCTTGGTGTAGCATTATAACCTTCCGTAACCAAAACCACCGGCATTGACTCTTCTACATGTGACAAATAAACATAATGTTTAAATGTTCCTGCTTCAGGATTTTTATGATCTAAAGGTTCATTTAAAACCAATTGAAAAGCGGTTGTAAAATGATCTTTCGCATCCATTTTTGTAATTTCAGCATTAGGAAATAATTTTTCTAATTGTTGTTGAAATGTTAGAATTTCTACTGGATCTAACTTTACTGTTCTACAACTAACAACTGAAAAACTAATTGCGACAAACAACAAAAGGGATTTATAAAACTTCATTCGATATTATATTTATTGAAAAATTAAAGGTAGTTCTTGCAAAAAGTATATCAACATACTTTATTAACTTAGATTCGTGCTATTTTATCAAAAATAGTGATAAATAATACATTAAAAATATTAATCAGTACTTTTATAAAAAGAAACAATTTTAATGAAAGACATTGTACTAATCGATGATAATTTCATCAATACAAATACTAACTTTCCTGAGTTAATTTCAGTAATAAAAAATGCATTTGATTCTTCAACAATTGAAGTCCCATTGCGCCATCATCATGATTTTTCAAACCCAAAAGAGCAGGTTGATTCCACTTTATTACTTATGCCTGCCTGGAATCCAGGAAAAGAAGCTGGTGTAAAAATAGTGACTGTAAGTCCTAATAATGGCAATTATAATTTGCCATCAATTCAAGGGACTTATATTTATTTAGATGCTCACAAAGGAACAGTAAAAGCTATTTTAGAAGCGAAAGCATTAACCGCAAAACGAACAGCAGCAGCATCTGCATTAGCGGCTTCTTTTTTAGCAAAAAAAAATGCCTCTTCGTTATTAATGATTGGAACTGGGGCCTTGTCAAAAAATTTAATTTTAGCACATTCAAGCGTTCGACCTATAAAAAGAGTTTATGTTTGGGGACGAAATTTAATTAAAGCACAAGCCATTTGTGATGAGCTTACTAATGAAGAATTTTCAATTTCTGCTGTTGAAACCATTGAAGAAAAAATTTCAGAAGTTGATATTATTTCCTGTGCCACACTTTCAAAAACACCACTTGTATTAGGGAAATATTTGAAAGAAGGGCAACATATAGATTTGGTAGGTGCTTATAAAAAAGACATGCGTGAATCCGATGATGAAGCCATAAAGAAATCACAAATTTATGTAGACACTTACCAAGGTGGACTAAAAGAAAGTGGTGATATTGTATCACCTCTTCAACAAGGAATAATTTCAGAAAAAGATATAAAAGCAGATTTGTTTGAATTGTGTTCAGGTAAAAAGGAAGGAAGACAAAATGATAAAGAAATCACTTATTTTAAATCTGTTGGACACGCTTTGGAAGATTTAGCAGCGGCAACTTACTACTATGAAAAATATAAAAATGAGTAATACTTATCAAAATATTTTATCAAAAACTGAATTTAAACCTAACAAAAATTGGTTGCAAATTAAAACCATTGATATGCACACTGGTGGCGAACCTTTGCGTGTAATTGTTGATGGTTTTCCTGAATTAAAAGGAAGTTCTGTGTTAGATTACAGACGCTATTGCAAAGAAAATTATGACGATTTACGTACCGCATTAATGTTTGAACCTCGTGGACATGCTGATATGTATGGTTGTATTTTATTACCTCCAAACGATGAAGAAGGAGATTTTGGAATTATTTTTTTGCATAATGAAGGCTATTCCACCATGTGTGGCCATGCGATTATTGCAATTTCAACATTGGCAATTGAGATGAACTGGATTGAAGCAAAAGAAGGTGATAATGTTTTAAAAATTGATGCTCCATGTGGAAGAATTACTTCCTTTGCAAATGTAAAAAATGGTGAAGTTACAGGTGTTCGTTTTCATTGTGTTCCAAGTTTTGTAGTTGGTTTGGACAGAAGTGTGGTAGTTGAAGGCTTAGGAAAAGTAACCTATGATTTGGCTTATGGTGGGGCTTTTTATGCCTTTGTAGATATGAACAATAACAACTTTGATTTTGATTTGACACCTGATTCTTACAGAACTATTATTTCAAAAGGAATGGAAATTAAAAATGCTATTATGCAACAAGATAAAGAAATTTTACATCCTTTTGAAAATGATTTAAGCTTCTTATACGGAATCATTTTTATTGGAGATTCACTCCATAAAAACATTGACAGCAGAAATGTTTGCGTTTTTGCTGAAGGTGAAGTCGACCGTTGTCCAACGGGTTCTGGAGTTTCAGGAAGAATGGCTATTCACAAAGCTCGAAAAGAACTAAAATTTGGTGAAACCATGACCATTGAAAGCATTACAGATTCAGTTTTTAAAGGATCTATAATTTCCGAAGAAAATTACGGTCCGTTTACTGCTGTTATTCCACAAGTAGAAGGAACAGCTTATATTACAGGTATGCAAACTTTTATTATTGATCCAAAAGACCCTATGAGAAATGGATTTATTTTAAGATAAATTAAATCATGAATTCATAATTGCCTCAACATCTTCAATTTCTATTGGCATTGAAGCAGTTAAATTAATATTTCCGTTTTCGGTAATTAAAATGTCATTTTCCAAACGGCACCCTATTCCTTCTTCAGCAATGTAAATTCCAGGTTCACAAGTCACCACCATTCCAGCTTCAAATGGTCTGGTATATAAGCCAACATCATGCACATCTAATCCAATATGATGTGCTGTTCCGTGCATAAAATATTTTCTGTATAATGGTTTTTCTGGATCTTGATTTTTAACTTCTTCAGCATCCAATAATCCCAATTTTATTAATTGTTCTTCAACTAAACCTGCCATTTCCTTTTCATATTCAGCAGAAATAACTCCAGGTTTCAACAATTTAGAACCTTCTTTTAAACAATGTAAAACGGAACTGTAAACTTCCTTTTGGCGATCTGTAAACTTTCCATTTACAGGAAAACAACGTGTAGTATCAGAATTGTAATTTGCATAACAAACTCCGAAATCCATCAAAATCATGTCACCATCTTTACAGATTGAATCGTTTGTATTATAGTGTAATGCACAAGCATTTCCTCCTGATGCAATTATTGGCATAAATGCATGACCTCTTGCTCCTTTTCTAATAAACTCATAGGTTAATTCAGCTTCCAACTCATATTCTAACATTCCTGATTTCACAGCCTTTAACACTCTTTCAAAACCTCCAACACTAATATCAGCTGCTTTTTGCATCAAAACAATTTCTTCCTCCGATTTTATTTGACGAATTTCCCGAGTTATTTTTGCGGCACGCTTATAATTGTGCAATGGATAACGCTCTTTGCACCAAGATATCATTCTATCTTGTCGCGTATTCATTTCAGCTGTTAACGTTTTTTTATGCTCGTTATGTCCTAAATAAAAAGTATCTGCATCAAAAGCCATATATTGAATTGCCAATTCAAAATCTTGTAACCATTTTACACTCTTCACACCTGAAACTTCCAAACCTTGCTCTATAGTTAACTTTTCCCCTTCCCAAATTTTAATTAAATCGCTTGTTTCTTTTACAAATAATATTTCTCTATTTTCAGGATTTGCAGCATCTGGATATAATACTAAAATAGATTCTTCCTGATCTACACCTGATAAATAAAACAGTTCATTGTTTTGAGCAAAGCCCATTACATCATCTGCATTATTTGGCATAATATCATTTGAAGTTAATATTGCTATGGAATTAGGCTCCATTTTAGCTATAAAATTTTGTCTGTTTTTTAGAAATAATGAAGCTGGTATTTGTTGGTAACGCATATAATTATTTTTAATTAAATCTTTCTACTTAAAACGGTTCTAAATTTAGTGATATTTTTTGATCAGAAATAATTTATGAAACTAATTTTCCATTACTTAAATACTAAGTTCAACCCATCATAGAAAGTTTCTTTACTATTGTTAAATTTAGATTACAACCAGTTAAAATGCATACCAAATTTTCACTGATATATATATCAATACAATAAAGTTCTTCTACTTATTTATTTTTATAGTATTGTTAGTTTTCACTCCATCAACTGAACGAGTAATTCCCAACGGATTTTCATTTTTTAATTCATTTGGCAATAGTTCATTTGGCCAACTTTGAAAACTAAACGGGCGTACCCAACGTTTGATTGATTCTATTCCAACCGCTGTAAAACGACTATCTGTTGAAGCCGGATAAGGTCCACCATGAACCATTGCCGGACAAACTTCAACTCCTGTTGGAACACCATTAAAAATAATTCGCCCCACTCTATTTTGAAGAGCATTTATAATTTTTGAATAATTTTCGAATTCATTTTCAGCTAAAATTGTCCCTGTTAATTGTCCTTCTAATTTTGAAATAATCGCTTCCAACTGTTCCATATTTTCGCATTGAACAACCATAGAAAATGGTCCAAAAACCTCTTCATGCAATGTTGTATTTTCTAAAAAAATAGTTCCTTCTACTGTTGTAATAGCTTGACGGCCATAATTTTTTGATGTATTGTTTGAATAATTTGCCGTTGTTTTTAATCCATCTTGTTCTTGCATTTTTTGCATGTTGGTTTCATACGCTCCAATAATATTAGGATGCAACATACAACTAGGTTCAATCTTCACAATTTCTTCAGATAATACTTGAATGAAATTGTCTAAATCACTTCCTTTTAGTCCTAAAATCAACCCTGGATTTGTACAAAACTGACCACTACCCAACGTAATTGAACCTGCATAGGTTTTTGCCCAATCCATTCCTTTTGTTTTAGCTGCATTTGGCAACAAAACCACCGGATTTATACTTCCCATTTCCGCAAAAACGGGGATAGGTTCTGGACGCTGTGCCGCCATATCATACAAGGCTCTTCCTCCACGAATACTTCCAGTAAATCCGACTGCTTTAACCTCTGGGTTTTTCACTAAAGAAACACCAACTCCAATTCCGCTACTATTTAAGTTTGAAAATACACCATTAGGCATTCCTATTTTTTCAGCAGCTGTAATAATTGCTGAAGCGACTAATTCTCCAGTCCCTGCATGCATTGGATGTGATTTTACAATTACAGGACAACCTGCTGCCAATGCTGCCGCTGTATCTCCTCCAGCTGTTGAATAAGCTAATGGAAAATTACTAGCTCCAAAAACCACTACTAGACCCAATGGAACAAACATTTTACGAATATCAACCTTTGGAATTGGTTGCCGATTTGGATCGGCTGTGTCAATTACTGCTTCTACCCAGGATCCTTCTTTTACCAATTTCGCAAATGAACGCAATTGAAAAACAGTTCTTCCACGTTCTCCAATAGCTCTTCCCTCTGGCAAACCAGTTTCTGAGCAATACGTTTGTATCAACTCATCTCCTAGGCCTTCTATTTGATTAGT
>PVMK01179290.1_pt1 | contig 10361 bp, 6 predicted proteins | sample 1853481 | NCBI WGS metagenome assembly PVMK01 (sample SAMN08533507, study PRJNA380276) | Marine sediment metagenome, whole genome shotgun sequencing project. | reverse complement strand
ATCATGCCCCTACGGTGTGTTTATCTATAACCTACTACGGTCAATGCGTAAGATGCATAAATGGGGTCGCCGGTGATACCGAAGTGGATCCGGAGTTGTTGGACCTTGGTGTTGTCGACAGTGATCTGCGTTTCACCTTGGCCACATAGTATGATCTTATTGGTCGAGTTACCATTTTCATACACGGTGGCACGCAACTGCGGGCCCGGGACGCCGGTCAAGGTGCAGTCCAGCGTCACCCACGTTGTCTGGCTGGAATTGTCGTTGTTAGGGAACTCAAACTCCACCCAATCTTCTTGATCGCCCTCGGCATAAGATACCTGCTCGTTGAAGGTAAAATTGCGGGTACCGGTGGGACTCATGAAATGAGAAACGGCCGGATTTTGCAATGAGTCGTTATCAAACGGGGCTATAAGCGCCGTGTCAGTTGGCGTCGGGGTTGGGGTGGTTGTGGCTGTGGCGTTGACATCCTGGGTCGGCGTGACGGTTGGCGTGGCCGTGGTGGTGGTCGTGCCGTCTGTTGTGGGCGTAGCTGTCGTCGTGCTGGTGGCGGTGGCTGTCGTCGTGCTGGTGGCGGTGGCTGTGGCCGTGTGAATTGGGGCGGGCGGCGGGGGCACAGCGGCAACAGGCACGTTCTCGGCGTTTTTGGAGGAAGAGTATTGCGGAAGAGCAGATGACCAACATTCAGCACCGGTCCCGGGCGGGCAGGCGATCTTCCACCAGCCGCCATCTGGGCTGCGGCCGACAATGAGGGCACTGGATCCACCGCGCAGAGCGCCGACCACGCCATAATTGGTTCCCGGTCCCCGGCGGACATTGAGGTCTACCAGGGTGATCATGGTTGGCTGGCCAGGTTCGGCCGTGGGTGGGGACATTTCAGGCGCATCCGGGGCCGGGGGCTGCTCTTCGGCCGGTGTGGGGGTGGCGATGATGATCACCGGCGTCTGGGTGGGCGCATCCACCTGAGGCGGTGGGGTGACCGTTGGCGCAGCCGGTTCGTCACTATTCCCCAGCACACTACAGGCGAGCGTGGGCAAAGACAAAAGCACAATCAATAGGAATAATTTGTCTAGACGATAACGTTTCACGATTATTGTTTCCTCCATATTTTCCGGCGGCCGTCAGCCAGCCTCAGTTCAGGCTGTCGCCGGGAGAACGGGCGGCACATTGCCCATCGGTTGTGTATCCTGGTGTTCCGTCGGTGCAAGGTATTACCGAGAGAAGCTGCAAAGCGCAGCTGCATAGAACAAGGCCAAGTATAACGATGCTTGATCTATTTGGCCATATGACTCACTTACTATTGCCGGGTCTGGTGGGCATTGTGGTGCCAGTTTCCAGGAGATATAGGGGGTCTACAGAGGACAATCACAAGGATTGCCCCTACAAAGGGCGACGGGCCAGGCGGGAAATGGTCGGCCGGATATGTTCGTAAAACGCTGTGATACCGGGGCGTATGAAGCGCAATTCAAATATGTCTATGTGCCGTTTGTTGTGGCAGATGAATAGGACTGTGCAGGATCTATCATAGCGGGTTTTTGCCAGATCCCAATACGAAAAAGCCGCTATCTCAGTGAACTGCTAAAGCAGTTCCTTAATTTTCTCATTCAAGCTCTCCACGTATCCACTTGCGTCGATGTCTTTAAATATCGCCAGGGCTTGTTCCAGTAGATCCCGGGCGCGCGATTTATCTTCCTCCGCACCGCGGGCCAGGTGCGCCTCAGACCAGTTTTTGAGGGTATCGGCCATGAACCAGGGGTAATCGCTTAAGACTGGTAGTTCAACGGTCTTTTGGTATGCCGCCCAGGCCCTATCCCATTCTTTCCTGGCAGCAAGAAGTTGGGCTTCTATCAGGTGTACCCAATATTCAGGCCAGGCGGCCGGGTTTTCCTGATAGGCTGTCCACGCTTTTTTCAAGTATGTTTTGGCTTCCTGGTGGTTTCCTTTTTTTATGAACAGTTGGGCTACAAGGGCAATGTAAATTGGATGGTTGGGCTCGATTTCCAACGCGCGTTGAAGTAAACCATAAGCGTAATCAAGTTGGTCTGGTTTCCCCATTTCGATCAACAGCCATGATGTAGCTCCGATCGTGTTACTCACCGCTAATTTTTGATCAAGTTCATCTTGAGTTTTTAGAACTCGCTGATATTTTGGAAGGGCGCTTTCCAGGTCTCCTTGGAATCGAAGAATATCGCCTTCAACATAACTGAGAAGTCCTAATTGCAGTTCTGGATCAACCGTCTTCTTCAGCCGTTCCTTTATTTTCGGAAGCTCTTGTAAGCCGTACCGAATGTCTCCCATCCAAACTGCCCAAGAGACAGCGCCCGCCCAGATACTGAGTTCCTGGCCGGTAAGGCCCATCATCCTGGCCAGCTCGACTGCACGGGCAAAATGTTTTCGCTGGAGGGTTTTGTTATCCTCGCCAGCATAATGGGCGTAATTATTGTGGGCCCGTATTGCTTCCCGCCATAGGTTGTTCTGCTCGGCGAGATCGACAGCCTGTAGGAGCAAATTCGCCCCCTTCTGGCGATCTTCCCTTTGAATTGCAATGCTGATGGTGTTTAAGGCCTCGACCTGCACGGCAGGGATATTAAACTTGCGGGCCATTTCCAGTGCTTTGTGAGCCAATGGAAGCCCTTCCTCCATTCGTCCGGTAATAATATGGGCTACAGCGGCGCGCTCCAGAAGGTGGGACAGCCCGGGACCTTCCTGTAGCCTTTCAACCACCTGCATTCCTTCCTGGGCTAACGCCAGAGCGAGTGCCATAGAGCTTGAAGAAAGGCTTCGGACAGCCAAAGCAAAAAGTTTGGCGACTTTGTCCAACTCTTCTAATTCCAGGTAAATGGCGATTCCTTCCCTGAAAGCCTCAACGGCTTGCTCGTTCCGGGTAAGGCGATTTAGCACCCGGCCCAGGTCATGACAAAGTTCAGCCCGCGTTTGAGAATCATCAGCCAGGTCTAAGGCGTGCAGAAGAAGAATTTCGGCATCCTGGTTGGCATAATTATCCAGCGCGCGCTGAGCAGCCAGGGCATAGAAATGCAAAGCCTGCTCATCATTACCCCCTTCACCGTGATGGAAAGCCAGGGCCTCGAAGTTCTCCGGTTGGCGGAGTTCGAAGGCGGCGGCGGCCGCTTTGTGGAGTTTGCGCCGGCGTAGGGAACGCACGCTCGCTCGGATAGATTGTGGAACCAGAGCATGGACAAAGGCAAAGGAGATCGTAACGCGCCCCCGCACCTCCTCGATCATTTGAGCATCTTCCGCAGTTTCCAGGGCATCGATGAGGGCGTCTTCCTCGAGATTCAGCGCCTGCCGCAGAATATCAAACTCAAATTCCCTGCCCAACATTGCGGCCATGCGCAGGACATCCTGCACCTGTTCATCTAGTTTGTACAGGCGGGACTGAATTGCCACGTGGATTCCTTGAGGAATCTCCATTTCCTCAATGCTGGGGCGGTGCCACTCCCCATCCTCGAAGTGCAGCTTGCCGCTTTCAATCAGCGCCCTGCAAATTTCTTCAATGAAGAAGGGGTTGCCTTCCGTTTCTCGATAAATAGTTGTTAGGAAATCATCGCTGATAGTATCCTGCAAAATAGCAGCCAACATCTCGCGTGTCTGTTCCAGATTCAGGCGTTCCAGTTTGAGCCGTTTCCCGATATGCAGGCGGTCAAGTTCCAGGAGCAGTTCGTTAAAGGGTTGTGCTTCACGCAGCTCGATCTCGCGGTAGGTGGCCAGGAACATGATCGGCCGGTCCTGGGTGCGGCGGATCAAGTGATGGAGCATGGCCAGCGTGCCGCTATCTGCCCAATGAACGTCATCGAGAACGATCAGTAGGGGAGATAACTCACTGAGCAGTTCGCAGAAGGCGACCATATGCTCCAGAAGAAGCGCCTGCTCGGATTCTGGGTCCAGGTGTCGAACAGGTTTGATGTCTGGGTGTTTGTGTTGTAATGTAGGGGCCAGTTTGAGCAAATCGGCAAGGAGTGGCCGAGAAAGATCCTGAGCGATGGCCGGCTGACGTTTAAAGACAGCCCGAACGATCTGCGCGAAAGGCCCGTAGGGGATATTGGATTCTGCATAGGCTTCGCCGATATAGGCCTGACCTATCCCTACTTCAGCCCGGGTAACAACTTCGCGCATTAAGCGAGTCTTCCCTATCCCGGGTTCACCGGAGATGAGCAGGGTTTGTCCCTGACCGGCGGCAGCCCGCTTCCAGAGTGAATGGCTTTTTTCGTATTCCGCCTGACGACCAACGATCCGGCCGCGCACGATCCGGTCTAAGCTGGTCAGCTCTTTGCTTGTGTCCATCTCCGTTTCCGCCTTTGGCGGAGAATCCAGGAGATCCAAGACGGCCGCTGCACTCTGTAAGCGGTTATCCGGTTCTTTCTCCAAGAGCTTCATGATCAGGTTGTTGAGAAAATCAGGCAGGTCATCCCGATGCGCCTTGGGCGGCACGGGCGGCGTGTGAAGATGTTGGGTAATAATTGCGACGGGATCGTCCGCCTGGAATGGCAGCTGACCGGTGGTCAACTCGTAAAGCATCACCCCAAGCGCATACAGGTCGGTACGGCCATCTACTGCTTCGCCCAGCACTTGTTCGGGCGGCATATATAAGACCGTCCCAACCAGCTGCCCTTCGGCAGTTAGACGGGAACTCATCGAGCGGGCCAGCCCGTAATCCATCAACTTGATTGTCCCATCGGGTAGAATCATCACATTCTCAGGTTTCAAATCTCGATGGATGATGTTTTTCTCATGGGCATGCACGAGGCCTGCACAAATCTGTTTGGCAACCTCGATCGTCTCCGCAATTGTATGCAGAGTATGGGCTGCAAGCGTATGCCCCTGCACGAACTCCATCGCGATGAAAGTCCGGCCATCTGCTTCTCCAATGTCGTAAATGGTGACGATGTTGGGGTGGTTGAGAGAGCCGGCCGCCCGGGCTTCTTTCATCAACAGGGCTCGCCCTTCTGTATTAAGGTAGGAAATCTGCGTGACTTTGATGGCGACCTCGCGTTTTATCAACGTGTCATCGGCGTGATAAACGACACCCATTCCACCTTCTCCCAACAGGGAGAGGATCTGGTAGCGGTCATTTAGCAGCGTGCCGATCAAAGCGGTGTTTTCAGGTAGCGTCAAAAACTACTCTCCAGAATACTGGATTGGGGGCGCTGGAAAATATTCGAGATAGGGGAAGTATACAGCAGTGGCGGATCACCTGGGATATGGACCAGCCACAACGGGTTCAGAAGATTTCCCAGGATGAGCCAACTAAAGTGAGGGACTCGGCATTTGGCGGCGCTTCGGGGCCGCTTTCTTTTAGTTGGCGTTGAAATTCTTGGAATGACGGCAATTCGCTGACGGTTTTTTGCGCTTCGTCATTAACGCGCATTACGAGGTGGACGAAGGTAACACCATCGTTTAGCAGGAAAGCGCTGTATTGAATATCGGGGTTGTTGATCTCTCTGAGATCGGCCATGATTTGCCGGATGTTGGCCTTGTTCGTTTCGACGTATTGTGCTTTGACTGTGTATTGAACTTTGACACTGATTCATGGTTTGTACGCCTTTCTGGGTAGGGTTGTTGTCTGATATGGTTGGGTCACGTTGAGGGTTTTGTTTTGCCGTCGTCGAGTTCCAGGGCGGTATCTGGCGGGGCGATCTCTACGTCTTGCATTAATATGCCGACTAATCTGGGCTCGGCCGGTTCGGTCACGTTAGCTTCAATCCATTCGACGTTGAGTTCCATCTTTTCGAACTCTTTCCAGATGCGTTTATCCGAAGCGCAACTGTAGTTCCGACAGACGGCCGGCCGATCGCCGTACAGGCTGCACGATTTTGTCTGCATTTTGATGTGGGAACAGTAGCCGTCAGGCTCGCGGCGGATGAAGTAGGGGTGTCCTAAATCCCATTTAGCTCTACCGGCTTCTATCTCTTCCTGGTTTAAGGGAAAGCCGCTCCGGCACCATACGGCCTGGCAAATGGGCAAGCGTTCGGCGCAATTGACAGTTTTTTCGACAACGCTCTGGTCATTATCGATGCGCATGGAGACGGCCGGGCTAGGTATAAAGCCCGTTTCAGCTCTCTTTTTACGCACCGTATCTACGGCGGTAGATAGTTCCCCGGCCGATAATAGACCTTTGGCTGTTAAGACGTCGATCAGACCGTACAAATGGGGCTCAGCGTCATACAAGCGGACTGAATTTTGGCCAATGGCCGTATGGGTGAAGAGGGTGCCGCGGACGATCTGTCGCTCCAGGAGGACCAGGCGTGTTTGTTGCTCTTCGCCAGGACCATCTGATAATCTGTTCGGGCCGCCGGTTGGCCAAGCGGCCGACTCAGCGGTGCGAGGCTGGTAATTCTTTGCTTCTTCTTTTAGCAACCGGTCGATGTCGTCAAACATGCCGCTTACGAAGGATTCAAGGGCCTGATGCCCTTCAGTATCGGGGAGGATAGTAATAGCTTCCAAGGCCTGGTCTCGTTCTTTAAGCGCGGCCCAAATCAAGAAGGCTTTTGTATCACTCTGATCCAAGATTTCTTGAACGCGGCCAGCGTTGGCGGCAAATTGATTTGACTCGACCAGGGCCATTAGTTCGTCGCGGCCGGGGTGATCGGCCAACATGCCGTAGAGCAAGGGTAAGGTAACCTGGCTGTGTTTTAAAGCAGTTTTGCCGTCAGGCAGCCAAACCGATTCCAGGTCGTTGATTATTTGGAAACCAAGGCCAAGGTGATGGCCGAAGGTGTGGATGGCTTCAATGAGGGCGGGATCTTCCGTGCCGACCATGGCCCCAGCTGCACAGGCAGCGGCGAAAGCGGTGGCGGTCTTCCACTCGATGGTTTTCCAGTAATCCTCGATGGTGCGATCGTTGGCGGCGATAGCGCGATCCTGGCCGGCCGTGATGTAAAAGAAAGCATCAATAAAGAGTTGGTTTATCTTGTGAAACAGTTTGGGAGATAGAGGCGCCTTACTTAATATTTCGAAGGAAAGGGTGTGGATGGCGGCAGCGTAATTCCAGGCCCTGGCCTGGCCGACCGTTTGCCAGAGTTGTCCGGGCCAATCTCCCCCCCCGGGGTCATCAAGGATACGCAGAGTAACTTCGGTGGCTACCAGGGCGGCGGAAACAGGCACGGCCGCCGACGGTTGGCCACCAACCGCCCGGCACGATAGCAAGGGTAGGGTGACCACAGGTATAGGTGGCTCCTCTAGCAATCCGCCAAAAGCCATGCGCAGTTCCGGCCGATTGTCAGGAATAGCCTCTTGAACGAGCTGTTGAATATCTGGGTATAATGGCTTTGACCAATCCATATTAGACTTCAATGGCAGCGGGCTAACCAACGCCGACCGGATCGTCGGGGGAGAAGGCCAATTCGAGTAATTCGGCTTGCCTCACTTCATCAGACACACCTTCACCACGAAGCAGATCGAGGAAGGCTTCTGGTTCCACCTTTCCGCCGACTCTCAGGTAGATGGACCATGGACCGTACAGGTCATCCACCAATTCAGGGAAGACTCTGAGCACAAAGATCGTATCATCAAGAGTAAACTTGACCGGCAGCTCACCCGCCAGATTGGTCACGACGGAAAGATTATCACCGGCCAGCCAGGTTGGCCCATCCAAAATGATTGCTAGTTCAGCCAGGGTGAGGCCGGGTGTAACATGCCGTTTGAATAATTGGAAAACTGCCTGGCGCCGGCGCTCGGAGGAATAGGCAGCGCTACTGGTGATAGCGGCCCAGAAGTGGGCCGGCTCAGTCACCGCGCCTAACTGCCGGATCTCCTGAAGAAATAATTCAGTGTCAGTTTCCGGGTCGCTTATGATTAATAAGGATTTATCCATCGAGAATTTGCCGAAAGAGCTAACTTAAGGGAATGGTTTATAAATCGATTAAGTGTGGGTGATTGTAGTTGTCTTATCCGTGCCCGTTGTGCAATCCCAGGTGGCTGTTAGAGAGTGGTCGAGAGAACCCGTTCCACCGGTCAGGGTGGGTGTGCTTTTGGTTGCCGGTAAAGCCCAGGTTGGGGCCGCGCTCGATACGGTAAAGGAGGCGGGTAAAGTAAGATCATCATAATATTCGGCCGTGCCCTTCACCTGGAGCGAACCTTTGGTGCCTTCGCCTACGGCCGGCGAACCGTAAGTGTCCGCATTGTGAGTACTTTTCAGGCGACCGATATAGACGACACCTTCTCTCACTTGCCACGCTTCCCACAAGGGATACCAGCTGGTGTTTAAGGAACCTTTAGCGGCAATGTCGACATCGTTGTCGTCGGCATCTTTAACATTGACGTTTATTTCCACTTTCTGAACAACCCAGCCATTTGTCGTGTCTGTGGCGCCGTTAACGGACCATTGAGCTCCCCATCGAAAGCCGCCGCAGTCGAAAGCATTGGGACCCACAACGGTACTAAAGGAGAGTGTGGGCTTGGCAGCGGGCTCATCGTCATCATCTCTTCTAAGGACCTGTGAATCGCCGTCCTTCTGCTGAATGTTTGCCGTCTCCAGATGATCGGAGATCTGCCACTGATGGTCATTGCTTCCTTGGTGGGCTTGATTTTGTTGAAAAGCGGCGATCTCTTTGCGGTAAAGGGAGGGATTTAATCCGGGTTGGCGCTGCAAGGTTTGCAGATGGCTCAACACGTCACTTTTTGTTGTGCGTTGTTTCAAGCTGCTGAGATTTGGCTTTTTCTGAAGCGGCGCGGCTCCTTGCTGGGCGACGTGGGTTAATTCGTGGGCCAATAAAAAGCGTCCGGCATCAGTACCGGGCTGATAGGCGCCGCTGGCGAAGGCGATATGGTTGCTCGTGGTAAAGGCTTTGGCCTGGATGTCCCGGCTGGCCTGCACGGCATTAGCGTCGGTGTGGATACGGACGTTGCTGAAGTCGTAGCCCATCCGATCTTCGAAATAGGAACGTGATTGGTCGGGTAGTGCTTGGCCGCCGCCTTGCATCTGGTTAATCCGAGCTTCGGTATTGGGTGAAACATGGGCAGTGCTTGCAGCGCCGCTGGCTTGAATGCGGGAGATGGCCGGCAAGCCGGGAACGGCCGGTGACCGTTGGGTTAATCCAGGAACGCCCGTTAAGGCCGATGGGATGGCCGGCGCTTGGAACTGTGTGACGGCCCCGGCGACACGGTCGGCTTCGATCTCGAAGCGATCGCCCGGCGGGTTTACGGCGAAACTGCCCTGGATGATCTGAGTGGAGCCTTTCGGCGAATAGGTTGGAATACGACTGAGATCATGGGTTTTGGCCGAACCAGGGCCGGTCCGGGTCGCTGGTTTTGGTTGGGCTGTCTTGAGAAATGGCTCGCCGGTGACGGCCGTTCGCTGTAATGAACCTGAAGAGAGCTCCTGTTCGCAGTCAGGGCATTCACCACTGGAGGTTGTGTGATTGCCACAAGCACATTGGCGCTGGAGTAAAGTGTTCTCGTCCGACTGCCTACCCTCACCCGCGGAGATGAAGTCGTTGTGCGGGCTGGCAGCAAAGGTCAGCCTGGCGGCGCTTTTGCGTACCGGCTTACTCTTTACCTTGCTGCTTTCCTTTTTCTGGTCGCTGCTACCTTTCTGGTTCATGTCTTTCAAGTTAGAAGATCAAAATCCTGAACAGTGTAGAAGGTTTATAGCCAGTGAGAGGCAGGCTTATTCATTAATTATAGCACCCTTGTCTCACAAAAGAATCACAAGATGTGGTGGAGAACAGGCCGTCAGGTTGGGTCATTGCCTCCGTAGCGAATAAAACATTAGGGTTTCCCCCAAGCCTCGCGCGGTGGCGATAACCTGATCTTAAGGCTGCGGGTTTTGGCAATATAAAGTAGAGAGAGATTATGGCTTTTGGTCTAAAATGAAGTCCTCTTCGTTGATGAGCCGGTCCGATTTCAATAGCTCCATGCGGATGGATTTAAGTAACAACGCCATGGTTACCGAGGTGCCGGCCTCGGCGGCCATAAAGGCGGCGTTAAGGGCCGCGTTGTGGATGCTGCCGCCGGCCATGCGGAAGCCGGCCAGGTGTTCGTAATCCACATCGGCGAGAGGCGTTTCTGGGGGGAAGACTTTCTGCCAGATGCGCAAGCGGTCCTCTTTTTCAGGAAAGGGGAAGTTCACGATGAAGCGCAGCCGGCGAACAAATCCTTCATCCAGGGATGCTCTCAAATTGGTGGCTAAAACGGCCAGGCCTCGATAAGCTTCGAGCCTTTGCAGAAGGTAGTTGATCTCGATATTGGCATAACGATCGTGACTGTCGCGTACCTGGCTGCGTTTGCCAAAAAGGGCGTCGGCTTCGTCAAAGAAGAGGATGGCTCCACCATCTTCGGCGGCGTCGAACAATTGGCGCAGGTTTTTCTCCGTTTCGCCAATATATTTGCTGACGACGGCCGAG
>PVMK01148361.1_pt1 | contig 10361 bp, 14 predicted proteins | sample 1853481 | NCBI WGS metagenome assembly PVMK01 (sample SAMN08533507, study PRJNA380276) | Marine sediment metagenome, whole genome shotgun sequencing project. | reverse complement strand
GCTTGGCAGTATGGGGCAAAGACAAGCTATGCACGGCGAGGAGCAAGCCCGTGAGATTTCCTCATAACGAAATGTTTGGAATCTTGTATGGAACGGAAGAAGGGAAACTAGATGAATGGTATGGTTCAGATGTGAGAAGGAAAGTCTTTCTATATAATTGAGAGTTATTCCTTACTACAGGTTTGGCCATTAAAAACTGTGCAAGGAGAGGAGCTTCTCGCGAGTTTCCAGGATTTAAGAAGAGGGGGAACGTTATCTGGTCGCATTTGAACAACCACATCGATCATGTCGCCAACTTCCAATGTTTTGAGATGAGGCTTTGCTATGTCGTCCACCTGAATCCATTGAATCCCGGAATCCGTCGTGATAAGAAAATAGCCTTTATCCGGTTCCAATCGAACAATGGGGCTGTAATAGCTTTTGATCGTCGTTGAGGCATCGGCGAAAACAGGGGCACCTGTATGAAACAGGATGATAAGCCCAATGAGACACAAAAGACCTTTCCGGGGGGACATAGAGGGCTCCTTCTGTAAGAATTGAGAAAGCCTCTCATTATCGCAAGTTATCCGGTTAGATGTCTATGGTTAGACTGAGAAAAGAAGGAGTATTAAGAGGAGAACCGAAGGCTTATGAGGCTCAAGTCTGCCGAATCGAGACTTCTGTGGCCTGAGAATCCTTGATGCAATACGCTCGAATATCCGGGCTATCCACATGTTCCAAGGACACGATGAGGTGGAGAGGTTCGGGTAGGTTGAGTTTCATGCGGTAACTTTCAAATTCCATGGCAATCGTGATATCGGTCTGTGAAGGTCGTGCCGGGCTCGCGGTATGGGAATGGTAAAATCCTATAAGATCGAGGTTTTTTGTACGAATGTCGCGTTGGGCCATGGCCATTTCCCGCGCGTCCATTTGGAACGCAATGTCGGCACGTTCTTCCGGGGAGAGCCGTTGGAGGTCAGAAAGTTTGGCCCCCTCAAAGCGAGAGAGATCTCCCTTCGACATATTGGCCAGAATATTTGTAATACGATAGCACTCCACCACGGCTTCTTTTTTGCCGGATAAAATGCCGCAGCATTCATGCGGAGCTAGTTCTCGCGCATGGGCAATCATGTCTAGAATAATGCCCGAAGGAATGTTGAGCATGGAGGTCAGAGGCTACAGGAAACCTCATAGTTCTCTCCCAGCTCGGTAATGGTGGGATGAGGTCCACAGAGAGGGCAATCGTGAGCTTTCGGGCGGCCAACTTTTCTGAATGTCATATCTAAGGCATCATAAAGGAGAAGGCGGTCAGCAAGTGTTTCTCCCAGTCCGAGGATTTCTTTGATGGCTTCATTCGCTTGTAAAACGCCAATGGTTCCTGCCAAGACACCTAAAACCCCTGCTTCCTGGCAATTAGGAACTAACCCCGCGGGTGGAGGTTCCGGATACAAACAGCGGTAACAGGGAAAGCCCTCATGGGGTTTGATCGTGGCCAGTTGTCCTTCAAACCGAAAGATACTTCCGGAAATTAAGGTTTTTTTCGCGAAGAAACAGGCATCATTGATCAAAAATCGAGTCGAGAAATTGTCGGACCCATCAAGAATGATGTCATACTTTTCAAGCAGGGGCATAATGTTCTCTTTACTGACATGTTCAGGATAGAGTTCGAGGGTCGTCTCGGGATTCAGCGCCGATAATAATTGTCCACCCGATTCAACTTTTGAGACTCCAATGCGGTCAGTCGTATGGAGAATTTGCCGTTGCAAATTAGAAAGATCAACGACATCTCCGTCAGTCAGTCCGAGTGTTCCAATGCCCGCAGCCACCAGGTAGAGCGCCGCTGGGGATCCCAGTCCACCTGCTCCAATAACTAAAACTTTGGCATCCTGAAGTTTCTTTTGGCCCTTGCCGCCAACTTCCTTCAGAATCATCTGGCGGCTATAGCGGTTGATTTGTGAATCTGTGAATTGCATAAAACTTGTACTCTTATTCCACGACGTTTAATTCGATGGGATCAACGATGCACCCTTTTTGACGAAGGCCTTCGATGGCACGGTCTATTTCATCGGTTTCCCCGGAAAATTCCACATCCATCCATCCGGTGGTTTCTCGCACATCCGCTCGTCTGATGCTGGGAATGACCTTATACTCATGGCCAATTTCATAGAGAATCGGTTCGGGAATCTTTTCTTCCGGATAGCGAATATGGAACCGGAGTTTGGCCATTTAGTTGCCTCCTGCAATGGCTGGGATAATGGATACCTGATCACCGTCTTTGAGGGGGGTATCTTTCCCGGTCAAAAATCGAATGTCTTCTTCGTTGACATAAATGTTGATAAAACGGCGTACTTCGCCCTCTTCATCGTAGAGCCGTTCTTTAATTCCAGGATGCGCCGTTCCTAAATTGTCGATAATTTCTGCGATGGTATTGCCATCAATTTCCACTTCATTTTTTCCGCCGGTCATGGGACGAAGGGGAGTAGGGATACGTACCTTAATCATGATGACTCCTCAATGCCAAAGGTCTTTGTAAATTGACTGAGACTGGGTTGAATGCGAATAGGCCGTCCTACCGAGTCGACGACTGCTTCCTGTGTTTTGAGTCCGTTTCCTGTGATATACGCCACGGTGACGTCGTTTTTGTGGATCAATCCCTGTTTCACCATTTTTCGTAACACGCCAATGGTGACGCCACCCGCGGTTTCGGCGAAAATGCCCTCCGTTTGGGCGAGGAGCTTAATGCCTTCAACGATTTCATCATCGGTGACGGCATCCATGGCCCCATGGCTTTCTGCAGCTGTTTTAAGCGCATAATATCCATCTGCCGGATTACCAATGGCCAGGGATTTGGCAATGGTGTCGGGTTTGACCGGCTTGAAAAAGTCGCGGCCGTTGCGAAAAGCCGTCGCAATCGGTGAACATCCTTCGGCCTGTGCACCATTCACTTTAGTTGAGACAGAATCAATAATCCCGACCTTCTCAAGTTCTTTCAACCCTTTCCAGATTTTCGTGAGCAAAGACCCTGAAGCCATAGGAACAACCACTTGGTCGGGAGCTCGCCACCCTAATTGCTCAGCTACTTCATAGGCCAGGGTTTTCGATCCTTCGGCATAATAGGGTCGAATGTTGATATTCACAAAGGCCCAATGTCGTTCTCCCGCGATCTCGCTGCACAAGCGATTCACATCATCATAGTTGCCCTCGATTTCAATAACATTGGGCCGATAGATGAGATTGCCCAATACTTTGGCTGCTTCGAGGTCGCCTGGAATAAACACATAACACTTCATCCCTGCCGAGGCGGCGTGGGCCGAGACCGAGTTGGCCAAATTTCCGGTAGAAGCACAGGCGACGGTTTCAAAACCTAGTTCGCGCGCGCGCGTCAGGGCGATAGCCACGACACGATCTTTAAACGATAGGGTAGGGTGATTGACGCAATCATTTTTAATATACAGGTTGTCGAGGCCCAAAAACGCACCGAGATTTTTGGCATGGACGAGTGGGGTCAATCCAGCATATTTGCCAATGAAATTGGTACCCTCGACCGGAAGCAGATCCACATAGCGCCAGAGGCTTTTCGGACCAGCAAGAATCGATTCCCTCGAGATGCTCTGTTTGATGGCCGCATAATCATATTTGACTTCCAAGGGTCCGAAGCACAAATCGCACACGTGAATATCTTGGGTAGGGTATTCCTTCCCGCATTCCCGACAGACTAGTGCTTGCATTTTCTTTGTCATGATGAAAACCTCGTCTTCAATATCGCAGAGATGGTCGTATGGCTCCGTATGAATAGGAGAGAATTACAGCGCACAGGCCTCGGGTTCGTCGTACGCCATAAGTTCTGTTATCGATGCCTGTGGGCCACAGAGCGCGCATGAGGGATTACGCTTGACGCGTATTTCTCGAAACGTTGTGGTACGGGCATCAAAGTCTAATAATCGGTTGGTCAAAGGTTGCCCAATCTTAAGAATGAGTTTTATGGCCTCTGTGGCTTGAATGGTCCCAATGATGCCAGCGACCACTCCGATAATCCCCGCTTCCTGACATGTCGGTACAACGCCTGACGGAGGCGGGTTTTTGAAAATGCAGCGATAACAGGCTGACTCATTCGGCACAATGGTCATGACCCGTCCTTCAAAACGGAGAATGCCACCATGAATGAGCGGTGTGTTTTCCATATAGCAGGCATCATTGATTAAAAACTTGGCCGGGAAATTATCGACGCCATCAATCACCACATCATATTGACTGATTAATTCTCGAGCGTTTTGAGCGGTCAGACGTTCATCATAGGTGTTGACCTGTACATCAGGGTTTAATGCCTGAATTTTTTCTTTGGCTGACAGCGTCTTGGAGCGACCCACGTCGGGTGTATGGTGGAGCACCTGCCGTTGAAGATTAGAAATGTCTACAACATCACTATCAATTAAGCCAATGGTGCCAATACCAGCGGCCCCCAAGTAATAGGCGACAGGACAGCCCAAGCCCCCCGCACCCACGACAAAGACTTTGGCTTGCGATAATTTTTTCTGACCTTTTCCGCCAACTTCAGGCAAGAGTATATGCCGGCTATAGCGGGTGATCTGATCTTCAGTAAAGCTCATGGCTGTTCAGTTGTTGAGGTAAGACAATTAAATATTGAAGTATTTTTCCATGCTGAGATAGCGTTCGCCTGTGTCACAGAGGACTGTCACGACATTCTTTCCCGGGCCAAGCACTTCAGCGACCTTTTGTGCCGCAAGGACATTCGCTCCTGTTGAGATGCCAACGAGTAGGCCTTCTTTCTTCGCGGCTGTTTCGTAGTTTGATAGGCCTCTTCGTCTGTGACCGTGATAATTTGATCAAGTAAGGATCGGTTCAAGACTTCCGGGATAAAGCCTGCACCAATGCCTTGAATTTTATGGGGACCAGCTTCTCCTCCGGATAAAACCGGCGAACCGGCCGGTTCCACCGCCACGATTGTCACGTTGGCATTTTTTTCTTTAAAGACTTCTCCGCAGCCGGTAATCGTGCCGCCTGTTCCCACGGCTGCGACAAAGGCATCAACCTTTCCCTCCAGCGCGTCCAAAATTTCTAACGCCGTGGTTTTTCGGTGCATGGCCGGATTGGCTGGATTCGAAAATTGGTTGGGCATGAAATATTCCGGGTTCTGACTTAAAATGCTTTCAGCTTCGTTAATGGAGCCACGCATACCTTCTCTTGCCGGGGTTAAAACCAATTGTGCTCCATACGATGAAAGCAGGCTGGCCCGTTCCAGGCTCATCCCCTCGGGCATCACGAGAATTAACTTATATCCACGGACAGCAGAGACGAGGGCTAAGCCAATACCGGTGTTCCCACTTGTGGGCTCAACGATCGTACTGCCAGGTTTCAAGAGGCCTTGCTTCTCGGCCTCATCAATCATATTCAAGCAAATGCGGTCTTTGACGCTGCCGCCAGGATTGTAAAATTCGGCTTTGCCATAGATCGTCGCCCCTCCAGGTGGCGAGAGACGGTTCAATCGGACAAGTGGGGTGCCGCCAATGCCTTCAGTGATGCATGGCAATAATCGGGCGTTCATGCCCCACCGCCCATAAAGAACAAAAATTCCAACTTGTCATCTTCTTTGAGAGATGTCGTTCCCAGGTTTTCCTGATCGATCATCTGAGTATTCACCTCGACGGCGACCAATTGTGGGTCAATATCCTTGGTCTTGAGAACATCCATGACTGTAGAAACCTCTAGGTTTTCTACTTTACCATTTATAGTTAATAGCATTGGTTACTCCGGTATAAGTACTGAGAACCCCTAAACAAAAAAACGTAACAAACCCTCACAAAGCGAGTCAAGAAAAGGATGAGGATGATGGCTTCTTGAGCAGAAGTGGCACTAATTCTTTCGCTCGTCCCTGAAAAGACACATCGACGATTGATGAGTTGGGTGTGGCATCCAAATTCAATTCTACCACCAAGGCCCCATGATCTTTGGCCACAGGAGCAAACGAGGCTGCTGGATAGACGACACCCGAGGTGCCAATAATCAACAGAATGTCACATCGTTGCAAAGCCGCATAACTGTATTCGAGGTCTTCTGCCGCCAGGGACTCGCCAAACCACACGATGTGAGGCCGTAAGAGCCCTCCGCACTCAGCACAACTTGGTGGAAAGGGTAAAGGAACCTCGTGGTTCTCTGTGATTTGGTGGCATTGCGTACAACGCACTTTCCAAATATTACCATGAATTTCTGAAAGGTGTTGTGTGCCGGCTGCGGCATGGAGCCCGTCAACATTTTGAGTAATGACCCAAAAATCCGGAAGCAGCACTTCGAGTTGGACGAGGGCCTCATGTGCTGGATTGGGGAATTTCGTGGCAAGCAATTCGCGTCGCCAGTTATACCATTCCCATACCAGTTTGGGATCGCGGGCAAAAGCATCGGGTGAGGCCAGCTCTTCCGGTCGAAAATTTTTCCAAAGCCCCTCAGCCCCCCGAAATGTTGGCACACCACTATCGGCCGAAATTCCTGCACCGGTCAGCACCGTCACCGACCGAGCGTCCTGAATTCGATCTCGCACATCAAGTATCGTGAATTTGTTCGGCATAACTTGGAGTGAATTTGTTACAGTGTGCTCTAGCATTCAAACATAAATCGTAGTGCTTGGTATTTGCAAGAAAATGAGAGAGAAACAATCCACATTGGGTAGCGTTGCGTGTGTATCAAGGTATAATCTCGGGCTAGAAACTTAAGTTTATTAACATGTAGAAATTTCCTGGATAATGATAAAAAAATTCATAAAAGCTGCGCTATGGATAGTATTGGGTGCTATGTTTATCATGGCAGGGGGAGCCAAGCTCATGGGAAGTCATTCCCAGGTTGAACATTTTGCACAATGGGGCTATCCACTTTGGTTTTTGTATTTGACCGGGATTATTGAAGTCGGCGGAGGAATCTGCTTGTTTATCCCGAAAGCGCAATTTTACGGAATTGCGGTGTTGAGTATTACCATGGTCGGTGCGGCGCTGACGCATCTGAGGGCTGGCGAAATGAGTGCTTTTCCCGTTCCAGTTGTGCTTCTGTGTCTCCTGCTGCTTTTGGCCTGGTCAATGCGACAATCGCCAAGGAAGAATTAAGGGGAGCAATGACTTCAAGAAAAGGGAAGCGATGTAACACATTTCTGATGAAGCGATTTCTTAGCGTACAGGTGCATAGGACATACGAACCCTTTGCGCGCGTGGTTTTCGCATATAGATTTTGCTGGGGACTGGAATCACCTGGAGACATAGAGGATGGGAAAAGATCCAAAAGCCGAAAGCATTAACTACATCGTCAAAGCAAGAACTGAGCTGGAAGAGGCGCTGTTGCAAATTGAACAGTTGCCGGCTTTTGATACGGATACGATCAGTTTCGCCGCCCATGCCCTCAATAATTATCTTACCGTGAATTTTGTGACGCTCGACCTCATCCGCACCACGTTGAAAGATTATCCGGATCCACAAATTCATACCTGGCTGGAGGCGTTGCAGCATCTGGGTAATTTGATGACGCATACGGTCAGTCAATTGGTGAATACCTCGGAACCCGGAAAATTCCAATTAAAATTCGAAAAGTTGAACCTCCCTCTCTTTATGCAAAGGGGGTGTGATTACTATCAACGTATTGCCGAACGGAAGCAGATCCGGATCGCTTTCAAGCAAGGGGGGGATATGCCCCCTATCTGGACAGATCGCGTGGCTGCTGCTGCGGCATTGGACAATCTCTTGTCTAATGCGGTGAAGTACTCAAAGCCCGGAACGGAGATTCAGGTCACTGTTAGCAAGGATTCAGCTTATGGAATTTGTCATGTACAAGATGAAGGCCCCGGGCTAAGCCTCGATGATCAAGCGAAATTGTTTCAAAAGGGTATCTGTTTGAGTGCGGTTCCAACGGGGGGAGAGACATCGACAGGTTATGGCCTGGCGGTGGCTAAAGGGCTCATTGATGAGCTGGGTGGCAAGATTTCGTGCCAAAGCGAATACGGTCGGGGATCCTGCTTTTCCATTTACTTTCCCTTTTATCGAGAAGAGTTGCACAGTTCAAAGCAGGAGTAGGGTTCGGGCAGTCCTGAATATCAGGAAGATACTCATAGGGAAGAGGTCAGGCTTGATGTAAATGGGTAGTAAATTTCCTGAACTTTGGGAAGGGATCTTTTCTTTCGATAAATTTGGTACGAGCCGAGAAGTCACAGGGCAGCTCAAGTTTACGGGGTATCTTGGTTCGATAAAACTGAAAATTTTAGCGGGTGGCTCGATTGATAGCCCAGTGCAAACTCTGTGATAGCCAAGCATGTGAGACCAAAAGGCATATATCCTGAATATCCCAGGATCGGCATTTCAAAGATTTTGAATGTATGGACATAGGGAATGGTGTATTCCCAATGGACCAAGCTGTTGGCATTCCATAATTCCCACCAAAACCCACACAACAACGCGGCCAGGGCAGAAAGAAGAACGGGACGCCAATCTCCCTGAACCAACCCATGGAAACACGTCTTTTCCTTCCGAATGATTTGGATTCCCAGAAGAAGAAACAAGGGACAAAGCCAGAGGAAGGGGAAAAGAAGGGTCGGCCAAATTCCTATCATCCCGAGCCCTATGCTGCCCAAGCTGAGAAATGCCCAGCCAGTCGGTTGAACAATCAACCCGGGGAGCGTGTGCCAGTTTTCGAAAGGCAATGTGAGGCGAGGAAAAGTAGCCAGCCATTCATAAGTACTGAGTACGGCTGGCAGGACGGTAGAAAATGCTACGGTAGTATGGAGGATATATTCGAAGTGGGCCGTTTCCGGGAGATTCACATAATGCCAATTATTCACGTATTGGTTGAGATATTCAAAACCCCACCAAAATCCCGCGCTGAGCAGAAACAGTTGGCAAAGTAACCGTGGCCGATGAAGAAGAAGGCATTGCCCGGATCGTTGGTAGGTGAAAGCATTCAGCGTGACGATATAGCCAAACCAGAGAAGAGGAAAAGTATGATGTTGCAATGGCGTAAACCAGGAATGCCGGGTCCATGCCAGAAGCCAGGCCACGACGACCCATAGAATGGCAAGCCAGCCCCACCATGGAAAGCCAGCAGGATGCGAGGGTTCATGTTGGGTAAAGCCTGTGGCTTGAAAAAATCGCCAGATGATTGGAGAAAGTGTGGCCGCGATAAGTGCGGTAAGTGTTCCACAAGCGACCCAGGAAAAAGATGCGGTTCCGGGTTCTGTGGGAATAGGGAAAAGGGTCAGATGAGGTGGAAGCGAATACCCTGCCAGCAGTAGTCCGAAAAGAGGCAAGGCAAGGAGCAAAATCAAAAGGAGACCGAGACCGGCGATTTGGCGCATAGAAATTTATGAATAGGCGCTTGTACGTTTTTTTCTCCAGGATTACTTTAGGTTCTTTCCTGGTTACATTTCCAGCATGTCGTAAATTCTTTTTGATGCACTTCCCCACAACTGGCACAGGTCCATGCTGTGTTCTCCAAAGGTGGAGCTTCTTCCCAGTCTTTCAGTAAGCATTGTGCACGTTCAAAATCCTCATCCTGAAGAACCCACAGCTCTGGAAACACTTCGACGAACGGCACTTCGCCGCCGAGCATGGCCGATCGTTGGTTTTTAATGGTAGAAGGGATTTCGGCCTGATCCAGCAGTTCCTTCCTGGATTCCACGTCAATCAGGCTTTGAGAGACATACAGTTTGTTTCATACGTCAGCGTGCGGTCTTGTGAAGAATCCTGCAAACAAGCATCTAGTAAAATTCAACCAACACATCATGTCTCAGGAAGGCGTGATGGTCAAGCCACGCCATCCAATTCACAATTAGATTTAGAATTAGGAATTAGAATCAGGGGTCAAGTCTGTTGTTGACTAATGGAAACCGATAGAATTTTATTAATGAGATCATATGAGCCACTAGTTCCTAATGGGAGAATTCGATGAGTTCGGATCCTTGTAGGCCTTGTTGAATAAGGGCTGGAATGTCCAAGTGTTCTTCCACCTTGAGAATACTGGGTAGATCGCAGCGGGTGCGAGGGTGTTTAGGTACGAAGAGGGTGCAGCAGTCCTGATCGGGTTCGATGGAGGTTTCAAATGAGCCGATGGCTTGGGCTTGTTGGGTGATTTCTAATTTATCCATGCCGATGAGTGGACGGAGAATGGGCAATGTCGTCGCTTCATTGATGACGACGATATTCTCCGGAGTTTGCGACGCGACTTGGCCAAGACTGTCTCCTGTGACCAGGCCCCAGGCTTCTTCTTGCTCGGCGATCTTCGCGGCAATGCGAAGCATGAGGCGGCGGTAGAGGACGACGCGAACGGGTGGGGGAGAATTGAGAACAATTTGGCTTTGGATTTCACCAAAGGGAACAAGATGATCCCTCCGGAAGCCT
>PVMK01121651.1_pt1 | contig 10363 bp, 8 predicted proteins | sample 1853481 | NCBI WGS metagenome assembly PVMK01 (sample SAMN08533507, study PRJNA380276) | Marine sediment metagenome, whole genome shotgun sequencing project. | reverse complement strand
CCTTGAGATGATCGCCGGAAAGAATACCCAACCCGCCAGCATATATTGGTAATGTCTCGTGGAGACCGAATTCTGTTGAAAAGTATGCAATGGGGCGGTGGTTGGACTCCGGATGATTGCGTGAGCACCATGTATCATCGGTATGCATGTATTCATCAAATTCACTAAACGTAAGATCATACTGATCCAGGTAATAATGGTTTTGGGTGACTGCATTGAGCTGTGCACGCTGCACCATACTCAAAAAGCGAACCGGGTTATGGTTGGTTTTCTCCCATAAATCCCGGTCAATATTTGTAAAAAGCCTTTGGGCATCCGGGTTCCAGGTCCACCACAGGTTGTAGGCCAATTCCCCAAGGCGGTTAATCCGGCGTGGAAGACGAAATTTATTTGGTACTTCCTCCTTATACCTTTCTATCATGTTCGTATCCTTATTCTAACAAGAAGCCGCAACCAGTTTTTTTATTGGTAATGAAGACAAAATCCATATACCGGTGAGTGGTTGCGACCCAAATGTTAATAACCAGCAAACAGGGTTAATCTTACCACTTTTCAATAATTAAACGAATCAGCAGCAGCGCCGTTACCCTGATTCCCTGGGATGCCTTGCGCCATTTTTATGAGAGGTTTACAATCAGTGAAATTTGTGAAGGGTAATCCATACAAAACAGGAGCTTGGAATCTCGTGTCGCATGAAGTACAGCTTTTTGTTACCTGCATCGTCGATACACTCTACCCAGAGATTGGAGAGGCAGTTGTCGAGGTGCTTCAGAAAACCGGGCTAAAGGTGGAATTTCCCCCTGGGCAAACCTGCTGCGGCCAACCCGCATTCAACGCTGGATTGCGATCTGAAGCCAGGAAAATGGCCGAACACACCATCCGGGTATTTGAAGATAGTCCTGGAGATATCGTGATCCCATCTGGGTCCTGTGTAGGCATGGTTAAACATGGGTACCAGGAATTATTTTCTGATGATCCTGAATGGCAGAATAGAGCAAAAAATATAGCAGATCGGACATATGAATTCTCCCAATACCTGGTTGATGTATTAAGAATTACCAATTTGGATTCGAAATTTGAAGGGAAGATTACCTACCATCCATCCTGTCATTTGCTGCGAGATGTGGGAATCGATAAGCAACCGCAGCTCCTGCTTAATAATATTCAAGGCGCAGAAAATACTGCTCTCCCAAAACGTGAAGAATGCTGTGGATTTGGTGGACTTTTTTCGATCGAACACCCCGAAATCTCCAAAGAGATGTTGGAACGTAAAATCAATGATCTGCTCTCCAGCGGGGCTGAAACACTCGTAGCATGCGATGCGGGGTGTATAGCTCAGATCAGCGGAGGATTGCACCGAAGGAAGATCGAGCGAGAAGTGCTTCACATAGCTCAGATTTTGGCAGCCAGTTGAATTAATGGTCAAAACTTATTATTATGGTTGATACTTTCCACGATTACATTCGCAACTCAATATCTAACCAAGATTTGCAGATCGCCTTGGACGCAAATGCAGAGCGCAGAATTGAGGCGCGTGAAAATGCCTTCGCTTCTTTATCCGGTGATTTATCGGAATATCGCCAAAAGGCAAAGAAAGTTCGACAAGACGTTATAGATAACCTCGACGGCTACCTGGAGCAATTCACTCGCAAAGCAAAATCGAACGGTATCGTGATCCATTTGGCAGCCGACGCTGATGAGGCAGTGCAGATCGTGCTGAAAATAGCTGAGGAAACACACTGCAGGTTGATTGCAAAATCCAAGACCATGGTCAGCGAGGAGATCGGTCTCAACCATGCACTTGAGGCCGCGGGATATCAGGTTGATGAGACCGATCTTGGGGAGTACATCATCCAATTGAGAGGGGAACCTCCTGCGCACATCATCACTCCAGCCGTGCATTTACGGAAGGAGCAGGTTGGAGAAACATTTAAGGATAAGCTCGGTATTCCCTACACCGAGGATATTGCCGAAATGACTGCTGCGGCAAGGGAGAGGCTCAGGAAAACATTCTTGGAAGCCGATCTTGGGATTTCTGGGGTAAATTTTGGAGTTGCTGAGAGCGGAAGCCTTTGTTTGGTGACCAACGAAGGAAATGGTCGTATGGTCACCACTCTGCCCAGGATTCATATTGCTTTGATGGGCATTGAACGACTTGTACCGACCATGGATGACCTGGCCTTGATGCTGGAGCTGCTGCCGCGGTCTGCAACCGGTCAGAAAATGACAGTCTATACCACGTTAATTAACAGCCCCCGTAAAAAAGATGACCCGGATGGCCCTGAGCAAAGGCACGTAATATTGGTGGACAACGGCCGCCGGGAGATGAGAACATCTCCGTTGGCTGAAGGCTTGCTTTGTATCCGCTGCGGTGCTTGTTTAAACGCCTGTCCCATATTCAGGGAAATCGGTGGTCATGGCTATGTGAATGAAAGAGGAGAGACTTCCACCTATCCAGGTCCCATTGGTTCTATTGTTTCCCCCGGGCTGTTTGGTCAGGAGGAATTCGGCAGGTTCGCACGTGCTTCTACCCTTTGTGGGGCGTGCAAAGATGCCTGTCCGGTTGATATAGATTTGCCGAAACTGCTGTTGAGAGTTAGAGCAGGTGGCGTGACACTAAATTCCAAGGAAAAGAAGCGGAGTGTACCATCACACTTAAACCTGGGACTGAAGCTGTATTCCTGGATGGCCACGGATGTAAAACGCTTTTCATTTGGATTAAAGTTCGCCGGATACTTTTCCAGAGTCGTATCTCCACGGTCTAAATGGCTGAAGTTGCCCGGATTCACCGGCTGGGGATATAGTAAAGATCTACCAAGCCCAAGCCAAAAACCATTTCGAGAACGCTGGGCTGACAGGGTTGAGGTAGATAAACCAACTTACGAGCCGGGAATCGAACGCTCAGAAATTGATTTGCGAGATAACAAAAAGCTCAAGCAAACTCCAGTTGAAGAAGACCTGGTCCAGCGTTTTGCACAGGAGTTAACAACCCTGAGTGGTGAATTTACTTTATGTAAATCAGATGAGTTAAGCGATCGAATTGTTGAGCAGCTCGAGAGGTTGGAGATAACATCTATCCTATCCTGGGATGAACAAAAGTTGCCATCTGGTTTATTAGAAGGTATTCGAGCCAAGGGAATACGGGTCGGCTATGAATTCGACCCTGAAATCGAAGCCGGATTAAGCGGTGCTGAGGCAGCAATCGCTGAAACTGGAACATTAGTACTTTCCTTAGAGAGGGGAAAACCGCAGTTCGTTTCCTTGATTCCGGAGGTCCACTTCGCGGTGGTCAATGCCGAGGATATCAGAGAAAATATCTACCAGGTCATGTCCTCCGAAAAGATAAAGCAAGCTTCTATGACAACACTGATCAGCGGTCCATCACGCACAGCTGATATCGAGATGACTTTGACGATTGGTGTGCATGGCCCTCGCCAGGTGCATGTTTTCTGTGTGCAGGATGATGATTTGGATTGAAAATTAATCCTCGATGTGATCCCTTTTACCAAGAAAATCAGAACCCACGCAACAACAATTGGCGTGGGTTTTTTGATAGAAGACTATCGCTTGCCCTGATAAATTGCAGATTTTGGGATTGACTTTGATGGATTAGTTTCGCTCCCGCCCTGATAGGTCAAGCAATCCCACAACTCGCTCAATTACGAACTGGGCAACTTCTGACTTGCTGATCAGTGGAAGTACTTCTTCACCACCCCCGGCATCCAGGATGGTCACCCGGTTGGTATCTACAGCAAAGCCAGCATCTGCTGCAGATATATCATTAGCAACAATTAGATCTAACTGTTTTGCTTCTAATTTCCGGCGAGCATTGCTGAGCAAATCTCTGCTTTCTGCGGCAAATCCAACGCTAATTTGTGGGTAGCCATTTCTTTCTCTCTCGTCTAAGATTTCGCTGAGTATGTCCGGGGTAGGTTCGAGGTTAATTTTTGGAACGCCATCAACCTTCTTAACTTTATCGTCTGTAATTGAAGCGGGACGAAAATCCGCAACTGCGGCGGCCATGAGCAACGCGGTGGAACCCGGGAGAGCTTTGAGCACCTCGTCTCTCATTTCTACTGCAGTTTGAATATCGATCCTTATTGCACCGGTTGGAGTGGTGAGATTCGTGGGTCCGCTGATCAGGATTACATCAGCCCCACGATCTAAGGCTGCCTGGGCAAGTGCAAATCCTTGCTTCCCGGATGAGCGGTTGGTGAGGCCTCGCACAGGGTCAATGGGTTCGAATGTTCTTCCAGCAGAGACGATGAATTTCTTACCAAGGAGAGGACCTTGTTGGGATAATGTATAGCGAATCTGACCTAATAATTCAACAGGCTCAACCATACGCCCAATTCCGGATAATCCAGAAGCGAGATGACCTTCTTCAGGGCCGATAATCAAAGTTTCACGCTGCCGCAGTATTTCCAAATTTGCCTGGGTCGCCGGGTGCGAATACATGCCGCCATCCATGGCTGGGGCGATGATCAATGGACACCTGGCGGCGAGTGAGGTCACTGTCAGCAAGTTGTCTGCAATGCCATGTGCCAATTTCGCTATCGTGTTGGCAGTTATCGGTGCGATGACAACCAGGTCTGTATTGCGAGCCAAGCCGATATGCTGAACGTGTCCCTGAGCTCCCCAAAGGTCCGCTTCAGTGAACGCCGGTTGCCCGGTCACGGATTGAAAAGTCAGCGGGGAGACAAAATTGGCAGCAGCTTGCGTCAGGATCACATCCACAAGAGAACCATGTTGTGCCAGCTTGGAGGCTAATTCCGCAGCTTTATAAGCAGCGATTGAGCCTGTGACACCTAAGACGATCCTTTTCTTATGGAAAGGGGTAATCATTTTCGCCGCCTTTCACTAATCAGGTTTGGTTATTTGAATCCAGCCGATTAAGGCCGAGCAACAAATACAATTCTTATCCTGACCTCATCTTCAGTATTGAGGATACCAGCAATGCTTATCGGGCCGAATCCGTATTCGCTCATCAAAATGGTCGTTGTTGCCTCACCAGTAATTGTATCTCCATTTCCAACCATCTTGACATCGAAAGTGACTGGATTGGTGACATCGCGAACTGTAAGATCTCCAGACACTTGAAATGCAATCTCCTGGCCTTGCTCATAACTATCCGGCAGCCCCTGTGCATCTTGTGGATTGAATTCAACGATCGGGTATTGTGCAGACTGTAAAAAGCGCTCACGAATGGCGTTATCACGTCTTTGATTGTCGGAGGTGAATTGACTTATGTCAACACGAACCACACCTATAGAGCTGTTTGCAGGGTTATCCCGATCGACTAGGATTTCTCCATTTACTTCAGTGGTGACACCAACAGCCACATTGAAGGCGCTATCCTGGTTTAAGAAAACCTCTCCTACTTCATAAATGACCTCTGACTCACCAGGTATGATCCTGAAGGTTTGCAGGCCACCTTCAGGAACCGGGTACGGGTAAACGTTACCGAAATTTGTATCAGGTGAGTCTACCGGGTAGGGAGGTGGATAAGCCGTGTCCCCGGTATCTTGTGGTTCGGGAGGGGGATAAGCTGGATCAACTTGGGTGTCGTTTTGTTGAACTGTTTCAGGTTCTAAGGGCGCAGGATAACTCTCAGGGGGTGCTTCGGTTGCGTTTTGACCCCCACAAGCAACTACAAGAAATGCAAGGATAACCAGTAAATAGATTGATTTTGACATTGTTACCTCCAAGGCATGAGTGTAAAGATTATATTATCCTTTGATGAAAGCAAAAGATTATTAATGCACTACTTAATTCATTAATAACTAATTGGCAGCTGGATTTTTACTAGCCTGTCGTGATGTGCAAGATCAGTGTGAAGGCTGATCTCTGCATATGGAAAAAGGTTTTTTGCAGTTGACTGGACTTTCCTCCCCTGGGAACTATCTATTTCGATTAACAGCAATGCACCTGGTTGGGTATAGGTGGAGGAAGTCACAAGTAGTTCTGAGATGAAGTCCATCCCATCTTTGCCTCCATTCAGTGCTGTATCTGGCTCATGCCCATGAATTTTCAAGGTTGGTAGTCTTTGGGATGGAATATACGGCAGATTTGCACAAATTAGATCAAATTGATGCGATATTGGGGACATCAAATCAGCTTGGAGGAAATTGATTCGCTCATTTACCCCATGCTGCACCGAATTCTTGCGAGCAATTCGAAGTACTGAAAGGGATATGTCACTTGCGATGAAGGATACATCAGGTGAGTTTTTCGCAATTGCGACTGCTATGCAGCCAGAACCTGTCCCGACGTCAGCCGCTGATCGACGACCTTGGTGCTTCCCGAGCCATTCCAAAGCAAGTTCTACCATCAATTCTGTTTCCGGCCGGGGGATCAGGGTCTCCGGGGTGACGATAAAATCCAAACCATAGAATTCCCTCTTGCCGATGATGTATGGCAGTGGGATACCTTTTACCAATGAATTTATTCCATCTTGGAATCTTGAATTCTCAGAAAATGATAATTCTACTTCTGGATGGGAAATAACCCAAGCACGTGGTTTCTCAAGCGTGTTTGCGAGAAGAATTTGGGCGTCCAAATTCGGAGTGTAACTAATTTTATTAAGGGTCTCAACGCTCTGATAAAGAGCTTGAGAAATTGTGATCAATCGTCAAATCCTGCAGCTGCTAAGCGATTAGCCTCTTCCCTGGTGGCCAGCTCATCAATGAAGAAGTCGATCTCTCCATCCATGACAGACGGCAAGTTATACGAAGAGAGATTAATGCGGTGATCAGTCACCCGGGACTGCGGGTAATTGTAGGTGCGGATTTTCTCCGAGCGTTCTCCTGTGCCAACTTGAGAACGGCGATCCTGGTCGATTTCTGCCTGCCGCTTCTCTTCTTCAATTTCATAAAGCCTGGCCCGTAAAATACTCATCGCCCGGGTCTTGTTTTGTAATTGAGATCTTTCATCCTGGCATTGCACAACGATTCCACTTGGCAGGTGGGTTAGCCTGACTGCGGTAGCATTCTTTTGAACACTTTGACCACCAGCTCCAGCAGATTTGTATACATCAACCCGAATATCACTGTCTGGAATTGCGATCTCTACATCGTCGACCTCAGCAAGTACGGCTACTGTTGCAGCAGAAGTGTGTATGCGCCCCTGTGATTCGGTGACGGGAACCCGCTGGACCCGGTGAACACCAGATTCAAACTTTAATCTCGAGAAAGCGCCCTGGCCCTTGATTAAGAAAGAGACTTCTTTGAACCCACCGATACCGATCTCGTTGGAAGAGAGTATCTCCACCTTCCAGCGTTTGCGTTCTGCGAAACGGCTGTACATTCGAAAAAGATCGGCAGCGAACATTGCGGCTTCATCACCACCTGTGCCGGCGCGCACTTCCATGATTACATTGCGTTTATCACGGGCATCTTGAGGCAGCAGCATGCCCTTCAACTCGAGTTCAAGGCTGTCTATTTCAGGTTCCAGCTGTTCCACTTCCGATATGGCCAGCATGCGGAACTCTTCATCATCAGTCTCGCTTAACGAACGAGCTTCTTCTAGTTGCTGAATCGCCTGGCGATAGCGCTGTGACTTAGTAATAAATGGTTCCAGCTCGGAGCGTTCCTTATTTAACTCTGCCGCGCGCTGGTAATCGTCACCAACCTCCATCAACAGCTGGGTCAATTCCTGGTAGCGTTCTTCAATACCGCTGAGCTTATCTAACATACCTTCAATTCATTTCCTGTGGAATAGAGAGTAGATTTATCTAAATAATCGCCGGAATTATACCATTGGAACTTTTCGTTTCTGATCTACGTCTTGAATGTTAAGGTAATTCAACCAGTTTTAGGAAAGGGGATTGAAGATGAGAAAAACCCTTGCAGCTATCTTTGTACTGGCATTATTCTGTGGAATTTCTTATGGACCAGGGCTGGCAGATGGGATCATTATCCCCGATCCGCCAATCTGCGATCCTTGTCCAATTCCATTCCCAATGTCGCAGTTATCGATCCGCTATCATCATGTGACTGTCACAATTAAGGATCAAATAGCCACAACTCACGTAGATCAGGTTTTCTACAATCCCAATGATTGGGAAGTTGAAGGGGATTATGTGTTTCCGATTCCAAAAGGTGCAACTATCAGCAATTTCACGCTGTGGATTGATGGTGAACCCATTGAAGGTGAGATTTTAGATGCCGAAACTGCCCGACAGACTTATGAGAAGATTGTATCAAGCATGCGTGATCCTGCGCTGCTGGAGTATGCTGATCAAGATGCTGTCAGGGCCAGGATATATCCGATACCCGCCAAAGGGGAACGCAGAATTGAGATCGAATACTCCCAGGTATTGACGGGTGAAAGCGGATTGGTGCACTACTTATATCCATTGGGAACAGAGAAGTTTTCCATAGAACCTCTGGAATCGGTCAGTATATCTGTTGAAATCGAATCTGTTTCACCTATCCGAGCAGTATATTCTCCAAGTCATAAAATATCGGTAATCAAGGATACCGAATACCATGTTGCAGCGGGTTATGAGGAACAAGATGTCCTGCCGGATCAAGATTTTTCCCTCGTTTATTCGATTGGTGAATCAGAAGCTTTTCACCTGCTGTCATACCGGGATGCTACTGACATAGATGACCCGGATGGATTTTTCCTGCTCCTTCTTGCGCCTGGATTGCAAACCTCTTTGCGACCCATTCCAAAGGACGTGTTGATCGTAGTTGATCAATCAGGCAGTATGGAGGGTGAAAAATTTGAACAAGCCCAGAATGCGATGAGATACATTCTGGAGCATCTAAATCCTGAAGACCGTTTTAACATTATCTCTTTCAGCACGGGTGTTGAATTATTCAGACATGAATTATCGTCTGCTTCAGAAATTGATGAGGCTATCGGATGGACAAACCAGCTAATGGCTGCCGGGAGTACAGATATCAATCGTGCCCTGCTGGAGGCTGTATCTCAAATCGAAGTGACCGGTCAGCATATTTGATTTTTCTTACCGATGGATTGCCGACTGTTGGTGAAGTTGAGAGTGAGAAGATCATCAGTAATTTACAAGAATTCACCCCTGATAACATGAGCCTATTTGCCTTTGGTGTTGGTTACGATGTAGACACTTACCTGCTTGATTCCCTCGCACAAAACCACCATGGTAAAAGCACATATGTGGTCCCCGGTGAAGAGCTGGATGAAACCATTTCCACGTTTTACACTAAGATCAGCGCACCTGTGATGACCAATTTAAAACTTGATTTTGGAGATTTGATAACCAGGGATATCTATCCCGATCTGCTGCCAGACCTATTCCAAGGATCTCAAATTGCCGTTGTTGGTCGATATGTTGACGGTGGAGTCGGGGATGTGACTTTGCAAGGGACAGTAAATGGTAGGTCAAAAATATTGGTTTTTGAGAACCAGGTTTTTGTCGAAGGAGGATCAGATCGTGATGATAGCCTCTCAAGCATTCCAAGTCTCTGGGCGACTAGAAAAATTGGCTACCTGCTGCGGCAAATCCGTCTTAATGGACCTGACAATGAAATAATCGAAGAAATCGTGCAGCTGAGCATCCGTTATGGAATTGTGACACCATATACATCTTACCTGGTTACAGAACCATCGCTGTTGGGGGCAGAAGAACAGGAACGAATCATTTCCGAAGAAGTTCAAAAATTCAACGATTTAGCGACCATGCCAACCTTTGGTCGGGAAGCAGTAGAACAGGCTGAGGGACAAAACTCATTAGCCAGTGCAGATGCTGCTCCAGAAGCTCCCACTGAAGCCATTGGAAAAGTGCGAATTATCGGAGCCCAGACCTTTATACTCTCGGATGGCATTTGGACGGATACACGCTTTGATCCTGACCTGGTGGAGTCCACAAAAATCGAATTCCTATCAGAGCAGTATTTCTCTCTTGCCCGAAACCACCCGCAATTGGCGAAAGCATTTGCCCTGGGCACGCAAGTAATTGTCCTATTAGGCGATACAGCGTACGAAATTACAACTGATGGTTCCCCAATATCGATAACTCCAACTGCAACCCACGAAAATAATCAACCAACTCCCACGATCGAAAGCCAGGATCAAGTTGATGGTAAATCCAAACAACTCCCTTCAACTACTGCTTCTCTACTGCCTTGATCGGGCGGTTTGATCATAACAATGCTGCCAATGCTCGTAATTGGAATGGGGAGGATCAGAAAATCTGTGAAAAGATGATGGATAAAAAAAACCGCCTGGTTGGAATTCACTACCAGGCGGTTTTTTATCTTGATTGAAGTAATTAATTGGGATCAATCGTTTTCATACTCAAAGCGATTTTCGACTCCATACGGTGCATCGTCAATATGAACTTTTTCCATTCCACGTTCACCCTTGTTCGGGGCTG
>PVMK01155596.1_pt1 | contig 10365 bp, 8 predicted proteins | sample 1853481 | NCBI WGS metagenome assembly PVMK01 (sample SAMN08533507, study PRJNA380276) | Marine sediment metagenome, whole genome shotgun sequencing project. | reverse complement strand
TTCGTCGGCAGGATCGCCGGCGGGCCCGTCGTCCGATAGTGAACGCACCCTGCTCACCAGCGTCTCGCACAAGTCCTCCAGAAGAGTCAGCTGCTTCTGCTGATTCGCCAGCGCGGTATTGAGTTCGCCCAACATGTCTTCCTGATGAGCCAGCTTGCTTTCAATGTCGATCAATCGGTTTTCGTCCACAGTTTCTCTCGTTTTTACGCATGCCTGGGTGCGAACAGTAAGATCCCGCACGCATTTCTGCAACAGCTACGGAACACCGTGTATTCTAGCGGGTCGGAACACTCCCGCAGCTGGCTTTACGCAACCCACACATGTCGATCATTCGATTCGAAGAAATATCGCTTGAGTTTGGCGATCAGAAAATATTGACCGAAGCCGATCTGGCGATCGAGCCCGGCGAGCGCATCTGCCTGATCGGCAGAAACGCGGCCGGCAAATCCACGACCTTCAAATTGATTACGGGGGAGCTGGAGCCGGATCGTGGCACCATAGTGGCAAAAACAGGTCTGGTAGTAAGCCAACTCGCGCAGACCATCCCGGACTCTCAGGACATGCTGGCCGCGGACGTTGTCCGATCCGGGCTCGCCGGTATTGAGCTGCTGCTCCGGGACTACCAGAAGCTCTCACGGACGGATCTTGATGAGGCCGGCCTGCGCGAACTTGAGGAACTGCACAAACAAATCGACACGCATGGTGGCTGGCACATCGAGCAACGCGTCGAGACGGTAATGACGGACCTGAGCCTGCCGTCCGGCAAGAGAATGAATGAATTATCCGGTGGCTGGCGACGACGTGTCGCGCTAGCGAAGGCGTTGGTACAAAAGCCGGACTTGTTGCTGCTCGACGAGCCCACCAACCACCTCGATATCGTTACCATCAAATGGCTGGAATCCATCATCTATTCTTATGATGGCGCAGTATTGTTCATCACGCATGACCGCGCCTTTTTGCAGAAGCTCGCAACACGTATCGTTGAAATTGATCGCGGGAAACTAACCAGCTGGCCTGGTGATTATCAGAATTTCTTGCGCCGCAAGGAAAAAGCACTCAAAGACGAGGCGGCCGTAAACTCCCGCTTCGATAAAAAACTGGAGCAGGAAGAAATCTGGATTCGCCAGGGGATCAAGGCGCGGCGCACGCGCAATGAAGGCAGAGCGCGAGCGCTGATGGCGCTGCGCAAGGAGCGCGCCAAACGAATTAATCGCGATCCGGCCGCCCGTATTCATATCGAAGAAGCTGAGCAGTCCGGGCGCAAGGTGATTCGGGCACGAAACGTCGGCTACAGGTTTGATGACGAGCCGCTCATCGAGGACTTTTCGGTCAAGATCATGCGCGGCGATCGTATTGGCATCCTTGGAAATAATGGTGTCGGGAAAACTACCCTGTTGCGATTGTTACTCGGTGAGCTTAAGCCGCAGTCAGGGACGATCAAGCATGGCACCAACCTGGAGGTTGGCTATTTCGATCAGATGCGTGAGTCCCTGGATCTTGAGAAGTCCGTCGCCGAAAACGTTGGAGACGGACGAACGTACATAAAACTGAATGGTAAAGACCGGCATGTCATTGGCTATCTCAAAGGTTTTCTGTTCAGCCCGAAGCGATCGATAATGCCGGTCAAGTCCTTGTCAGGCGGAGAACGCAACCGGATTATTCTCGCGAAATTGTTCACGAAGGCAGCCAACCTGCTGGTTCTCGACGAGCCCACCAATGACCTCGACATGGAAACCCTCGAGGTTCTGGAGCAGAAATTGACCGAGTACAACGGAACCTTGATCGTTGTCAGTCATGACCGGCAATTTCTCGACAATGTCGTAACCAGCACCATTGTCTTTGAGGAAAATGCGCAGGTGCGTGAGTACGTCGGTGGTTACACAGACTGGTTGCGGCAGGGCCATGCACTGGCGGAAGTCGAAAGCCCCGACGGCGGGAGCCACTCCGGTGCAAGCAACTGCAAAGGCTCCAGAATCGTTAAGGCGAAGAAGCTTGGCTACAAGGAAGCACGAGAACTCGAACAGCTGCGGCACAAATTGAATCACTTGAAGCCAGGATTGAGCATCTGCAACGACAAATAGCGGCGCCGGATTTCTACGGCTCAGGAAAGGACGCCGCGCAGGCGTCCTGCAGGAACTCAACGACGAGCAGAAAAGACTGGAGCAATCGGTGGAGCGCTGGTCCGAACTCGAAGAAAAGCAGGAAGAGTACGAAGCCAGCCGTTCTCGTTAGCTGTCGCCTACGACGTATAGTCGCCCAATTCCAAACTACGCGTCAGCCAGGGTATTTGCCTTGATGGGCTAAGACCGACAGTTGAGGTAATAGGACAAGTTGCGGAGTTGACCGATCTGTACAGTATTTGGCTTACGGGAGACGTTGCTATGAACAACCAGCCAATCATTATTACTGACGACCTGAACGGCAAGTACCTGGACATGGCCGCTCTGGAGAACGAACAGAAGCAGCTTAGAGAAGAAACACTCGAGTGGATATGTCTTTCCGCTCTTTCAAAACTGCGTGTTGCCTGGGGCAGCTGAGCGAGGGTGATAAAAAGCTGGATAGCTGCCCTGAATGATAGCTGTAAAAGCTGGTATCTAATCGTACAGACACTGTCAGACGAAATCGCGCTCTGAACGTCGCCTTTCTTCAAAAGCGGACGCTCAGATCATCGAGAAATCAATAGAACGACGGGCTGGAAGCGGTTGCGATTTCAACCGGTCGATGCAACGTCTAATCTCTCACTATAGAGAAGAGGATGTTGAAAATGAAGCAGCGACCGAAAATCTTTTACACTGAATCTGACAAGTCATTGATGTGGGATCGCTGGCAGAAAGGCGAGTCATTAAACTCGATTGCCAGACTCTTTGGTCGCCACCATTCGGCGATACAGGGTATTTTGGCCAGGAGCGGACATTCATTTGATTATTCGCAAAGGGACATAGTGACGAGCCAGGTGGTCGGTAGTTCGAGTCTCTCCGGGCGCGTTTGGAGTTATAGTTGGCTTTCAGGCGCAATTTTCATAAACCAGGATTTGAATCGTAACCATGTGCTTGCCTGAGGTTCATTTGATTCGACGACCTCTGCGCCATCTATCATGGCGTGCCACTCGAGTTTTCCGTCGTCGTTCAGCGTTACCCGGTAGGCCAGCTTCGGTATCAGTTCGTCCAGGGCTTTGGCCAATGCGCCGGTCAGCTCAACGGAATCGATGAGTAGGCCCATTTCTGCATTAATATCGATCGAACGAGGATCCAAATTTAGCGAGCCAACGAACAGGTAGCGTCGGTCGATTAAGATCAATTTTGTATGAAGCGTAAACAGCTCCGGGCCGTCACCGGCTTGGGCGACGCGCCCGGCATCTGCGCGCGTCTCGTAGATTTCCACGCCCGCCTGTATGACATCCTTACGGTAACGAGCGTATCCGGAATGCACCGGGACGTGGTTGTTTGATGCCAGCGAATTGGTCGCCACGACAACTCGAAGCCCCCTGTCGATCAGGTTGCGCGCGTACTCGACGCCCTGCTTGCCCGGCACATAATAGGGCGAGATGAACACCACCTCGTGCTCGGCACTCTGCAGTAGCTGATTAAGGTCGACCGCCAGCTGCTTGAACTCTTCGCTGACCGGATTTTCGAGTTTGTCGGGGTGGTCTACCAGTACCTCGGCATCGGCCGGGAATAGGGACTGCCTTCCGGACAGCAAGTTTTGCATCAAATCACTAGCGAGCGCATCGCGGTAGATGCTGGCATAGATATCGTCGACGTCTTCCGCAATTTCGGCCCGAACCGCCCCCAACTCACCGGCCTTGAAATTCTTGGACAGCTGCTCGACCGGTACGGCGAGCCTGTGATTCCAATAAACATCAAAGGATTTCGATATCTCGGTGGCGATGGAACCAAATGCGACGACGTCGAGGTCTGCAAATACTGATGTCTCTTTTAGCTGAAAGTATTCGTCGGCGATGTTCCTTCCGCCGACGATGCTAATGGCAGCATCAACGGTGAATGACTTGTTGTGCATACGCCGGTTGGCCTGGCGAAAATTACCCATAAAGTTCACCCATTGAAGACCTCGACGGGAAATCGGATTGAACAGTCGTACTTCGATGTTAGGGTGCTGATTAATCAGCAACAGGTTGCGATCGGGTGCTGTTGTGAAAATATCGTCGAGGAGAAATCGAACTCGCACACCACGATCGGCGGCCCTCAGTAAAGCGTTGGTTATGACCTTGCCCGCAGTATCGTCCTTCATCAGAAAGTACTGGAGGTCTATGCTCTTTTCGGCCTTCTCCGCCATGTCCAGTCGAGCGCCCAGGGAATCCATACCCTGTGCCAACGGAAAGAACCCGGACTGACCGTCGTGAATGTCGACCCACCCGTCGGCCAACCTGCCGTAATGCGTATCGCCCAAGTCCACGATGAAAACGCTGTGGGATTTGTCACCATCGAGAGGGACCGTTGCGCAGCCTGCCGCCGACACGACTGTTGCTAAGAAGCAGAAACGGGCAACGCGGCCGGCAATTCCAAGCATTAGGGCGCTTCCGGCGGACACCTTGTGAACTTCACCTGATCTATTATGCTGATATCTATCCCGGGAATCAGGATGTATACCGAACCGGCGCGATATGGGTGTGGTCTTGCTATTCGGCTGCTATTCACCGTCGATGCAGCTGAAGCTTGCGACATCTCGCAAGATGCGAGCATTCGCGCAGAATTAATTAGTGACAAACGAGCGACTTTCTCTGTCATCAGTTACCTCATACTCAGTTGGATCTGTGCCCTTTCGACCGATTTTACTGAGAGTCAGGCGGCCGCTATGGGTCAGTAGCAGCCTGCCAGTAGTGTATCAGCCCAACGACTGCTTCGGGATGCATTCCAGCCATTCGTTACCCACTTTTCAGGAATGTTGATTTTGAGTGTCTGCTCGCATCGTAAGCAGCCGTCGGTGACCGATTCGGAATGTTGACGAAGGTCGGAAAACGGCCAAAAGCAGACATTGTGCTTACGGCCTTTGAGCACAGTCTCTAGCAGGCTATTTGAAAAAGCTCTGACCTACCAAACGATTGAGTACGACTGCTTAGTTTTCCGGGTCGACCCACTCCTCGTAGCCGATGTCTTCCATGTCCAAGGTGCCGGAGGGGATCCAAATCACCACACGAAGACCATCGGTGTAATAGGGGTCGCCAGTCACGTTTTGACTGGGTTGATCAATTGGTGCCGACCCCACGCCACGTACGTACGCGAACATTGCCAATACTTCGTTGTAGGCCAGATTCTCGAGCAAGAATTCCCTTGTCTCGTCAACGTCGGGATCAATCTTGTGGGTGGTGATCGTCTTCCAGGTAAAGCGTACGCCGATGTCGCGACTGATTTGACCGATCCAGACCCGTTTGCCTTGGAAGGTCATCGGCGACAACCAAAGCCGGAAATGATTCCGCTCGTGGATGTTCTCGCGAATCCGCTGCATCGCGATGTCCTGCCGACGATCAAACATATACAGACTGCTGATCGGCGAATAACGGTATTGTCCTCCAGTAATGAATGACATTGCCGTTTTGAACCCTGAGGCGGCGGTCACAACCTCGGTCTCGTCCCAACCGGCTCGTATGAAAGCGTAAAACAGGTCCTCGGTCTCGCCAATGATTACCAGGTTAAGCGGGTCCCCCTGATTCATCCCGCCCTTATCGGTCGCGCAGCACGGCAGTTGTTCAAGTGTCTCAATCAACGATGCCGGATCGTCAAAGTCCATGATCTGATCCTCGTCATAAATGGAGGAAAAATCGACCTCGTAATGATCAATTGCGAGGCCTGGGACCTGGATAAAAAACGTGAAATACCATGCGTCGTCTTCCCCGAAAATGTCGACATTGAAGGATTTTGTGCCCTCATCGAGGTTCGTGAACATGAATCCGGATCGCGTGTCACCCGGTGCGATCTGCAGATTCATGCCGTTCTGGAAGAAATACTGCTCAGCTTTCGCTCTGGCCCGCGTGCTGCGATTCAGGGACGCGACTTCGATTGGCGATTGATAGTCGTGGTCGAGTCCGACGGGCATGAACGCCACCGTTTCCTGCGTCGAGTTCTCAATCTCCAGCCACACAGGCTGAATGCGTTTCTTATAGAGTGATACGCCAAACAGGTCCCGGGACTCGGTTGCGCTCGGTACCGCTGCGGTGACCCGAATGCCGGCTTCGATCTGCGTCTGTGCGCGATCCCGAAATGGGACCGACTCAATAGGTTTCGGTTCGAACCCTGTTGCACATCCGGTCGAGACGATGGTCCACCCGAGCAACAGCGCTACACGCCGATGCACAATTGCATGCTTACCGGTCTTTTTCACTGTATCCATCGAGGCGGGGCATCCCAATCTACGAGGGTTGCATCGAGAATCGAATAAGGTTCGGCCGACGACCACAGGACGACACGATAGCCGTCGGAGAAGTATGAGGGGCGCAGCAAATTGGTCCAGAACGACTCGACAGGGGCGACTTCCTTTCCCGACATCCACGCGTACTTTTCGAGTGCCTGCGCGTACAAGTGATTTTGTAGCGTGAAGCTACGCGCGTTATCCACATCGGGGTCGAGTCGCGTCACTGCAAACGCAGACCTGAAGAAGTGCCTGACCTGGCAAACCCAGACCCGCTCCTCCCCGGCCACAAACGGTGCCAGCCACGCCCGCAGTTCGTAAAAACTGTCGTCCAAGGTCTTCTGGTAGCGAAAGATCGCATCCTGCTGACGGCCAAACAGGTACTGCTGCTCCATACCAGCTGCCTCGGCCGCTGATGTCTCGGTCCAGTTGCCGCGCAGCATCGCATACATTAATTCCTCTCCATCACCAATGAATACGACGTTAATCGGATCACCCGTTTCGGCCCCATTTTCACCCGTGCTGCAGCAGGGCAGATCCTTTATTGCCTGCCGAAGATCGTCTTCGTTGTGCACGGCAATTTGATCGGCCGAGTAGATCGAGTCGAAATCGACGTTGGCGTAGTCTGGGACAAAACCTGGCACACGGAGCAAAAATGTGAAACTGTACGATTCGTCAGGGCCGAACAAATCAACGTTGAATCCTTTTGCACCGTAGTCCGCATGCGTCAGCACGAAACCTGAGCGTGTCTCGCCCGGATCTATGTAACGAGGCATCGCGAGTGCGTCGAAGTGTCGAATCATTTCCGCCCGGCCCTTTTTGGAGAAACCGCGGCGATTCGCATAGGCGGCCTCGTGGGGCGAAAAATAGAACCGGTCCGTGCTAACCGGTGCATATCGAATCTGCTCAGGACCGTTGTTCTGGACCTCGAGCCAGACGGGCTGAACACCCTTGTCATAGAGCTGGACGCCGAAGATTGCAGCGGTTTCCTCGCGCCCCGGCACAGCGGCGGCCACCCGAACGGTTTCTTCGGTCTGTGACTGGGACCGGGCGCGCAGTTCCGCCGACTCTATGCCTTCGTAAACATAGGCGCGGCCCCCGCAACTCGCCAACAGGAGGGTGCAGACGATGGCAACGGAGATTCGAGAGCACCCGCGTATTCTAATCCATTCAGACTGTGTCATACGTCGCCCAATGATCTATCGGAATTTCCAGTACACAGATATTTTTGAATGTACGCTCATTATGATCGAAGTCCGAGTCCTTCCAATACACTATCGACAGCGCATCGCCGATGTCATCCCTATCGCTCCCCGCGGCAACGTCACAGATTCTTTCCTGTAGACCAACGTTGCCTTCCAGCCGGCCCGTGGTGATTCTGACACGATCTGGAGGCAATGAAAGCATGGCGCCATCGAAGCTACCATACGTACACTAACGGGTGCCCGTTTTGGTGCCCAGTTTGACTGCGAGTCAATCTCTCCGTTCAACCACGGACTGCCTGTGGAAACTACTAATACCGTGGCTGGATCCTTGGTGCTATCTTGAATATTCAGGGAGATATCTTGGTCAGTGGCGCGCCGAACGAATTTCGCAGGGAATCTGTAAAGGCGGAATTCCCGTTGCCCAATGTGGGAGTCGGGTACCGGTATTCACTATCTCCGAAATGGGCATTCAGGACTCGCTTCGATTATCTGAGCGTCGATATAGGCGACTTTGACGGCAGCCTGGTAAATGGCTCGCTGGGGTTCAACTATCGGTTGTTCGAGAATTTCGCTGTCGGGCTGAGTTACAACATATTTGAACTGGACTTGGGTATCACGCGAACTGATTGGCGAGGCGAGGTAAAGTCGAGATACGAGGGCCTGTACGTACACGCCAGCGCCTACTGGTAGGAATCCGAATTTTTCCGAACCCATTTCCGATAACATAAACTAATGAAACACGCTCGCTACTGATCGCAGGTACAGATTTTTCCCTATCGCAATGCAAACGATCGGCATATACGGCGCTTAATATCAAAGCTACGAATCGATGCCGGGACATTGGAGCGGCAAAATGAATCGACAACTCCTTCACTTCTTTTTCCCTTTGTTCTGTCTTGGCCTTGTGCTCCAGGGACAAGTAGCCGGGGCAGAGCAGCCACACCCTAACATCCTGTTAATCGTCGTCGATGACATGGGCTACTCTGATGTCGGCGCCTTCGGTGGCGAGATTGAAACCCCGCATATCGATGCGCTTGCCGAGGCCGGCATCAGGATGACCAATTTCTATGTCGGGCCAACGTGCTCACCGACACGATCGATGTTGATGTCTGGAAACGACAATCATGTGGCCGGACTCGGCAATATGAACGAAGCACTAACGCCAAATCAGGTCGGCCAGCCGGGCTATGAGGGCTATCTCAATGACCGTGTGGTCTCGGTTGCCTCGCTGTTAAATGGTGCCGGTTATCACACCTACATGGCGGGCAAGTGGCATTTGGGTGAGGAACCGGAACACGACCCATCTGAAAAGGGCTTCGAGAAATCTTTCACGATGTTGCAGGGCGGGGCCAGCCATTTCGATGATGAATGGATGATGTATGCCAACTACACACCAACCTATCGCGAAAACGGTATACGGACACATGTACCGCAGGGCTTTTACTCAACGGAGTTCTATACGGACAAGACAATTCAGTATATCGATGAGCAGGAAGACGATGCCCCCTTCTTCGCCTATCTATCATTTACCGCGGTGCATGATCCATTGCACCTGCCCGATGACTGGCTAGACCGATACGCAGGCAAGTACTCAATGGGATATGACCGGGTGCGCGAGCAGCGTCTATCACGCATGAAAAGGCTAGGTATCGTGCCGGACAGCACAGTGCTTGGCCCATGGCTGGCGATGGTGCCCAAATGGGCGGATCTGAGCGCGGAGCAACAATTTGCAGAAGCCCGCAAGATGGAACTTTATGCTGCTATGGTCGCCAACATCGACTTTCATGTCGGTCGCCTTGTTGAACACCTAGAGCAAGCTGGCAAGCTGGACAATACGCTGATCATCTTCTTCTCCGACAATGGTGCCAACGGTGCCGAAATGCATATGTATCCGGAGACGGATGAAGCATGGGTTGCGAGAAATTCGGATAACCGATATTCGAACTGGGGTCGGCGCGGCTCACGTGTTGCACAAGGCCCGGGCTGGGCTCAGGCGAGTTCTACACCGTTCAGACTGTTCAAAGCATTTATAGCTGAAGGCGGCATCCGCTCGCCCTTGATCATCAGTGGCCCACCGCTTGCTCGCAGGGGGGAAACACTAGACGCGGTTGCTCACGTGATGGACATTGCACCGACGCTTTTGGCTATCGCTGGAGCCTCTTACCCGTCATCGAATGAAAAGGGCGATCTGGTTCCACCGCGAGGGAGGTCTATGCTGCCCTTGCTGGCAGCGCAGGCCTCAAGCATTCGTGAAGAAGACGATTACCTGGCTTGGGAATTTTTCGACTGGCATGCTGTAAGAACGGGTGCCTGGAAAGCAACTTGGATCAGGGAACCCTTCGGTAGCGGTGACTGGCAGCTGTTTGACATGGCAGTAGACCCCGGTGAATCCAATGACGTGGCGGCTCAACATCCGGAGGTGATGCAAGAGCTCGCCGATAAGTGGGACGTGTATGCGGGCGAAGTGGGGATTGTGCCGCGCGAGGTAAGCGATTGGCCGGACCAATAGTTATTAAGGGGAAACGATATGCGGACGATGAATCTGGCGATTATTTTGTGTCTTTTCGTAGGCAGTGCTTTAGCGCAGGCAGCCGCAACTTGGGAGGTTCGTAAGATGCCCAGCGGTCGATGTGAAGTTGTGCGCATCGACCCGAAACCTGCCGCTGGCACACGCGTTGCGGGCCCTTACAAGACGAAACAGCGCGCCGAAGAGGAGCGGAACCGACTCAGGAAAACGCCTAAATGTAAGAGGTCAGGCGCAGAAATAATGTCGCCTTCGGGTCAACTGCAGCCCGTC
>PVMK01167095.1_pt1 | contig 10367 bp, 12 predicted proteins | sample 1853481 | NCBI WGS metagenome assembly PVMK01 (sample SAMN08533507, study PRJNA380276) | Marine sediment metagenome, whole genome shotgun sequencing project. | reverse complement strand
CAGAAAAAATCGCCATTCTTTTGGCGATTTTTTCTTTAATGAAATAGCATTTCTAATGATGCACACGGGGTAAGTACTTTGTTATTATTTTCCCAAGGTCAATAGCACCTGTGATACCAATCTATCGATATACGCTATGTTCCTAAATACATTATTATAAAAATATGTCAAGACGCTTAATTATCAGTTCAGGAATAATAATATTGACTGTTATTGTGGGTGGGATTCTTCTCACTCGCGCCCGCGTTCTTGCGGCACCTGAGCAGCCCATTCCCTTCAGCCACAGGGCTCACGTTGGTAACGGGGTACAGTGCCTGTATTGCCATGTGGAAGCTACTCGTTCTGAGATTGCCGGCATCCCTTCTTTAGAGAAGTGCATGGGCTGCCACAGCTTCATCACGATAGAGAGCGAATCGGTTCAAACTGTTATCGATTATTGGGATCGTGGGGAACCAATCCCCTGGGCGCGTGTCAATGTGCAGCCCGACTTCGTTTATTTCAGTCATCAACCGCACACACTTGCAGGACTCAACTGCGAAACCTGCCACGGCGATGTCGGCAGCATGGGTGTTGCGAAACCGGTGGTAAAGATGGATATGGGATGGTGTTTGGATTGCCACCTAGAACAACCGGATGAGAAGGTCCCCAAATTGGTTGATTGTCTGGCTTGTCACAAATAAGCAATTATGACGAAAAAATTATCACGCCGAGATTTTTTAAAGATTGCCACTGGAGCCGCAGTTACCACTGGTTTCGCACCGGCAGTCCGCAGTATCATACTAGAACCTTACGTTCGCCCGCCCGAAGAAACACTTCCTGGCAAAGCCGCCTGGTATGCCAGCACCTGTCGCCAATGTCCCGCTGGTTGCGGGATCGTTGTCAAAACGATCAACGGACGTGCAAAGAAGATTGAGGGCAACCCCAATCACCCATTGAATCGTGGAAAATTGTGCGCCCGTGGTCAGGCTGGTCTCCAGATGCTATACAACCCCGATAGGTTGAAAAACGCGGTGCGCCAGAGTGGAGGTCGAGGGTCAAAAAAGTTCGAGCCAATGTATTGGTCGGATGCCTTAGATCTGCTCACCCAAAAGGTTTCAACCTTGGGTGAACCAGCGCGATTGGCATTTTTGGGCGGTTTGATGCCCGATCATCTCAATCATCTTGTTAACCGCTGGCTGGGGGCCTTAGGCGCACCACCGCCCATCATGTTCGATCTTTTGACAGCTCTTGAGGGGCGCTCATCGATCATTCAAGCATCTGAAACATTGTTTGGCGTACCACAATATCCCGTATACGATATCCAGAACGCAGATGTGATCTTCTCATTCGGCGCCAATTTCCTTGAATCCTGGGGATCCCCTGTCAACCATAGTCACGCATTTGGCGAGTTTAGAGGTCAACCAGGTGGACGTGGATTCTTTGTCCAATTCGAATCGCGCCTCTCAGCAACGGCGGCCTCAGCCGATGAGTGGGTGCCACTTCGTCCTGGCATGGATGGCCTTGTGGCTATTGCAATCGGGCGCATCATTCTGGAAAATCGCCTCAGCGCATTTACTCAGGAGCAGGCAAATCTTTACCAGAATGTAGATGTAAGTGCCTTGGCTGATGCAACTGGCATCTCAGTTGATGAATTAGAAAGATTAGCTAATATATTTGCCTCCGCAAATCGCCCGCTGGCCATCCCGGGTGGATCTCCTATAGGTCATCAGAATGGTCAGGCTGCGATTGAGGCTATACAGTCACTCAACCTGATTTTGAGACGATTCGGTAAGAGCGGTGGCGTTTTCCTTTCTCCGCTAGTCCCAGTAGATACCCTGCCTTCTGTTGGTGCCCCAGACTCTTTTCAGTCTGTGCAACAGCTTATCGAGCGCATGAGTTCAGGTGAAGTGGATTTGCTGTTTATTCACGGCGCAAATCCAATATTTGAGTTACCTGCTGCAGCTGGTTTCTTAGAGGCCCTCCGCCGCGTGCCCTATGTCGTCTCTTTTAGTCCATTTGTAGATGAAACCGCAGTGTGGGCCGATTTGATCCTACCCGATCATACCTATCTGGAGGCCTGGGGTTATCAGATCCCTTCCCCTGGCGCTGATCGTCCAATTGTAAGCAGTCAGCAGCCTATCGTTCGGCCGCTTTATGATACACGTTCCACCGCGGATGTGATCCTGGCAATGGCTGCCAAACAAGGGGGCTTGATTGCGGAAGCACTTCCGTGGGCTGATGAGGTATTATTCCTCGAGGATGCTTCTGGTGGGCTGTATGGGTCAAGTCTCAGCGCCCATAGCCCAAAATCAGCAGGAGCATTTTGGGCGGCATGGCGGCAGAATGGGGGTTGGTGGTCGGAAGGTGAACTCCGTCAGGAACCAGAACCGATTGGCTTTCCCGACAACCCCTTATCAGTCATTGCCCCTGTATTCGAGGGGGAGCAAGATGATTTCCCTTTACACCTATACCCTTATGCGAGCCTGGGATTGAGTGATGGCCGCGGCGCGAACCTGCCCTGGTTGCAGGAAATGCCTGACCCAATGACCACAGCACGGTGGGAAACCTGGGTAGAAATCAATCCGCAAACTGCCCACGAGTATGGCATAGAGGACAATGATATCGTCCAAATCATTTCACCTTTTGGAGAAATTGAAGCAATCGCAGTCGTTTTTCCCGGTATTAGACCAGATGTGGTTGCGATTCCAATCGGGCAAGGACACACAGAATATGGGCGCTATGCAAAAGGGAGAGGCAGCAACCCCATTGATTTATTGGCTGCAGTTAATGACAAAAAAACTGGCACATTAGCTTGGGGAGCTACACGGGTGCGTATAAAACTAACGGGACGAAATTATAAATTGGCAAGGTTGGAGAGTTTAGATGGCAAAGGACGCGAGACAATCCGCTGAAGAAAAGAAACCCGAAAAGGGGCGCCGTTGGGCCATGACAATTGACCTGGACCGTTGTACTGGCTGTCAGGCATGTGTGATTGCCTGCCATGCTGAGAATAACGTTCCGGTGGTAGGTGAGGCTGAAGCTGCCTACGGTCGCTGGGCTCATTGGATTCATATTGAACGATATTGGGAGGGTGAATACCCCAATGTTAAGGCGCGTTTCATGCCTGTTTTATGTCAACAGTGCACAGCTGCGCCCTGTGAACCGGTCTGCCCTGTTTATGCAACCTATCACAGCGAAGAAGGACTAAATGCGCAGATATATAACCGTTGTATCGGAACTCGATTTTGCGGCAGTGCCTGCCCGTACAAAGTACGCACCTTTAACTGGTTCGATCCGCAATTTGCTGAACCACTCACTGAGCAATTAAACCCAGATGTGACAGTGCGTGTTCGCGGTATTATGGAAAAATGCACTTTCTGTGTGCAACGCATCCGGCGTGCTGAGGAGGATGCTCAGGCCGATAATCGAGAATTGAGTGATGGAGAGATCCAACCAGCCTGCGCTCAAACTTGCCCGCCGGGAGCAATTGTTTTTGGGGACTTAAATAACCCGGAGAGCCGCGTCAGCCAATTGGAACCCAGTCACCGTTCTTTCCGTTTGCTTGATCATCTGGGTACAGATCCAGCTGTCATCTATCTCAAGGGAGGCGAAACGAATGTCTGATACTCTCGCTAATTCCTCGATGTTGGCCAACAAGAATGATGAAAGTCATCGTATTCCAGAGGAATTTCACGATCGATTATTGCTCGAAAAAGCCTTGGATGACGAGATCAACCAGGCTGTACTGCAGCCAATGCAACGTACCGGTCCTTGGTTTTGGATAATCGTAAGTGTGCTATCAGCGATTATAATTTGGGGATTGTACGCTTGGTTCTACCAGATCAAGTGGGGCTTTGGTGTAGCTGGAATAACTCGTCCGGTTTATTGGGGGACCTATATTGCCACTTTTGTGTTCTGGGTCGGGATTAGCCACGCCGGAACGATGATTTCAGCCGTATTGCGGATTTTCAAAGCGGATTGGCGGCGCCCGATCACACGCGGCGCAGAGGCGATGACTGCATTCGCACTCATGATGGCTGGTTTGTTTCCATTAATTCACCTGGGGCGAATCTGGAAGTTTTACTGGATGATCCCATATCCCAACAACCGGATGTTGTGGCCCAACTTTCAATCACCTCTGATGTGGGATATGGTGGCAATTTTTACGTACCTGATTGGAAGTGGTCTCTACCTTTACCTTGCGTTGATCCCAGATATGGCTATGGCCCGGGACAATACCGAAGGATGGCGATACAAACTATATCGTTTGCTTGGATTGGGATGGCGTGGTACTGAGGCAGAGTGGCACAAACTCCACCGTGCCTTAAGCATCTTTTCGATCATTATCATACCCGTATTCCTTTCTGTTCATTCAATTGTCGCCTGGGATTTTGCCATAACCCTTCAGCCTCGCTGGCATAGCTCGATATTCGCTCCCTTCTTTGTTGTTGGTGCGGTTTATTCTGGTCTTGCCGCCCTGGCAGTTATCCTGGTCGTAGTACGTTCAGGTATGAAACTACAAGCCTTTCTCCGTAAGGAACACTTCGACGCGCTTGGCAAGCTGGTGATGGTTGCCGGTATTAGCTGGCTATACATGTGGTTTGCGGGATTGATCGTAGAATGGTATGGTAACGAGCCAATCGTTATGGAATTGCTGCACGATGAGTTTTCTGGTCCTTTGGTTAACCTCTTTTATATTCAAATGATCTGCAATATAACGCCTATCATTTTTTTGGCGTTCAAAAAAGTGCGGACAACGCCATTCTTATTATTGATCTTCGCAATTATGGTCAATATCGGGATGTTTACCGAGCGCGTTCTGATCGTAATTGGCAATCTCCAGCGAAATTACATGCCTTTCAGTTGGGGTGATTATCAACCAACCTGGGTAGAAATCAGCATCGTGGCTATGACATTTGCGGGTTTCACACTACTTTACATCCTGTTCTCGCGCATATTCCCATACGTGCCGGTCTGGGAAATCAAAGAGGGACGTTTGCGATATTCCCTACGCCGTATTGGACGATTGTTAGTACCTACTGCAGCAGAGATAGAATAACTTTGACCTCAAATCCTACCTTTACCCCAGAAAGATGAGCGAGATGATTAATTTAATGGGTTTGTTCGATGAATCGACGAGGACCGCGGATGCAATTGACGATCTGTATCGACTTGGTATCCCCGAAAAGAATCTAATAGTGATGACAGGTGTTCCATATCCTGAGCAAGCGCTTGGCCGACATCGGGAATGGCTCCGGCTGCCCTATGTTGTTCTCGGCGGAGCGCTGGCAGGATTATTTTTTGGCATCTTTCTATCGGTAGGAACTCCCTCTTTTTATCCCCTCACCTTGGGGGGGCGATCAATCATCACGGGGCCTCCTGCTGCCATTATCACTTTTGTGTTTACAATGATGGCCACAATAGTGTCTACCTTTCTTGGCGTAGTTTGGGAAATGGGTTTTCCAAGCTTTGAGCCTAAACATTACCACAAACTTGTTACCAGTGGTTATATTGCAATCTCACTTGAATGTCGCGAAGCAGAGGAGAAAGAAATCATTACTATTTTTGAAACTCATGGCGGCCTTCATATTCACCGATCCGAAAGGATGGAGATATGAGTCAACGCACCAAAAGAGGTTTGATACTTATCGGTTTGGTAATAATTCCGTTTATTGTTGGCCTGTTGTTCACGTATGAGATTTTGAAGATTAATTTTCCGACTGACATGGCGGACCAGCCATCGATCAGCTATCAGGAGGGGCCGCGTCTGTTACCTCCTGATGGATCTGTATCAGTATTGGCGGAACCTATCGTTTTAGACACCATACCGTCAAATCCAATCCCTGCAGACACTGTTTCACTCCAGCGAGGGGAAATCTTATATTCAATCCACTGCTCCCTTTGTCATGGTACCAGCGGTCAGGGCGATGGGACAATAGCAAAGTATTATGACAAGCAGGTACCCAGTGATCTGTCCGCCACCTATATTGCGTTCTTGTTCGACGGTACTCTTTATCGAACCGTTAGTCAAGGATTTGGACAGATGCCGGGATTATCAGAAAATTTAACACCCCGCGAGCGATGGGATGTGATTAATTTCCTTCGCACCCTGGAGAAAAAATAATGAAAAACGCCAGTGCCATGTTACTTAAATCAACGGTTTTTTCTGGGATGATTCGGTTTGCTATGCTCCTGGGGATGATTACCCTCATAATTACATTGACAGCCTGCGCACCACCACAGCCTTTACCCGCAGGACCAACGCCCATTTCTACACTAATTCCAGCAACAATGCCACCAACCAATATTGAGCCCGCAGAAGTTTCTCTCCAGGTGGTTGAGAGCTATCCGGCCGGTCTTCCATCTGCATTGAAAGGGCAAGATTTATACGGTAAGCACTGCGCTTCGTGTCATGGCATTGATGGAAAAGGGCTGGTACCAAATGCGCGCAATTTTGGCGATGTAGACTACATGCGCGGCGAAACTCCGGCTGATTTCTATGCCATCATTACAGAAGGACGCGGGGCAGATATGCCCACTTTTGGTGAAGAACTCACTTCTGATGAACGTTGGGCAGTTGTGTATTTCGTCTGGCGCTTTAGCACTACCGATGAATTACTTCTAGGAGGAAGCGAAATCTATATAGGCAGCTGTGCTTCATGTCATGGCGAGGATGGTCACAGCATGATCCTGGGTGCAGCCGATTTTCCCGACCAACGCTTCATGGCTAACCAGTCCCCCAGCGACCTTTATGTATCAGTTACCCAAGGACTGGGCTCGATGCCAGCTTGGCAAGCTCGTCTTAGTCAAGACGAGCGCTGGTCCGTGATAGATTACATTCGTTCTTTTACATATGCTCCCCAAATAGGTGATGAGGCAGAATCAGAAACGACTGCATCGACAAGCAGTGTGAGTGAGCGTTTGGTATGCACTCTTTACCTGGAGCGAGGCAATCCCTTTGAATGGGATAACACTGAAGCAATTAATGTCGGCAAGACGCTCTACAATAATAACTGCGCAGGCTGTCATGGCGAGGACGGAACGGGCAGACTTCCTGGAATTCTGGATTTCACAGATCCCACTACACAAGCCGATTTGCGCAAAAACACTGGTAAATACCTGTGCAGCATCGCCGAGGGTTTGGAAGGCATGCCACAGTTTAAAGACACAATGAGCGAAGAAGAAATGTGGCAATTATTGATCTGGACAGCATCATTTGGAGACTAAATTACTTTAACGCTCAATAAATAGTTAATAGTTTTGTATGATGGCTAATGTGCTACACCCAAAATAAGGGTGTAGCACATTTTTTTTGAATCCTGCCATAGTTTTCCATTGTCCTGCTTTCTAATGCAATGCTTGCTATGAAGGTATAATAGGTTGAGGATTTAAGCCAATGCCACTTCGATTCCAAGTTATAAATTATGTTAATAGCAGTTTGCGTGCCAAGATCTCCCTGGGTGTGATACTACCTCTGATCATATTTTTGGGGATTTTTTCGGTAATTGAAAATAATCGCCAAAAGGAAATTGTCCTTCACAATCTGTCATCATCTGCCTCGCGTTCTGCTCGAGTGATCGAAAATAGATTGCGACATGAAATGTTGGAATCGGATTTTTTAGGAGTGCAGAGTTTCATAGATTCAATGGACGACGCAGAAGAGTTTAGTGTCATCTATCTTTTGGACACTAGTGGGAAAGTAATATTTGCACCAAATCAACAAGGGGTTGGCACCCAACTAAATTATACTGAGCCTGGTTGCATTCCATGTCATCGCTTGGACCCAGACGCTCGATCAAACAGTGTAATTGTTATAGCAGATGATGGACAACGTGTATTTCGTAGCATGTATCCGATTAGAAATTCATCAGAGTGCTCAAAATGTCATGACCCGAACCAAGAAATTATCGGCTTATTACTAACCGATATGCCTGTAGCTTCCGTGGAAACGGCCCTGAAAGTCAGTTTTAGTGAGAATCTTTTTTGGTGGGTTGGTATGATTCTAATAACTGCCCTGACTATCAATTTTTCAATGAATTCTCTTGTAATTCAACGGTTCCAAAGCCTAGCTCAGGCACTGAAAGGCTTCGGGAAAGGACACCATGATATTCGTTTAGAGAGTGGTGGCTTGGATGAAATCGCTCAACTGGGCGAATCATTTAATGAGATGGGGCGACTGATTGAGATTGAGGAGACCGAAACAAAAAATTATCCGATGAACTACGAAATCAAAACATACAGCGCGGTGAACTACTCAAACACTTGATCACTGCTCAAGAAGATGAGCGTAAACGAGTTGCTCGGGAACTTCACGATGATCTTGGGCAGGCTCTAAGTGCCCTATCACTCCAGGTGCAATCATTGGAAAAGCTCATCAACCCAAATCGCAATGATATAAAGGAGCAGTTGAACCAAATCAATGATTTGATAAGTGAAACAACTGAGCGGATGTACGAACTTATGTTAGCGCTTCGCCCCCCCGTACTTGATGAATTTGGGTTGGAGGCTGCTTTACACTACCACGCCGAGAAATTTCTAAGTGGGAGTGGAATTAAATATGATTTGGATGCGAGTGGCTATTTAGACCGCCTTAAACCTGACTTAGAGACAGCCCTATACAGGGTGTTTCAAGAGGCTTTATCGAACATTAGACGGCATGCTCAAGCTAAGCATGTGAAAATCACTCTTGAGCTCAAAGATGGTATTTTTGTGGGTATAATCAAAGATGATGGTAAGGGCTTTGATACTCGAAATGTAGGGAGTAATGGCGACGATTCGGGAGGACTGGGCATGTTGAATATGAAGGAGCGAATAGCCCAATATCATGGACATGTTGAAATTAATTCCAATCTTGGCAGAGGTACAACCATTATCATCCGGCTTCCAATTGTGGAGGTAAGATGTGACTGACCAAATTCATGTACTCATTGTTGATGACCACCCGATTATTCGATCAGGCCTCCGATCTCTCTTGACCGCCGAATCAGATTTCAAAGTTGTTGGTGAGGCCACAGATGGTAAAATGGGGATAGAGAAAGCGAAAACTCTCCGCCCAGATGTAATTTTAATGGATATCTCAATGCCAAATATAAATGGTTTGGATGCGACACGTCAGATTAAGAGTAAATACCCCGAAATCCAAATATTAGCATTGTCGATACATCGATCAGATAAATATTTCTTTGAGATGCTTCGAGCGGGTGCTTCTGGTTATATTCTCAAAACTGCTAGAATCCGTGATTTATTGGAAGCTATCCGAGTAGTGAATAAGGGACAAGTGTTTCTGTATCCAGAGATAGCCGTAAAATTAGTGCGCGGATATCTGAATTTATCAGAATGGGAAAATGAGACCATACTAAGCCCGAGAGAGAAGGAAATCCTGTCTTTGATGGCTGAAGGTTATTCAAATAAGGATATCGCCGAGAAGCTGGTTATCAGCCCCAGCACGGTGAATTCTCATCGCAGAAATCTGATGAGTAAACTTGGGCTCAACAACCGTCACGAATTGATTGAATATGTCCGTAAACGCGATTTCAATCAGGGTTTATGATTTGTTGTTTCTAACAATGTCATATCGTACAGAAAAAAAACCGCCAATTTTTTGGCGGTTTTTTCTTTAGGAATTTAGCATTTCCAACGATTCACAATGGGAAGGAAATTCATTATTATTAGGGCAGATCAATATGTGTGTGGTGGTCCTATGTCCCTTCAACAGATATTCATTTTATGGTTTTCTCCCTTGTTTTACGATTCTTTACGTCGGCTTTTGAAACATCCTGACATTGAATTTGTAGGTGCAACTTCAAACTATTCTGCGGCTCATACAGAGATCGTTAATGCGAAACCAAACATAATATTGATTGAAGATAATGGCAAGGAGCATAATGAGATGGTTATGGAATACTTCGACACTTCCCACGGAGCCATAAAGATTATCTTTCTTGGTCTCACAGATAAAAAATTAGTTGTTTATCACCTCGAGAAGAGGTCATTAGTAAAGACTGAGGATCTGCTTCAATTGATTCTTAGTGAATTGAGATAATTCGAAATAATTAAGGAGGTTTAAATATTTAATCATAACAAATAGTATTTTCGAACTCTAAAAATTACAAGGAGAATGTAATATGAATCGCAAATTATTAATAATCAGTTTGGCAATGTTTTTTGTACTAATATTTACCGCATGTGCCGGAGAACCAGGATCCACTGGCCAATCAGGTCCGCAAGGCCCGGCTGGCCCGGCAGGCCCGGCTGGTTCGGATGGAGCGGCTGGCTCGGCCGGATCGGATGCTGAGGTAATGGCCACCGATCTATCATGCACTGAATGCCATGACGATACTTCACTAATCACAGGCAGTTTTCTTGCCTGTGATTAGTGAAGTATCGTC
>PVMK01183686.1_pt1 | contig 10368 bp, 9 predicted proteins | sample 1853481 | NCBI WGS metagenome assembly PVMK01 (sample SAMN08533507, study PRJNA380276) | Marine sediment metagenome, whole genome shotgun sequencing project. | reverse complement strand
GTTGATGTTTTATCTATACTCCCTGCGGGTTGAAAGGAATGGCTATGGAAGGACAGTTTGCCCTCAAAGATTTTATTCACCCGGTTTTAAATGAGGAAGTCAGGACGATCAGCGGTCATTATGTATTGGCCCGGGAGAACCGGTTTGCATTCAAAGGCCGGGAGGTTCTGTATTATATTGGCTGTGCGATTGTGGATTCGTCCTGCTGCGCTCCGGGAGGCTGTGCCTATGCGCTGGTTCCGGGGTATATCAGGCAGTGGAAATACAAATTGAACCCGGAAAATCTATCGGTTTCTCAAGTGGAACCGATACGGGATAAGGATTATCAGGAAGAACTGCGACGCCTCATAAATGAAAAAGAATCGGTGCAGCAGGTCAATTTTGAATAGAAATTAATTACAGACGGATGCAGATTAGAACAATCTGAAAAAATCATCCACAGATTACGCAGATTTCACAGATTTTAAAAAAAATTAACTATAAATAAAATTGGAACCACAGCTTTTTAACTAATCTGTTAAAATCTGCATAATTTGTGAAAAAAAATAGTTTTGAATAATCTGCGTTAATCTGCGAAATCTGCGGATAAATATTTCACCCATCGTGTTCTGCGTTCATCAGCGTGAATCTGCGGTTAATTAAAGCAAATAGGGGGATAGATGGAGGGAAAGGAGATAAACGGGGTCGGATTTGTTGCCGGCAGCTGGCCGCTGGACACCGAAAAATCAACGATTGTCTTTATTCATAGTTCCGGCGGTTCCGCGAATTACTGGAAGGCACAGGTGCAAGGCCTATCTGAAAGGGTCAACACGGTGGCAGTTGACCTCCCGGGCCACGGCCGAAGCGGAAAAAACGGAAAAAATACCATTGCGGACTACGCACAAACGATGGTCGAATTTATCGATGCCGCTGACATCCCGCGTCCGATTCCCTGCGGATTAAGTATTGGCGGCGCCATCGTTCAGCAGTTGTTGCTTGATTTTTCGAAACAATTTGAAGCCGGAATTTTGATCGGTACCGGTGCAAAATTGAAAATATTGCCGATGATTTTTGAGGCAATTGAAAAGGACTACCCCGGATTTGTGGAGATGTTGTGTAAATTGGCAGCATCGGAAAAAACAGCGCCTGAGGAAATCCAACCTTTCCGGGATGACCTGCAAAAATGCGATCCCCGGGTTACCTTTGGTGATTTCGAGGCCTGCAATCGGTTCGATGTGATGGACCAGCTTGCTGAAATAAGCGTTCCGGTAATGATCATTTCGGCTCAAGACGATAAGCTGGCACCTCCGAAATATGCCGATTTTCTTGAATCGGCCATTCCAAATGCGACCCGGGCTCATATCCTGGATGCGGGCCACATCGCCTCGATGGAAAAGTCCCGGGAGGTCAATCAGGCGATCATCGAGTTTCTGGACAACCAGGGACTTTGATCGTTGCAAACTCCGAGGCTTGCATGTATATGGATGATTTGCAATATTCGTAGATGTGCGATTTCTGAGAGCCTATGTTCAATTGGTTAAACCAATCAAACCAATAAAACAGTTTTCTGAAAGGAAGAGAGATGAGTGATGTTTTTGAGGGTTGCGCGCGCGGTTGGACGAGCTGGCAGTCGGTTTACCGAAAACTGAAAACAAAATAGAAATCAGGTTACTGAAACGCCTGTTTACCGAAGCGCAAGCTGAATTTTTCGTGCAGCTTCATCCCTTGCTGGAAGCGCCCGATGATGTCGCCAATCGGTTGAACCGGGACCCGGGTGAAGTCGCTGATTTGATGGAGCAAATGGCGAAAAAGGGTTGCTTTTTCGGAAACGCGACGGCGATCGGGTTCGTTATGCAGCTGTGCCTTATGTGGTCGGGATATTTGAATTCCAGGTTAAATCAATAGATAAAGAGCTTGCAAAGGAGGCCGAAGACTATTTTGAAGCGGTTTACGGGCGTGCGCTTCAGTCATATAAGACTCCGGTGTTACGAACCATTCCGATCAATCGTCAAATGGTGGCCGACTGGCCGATTGCACCCTACGAAGATGTTCTACAGATTGTTGAAGGCCAGGAAAAAATTGCAATTGCTCCCTGCATCTGCCGAACAACCAGAAAACTGGCCGACCATGATTGCGATAAACCCATGGAAAACTGTTTTTCGTTCGGTTCCCACGCTGAATATTATGTTGAGAACGGCATGGGCCGTTTTATCACCAAAGAAGAAGCCAAGCAGATCGTTATCAATAATGAAGAAGCCGGTCTGGTGATGCAGCCGTTCAATTCGAAAAAAGTTGGCGGGATGTGCAGCTGCTGCGGTGACTGCTGCGGGATGCTGCGCTCGTTGAAAAGCAGCCGAATCCGGCGGAGGCCGTGCAGAGCAATTATTACGCACAGGTGGAAGAAGAGCTGTGCACGGGGTGTGAAACCTGCGTGGACCGCTGCCAGATGGAAGCCGTTGAGGTGGTTGACGGCATTTCGACAGTCCTGCTTAATCGCTGTATCGGCTGCGGACTGTGTGTGACCACCTGCCCGACAGAGGCCATCCAATTAATAAAAAAATCCGAAGACCAGCTTTACGAGCCCCCGAAATCCGGAGTAGAGACCTACATGCGCATCATGCAGGAAAGAGGTAAGATATAAGCGCGATGCGCGTTCGGGGTTCTGGGTTCAGAGGTTCAGGGTTCAGCGCCGCCGCCGGCCTGAAAAGCGTCCAGTCTAATCTTAAAAGAAACTTTGCCCTTGGCTAGTTTCCTATGACGGGTTAACAAAAAAATGAACATCGAACATCGAACACTGAACGTCCAACATCGAATAATGTATTCTGTCAATTTAGACTGACCAACATGCGGCGCAGGTGCCTGGCTGCACAAGCGAAGCTACCCTTCGCAATCCTGCGGCTCGCTTGTTTTAAAATAGATAAAGCGTAGCGTCATCAATATTCGACGTTCGGTGTTGGACGTTCGATGTTCGACGTTCAATATTTTCACTGTTCCGGCCACCTGAAGTTTCATACGAGGTTTCAGGTGTCAGTCAAAAAGCTCAAAGCTCAAAGCTCAAAGGCTCAAGGATAAAGGCCGGTTTCATTAGTTCAATTAGTTCAATTGGTTGGTTCTGAGATGGCGCCGATTAAAAGATTTGAGGATCTTGAATGCGGGAAGGCGTTAAGAGAACTAACCAATAAAACCAATAAGACCAATTAAACCAATACAACAAAAAGAGAACCTCTGAACGTTGAACCTGGAACGTGAATCATGAAGGATGATAAAGGTCTATACTACTATCCTTTTCCATTGAACCAACGCGTGCGGATGTACGTGCGTGAAGGGGTAGATGAGGTCTGGTTTCGGATGTGGAATTCCGACGATGCGAAACTGTGGGACGAGCACGGCTGGGTTCCCTACGAGGCGATCAAAAAGGCCCAGGGAATGTATCAGATAAAGGATTTTGATCCCAAACAGGCCTATGACATTCAAATTGCCCAGGCACTGATAAAGGAAGACAAGCAGTCCGAATAGCTGCGATAATTATCTAAAATAGTCTCTCACGCAAATTAGAACAATCTGAGATAATGATCCACAGATTACGCGGATTACACGGATTAATAAAAAATAAATTATAAAGGTCCACCAATACAAATGATAATCTGCGTAATCTGCTAATTTGTTTTTTCTGTGTTTTTAAACTAATTGTAATCTGCGGAAATCTGCGTAATCTGCGGATAAATATTTCACCCATCGAGTTCTGAGTGAATCCGTGTGGTTCTGTGGCTAATTAATCTTAATAGTTCGCGTATTACCCGCTTTATGTCTCCTTTAACGATTACCATCAAAGAAAATCTGCAGCTCGAAAACGTGCCCCCGGAACTCATGGAGACACTTGTCGAGAAGCTTCAATTTCCCAACCCCAAATGGCTGGAAAATGACCGTATGGGCCGCTGGAATCGGGGCACTCCCCGGGTTCTCAAGTATTACGATAAAGTCGGCCGAACCGGGCTGTGGATGCCGCGCGGCTATATCCGGCATTTAATTAATCTGTGCCGTCGGCAGGACATTCAATTCCGTATCGATGATCAGCGGCGCCGGCTCAAACCGCTGAATTTTACCTTCAGCGGCCGGCTCAAACCCTTTCAGAAAATTGCTGTGGATAAAATGCTGGCTAAAGATTTCGGGACGCTGAGCTCTGCCACCGGTTCCGGCAAGACGGTGATGGCCCTTTACATCATCGCGAAGCGAAAGCAGCCGGCACTGATCATCGTTCACACGAAAGAACTCGCCGGCCAATGGGTTGATCGTATCGGAACTTTTCTCGGCATCGAATCCGAAGATGTTGGATTTATCGGAAGCGGCCAGAAACGCATCGGTGAGAAGATTACCGTTGCCCTGGTGCAATCCCTTTATAAATGTGCTGATGAGGTTGCTGAGAATATTGGCTTTTTACTGGTTGACGAATGCCATCGGTGTCCAAGCCGCACCTTCACCGAGGCGGTCTCCTATTTCGATTCTCAATATATGCTCGGCTTTTCCGCCACACCGTATCGGAGGGATAAACTTTCCAAATTAATTTTTTGGCACCTGGGCGACAAGCACCACGAAGTGGACAAAAGCCAATTAATCGAAAGCGGTGATGTGTTGCCTGCCAGGGTGGTCTTTCGCAAAACACATTTCACCACGCACTATGATCCGGTCAATGAATACAGCAAGATGCTGGCTGAACTTGCCACCGACACAGAGAGAAATATTCAAATCGCCTCAGACGTTGCCGGCGAAGCCGCCAGAAACCCCGGTATTTGCCTCATCCTATCCGATCGCAAGGCGCATTGTCAGAATCTGCAGGCGCTGCTGCGCTACCGGTTCAAATTGCCGTCCGAATTACTTACCGGAGATCTCGATACCGCCGAGCGTAAAAGAGTCCTGGAGCGGATCAACCACGGGCATGTTCACGTACTGATTGCCACCGGGCAGTTAATCGGGGAAGGTTTTGACTGTAAAGAACTGACCACCTTATTTCTGGCAACCCCGATAAAATTCAGTGGGCGCTTGCTTCAGTATCTCGGCAGAGTTCTGCGCCCGGCACCCGGGAAAAAATTTGCCAGAGTATATGATTACGTGGATGAGAAAGTGGATACTCTCAGGAAAGCGGCTATGGCGCGGAAGCGCGTCTATCGAAGGTAGCCAGCCAAAAGCATCCTTGTTTACCACAGACCCGCCCGCCTCGCCTTGCTCGCATGGCGGGCGTGGGAGCACAGAGCTAAACAGGCTCAAAACTGAAAGCTGAAAGCTCAAAGCCGATCCACAGATTTCATTGAATTTGTGATTTAATGGTCCGCAGATTACGCAGAACAAAAAATATTATTTATCCGCAGATTACGCAGATTTCCGCAGATTTAAAAAATTAATTTTAAGAGCTAACCATGTAAAATTATTCCAGGGGCGCAAAAAGTTCGAAATAATATAAACTTTGAGCGCTAAAGTATCGTTTTTAATGTAATCTGTGGATATTATTTTTATAGATCTTTACATAGTTTTAATCTGCGTTAATCTGCGTAATCTGCGGATAAATTATTCTCCAATTCAAGGTAATCTGCGGATAAATTTAGCTTTTGAATTTTGCGGGCCCTCGCCCGCCATCGCGAGCCGCTCAGGCGAGGCGGGCAGGTCTGTGGTAAATAACACCTACCGTCCTTCCTCGATATATCCCTGAACTCTCCAGGACGTTCACCATTCGCAATTTGTATAAATAAATACAATTTTTGATTGATAAAAATGAGAGAATGCGGTATCTTATTATTTAGAACAAATTTGGATGCTTAGATGATTGATTCGCCTCGGGGGCTTCAAATATAAAATGAAAACAAACGGTGTTCATACTTCGACGGGTAAAACCAGCGGCCCGGATGACGTATTGCGAATACTCGATTCGCTGTTGGCAGATTCCAGTCAAAAGCGGCTCACCGGAAGCCAGGCAACCGTTATTCTTGATGCGCTTGCCAGCGCCAACGATCCGGCTCTGGTCGTCCGGTTCCCGGTTGTGCTGAGCATCTGTGCCCGCAACGGCGTTTCACTCAACAGCCATGCATTGTTTTCCAAATACTGGGAATCGAGTCCGAAAAAGAAAAATCTGGAAAAATTGCTGTTAATCAGTGGCGAATTATTCGACCTTGAGGGAATTGAAGCACCACAAAACCTGAAGAAAATAGTCCGGTCGCTAAAGGCAAAGTACGGCTCCTTGCAGTCGGCGAAACTCCTTTCACTGAGCAGCGGTATGACGATCGCCATCAAAGATATTCAAAATATCTTAAGGGGCTACACTGCCAAAATTAAAAATGCCGCCCCGGTAAGTACAAGCGGAGCGCCGAATAAGGAGCTGAAAAAGGATACGCTGCAGCGGTCCGTTGAGCTGGATGCCTGTCTGGACCGGCTTTTTCCACCCAAACAAAAGGACCTGATTTTTAAAAAGTTAAACGGTGAATCATTTACGAAAACTGAACGTGAATATTATTCCCGGATTGTTCGGAAAAAATTGCAGGCCATCGCCAATTTTCAGGTTGGTTATGTTGCTGATCGGCTGACGCAAAAATAGGTAACAATAGCAAGTGAGCTAAAGTTTAAAATGATCTAAAGTGACTAAAGTTAAGGTGTCGCTGTGCTCCATCTTTTATTTTTAGAAATGGAAGAATTCATTAACTTTAGTCACTTTAAACTTTAGTTCACTTTAGTCACTTCTTTTTAGTATGAACCCAACCGGCGATACCAAAAATACGGCCGGTTCAGATCCATAATGAAAAATGTAAGGGATATGCAATGGAAATCTTCTGGGAGATTGCGTTACATACGGTTGAAATTCTTACACTGCTGTTTGGTGTTCTGGGAATGGCATTTTCCCTGCTGCTCCTGTTTTCGCCCCGCCTGACAAAATCCATCGGCAATTTTTTTAATCGCAGCATCAGCGTTGAATCCAAAATAAATATCCTGGATATGGATATTCCAACGGAGGCGTTAATTTACAGCCATCATGTTATTTTCGGCCTATGTCTTGTTGCGGGTTCAATCTTTGCCCTCATTTTTTTCTTTTTTAATATCGATATATCCAACTTTGCGAAGGTGTTTCTCGGGGCCCACAAATATTTTATGACCCTTGAGATCGTTTTTTTCTTTTTTGCCTGGATTGCCAGGATTGCATGCATCTTTGGACTGGTATTGGGCTTCTTGCTGCTGTTTGCGCCGCTAAAAATGCGGGCGATCGAGGCTAAAGTGAATACCTGGTTTGAAACACGGGCTATTTTTGAAAAGCTGGATTACAGCGGTCCCGAACTGGACGTTCTTTTTTTCCGCCATCCCTTCTTTTTCGGCATGGCCGGCGCTGTTATTTCATTTCTGATCATTACTCTGTCTATCGTTAATTTGCTGAGCTGATATTATATACAGTTAATTCGTTAATTACTCCGCCCTGAAAAATAGCATATTTAGGGTTGCAAATTGTTCTTTGAAAACTGAAGTAAGTTGTTAGATCGAAGGTTCGGCGGATTAATTATTTTATGCTGCGCATTTTTTTATGCTTTTTTGGGCTTTTTAATTTCATCCCGGATGCTGATGTAAAAAAAATAGTATGGACTAAGCTCTTGAAGTCTTGTATTTTCTTCAATTTTCAAAGAACAAATTTACGATACCAAACCTGTTATGGCTATTTTTCAGGGCGGAGTAATTAGTTGATTCGTCAAATAGTTAAAATCGGTGAGACTCAAAGAGCACTCCGCAAAGTGACTTTGTTCCGCTTTTGATTAGAGCGTTTGTCAAAATAACGTTCCGATAGCGGTAGTTTGTTGTGTCTTCTCAGGGTTGTCGATAACGTCCAATATGGCCTGATGCAAACGCTCTAATAATTTTAAGCTGTTACACATTACATTTTCCCTTGTTAGCAAATCTGGCAAACGGAACATATTTATGACAACCGCTATAATTGGAGCTGATAATGGAGAAAAGAAAGTTTCGGATTTTCCCGTTCGAGAGAATGAGTGTCGAATTCCCGTGGCAAATCTGGGCTGTGGGCTGGTTGTGCATATTTAAAGGCATTATCTGGCTGGCCTATGAGCCGAATTTGGCGGGTAACCTGCTGAGCTTTTTCGGCGCTAAATACCTGCTGGAGATGCTGCCGTTGATTATTTTCGGAATCGGTATATGGAATATGCGCAGATGGGCAGTATGGGGGGCAGTGGCTGTCTGTGCCATTAATTTGATTATATTTTTCTTTACCCCCCAAGCTTTCAGCGCCATGCTGGTAAAATCCGAGGTCATCATCTGGTCGGTTTTGCTATCGGGTATCACCCTGATTTGCAACGGGCCGCTGGGTGATTTGCTGGTCCTCCTCGCCGCTCCCCTTTTACTTAAAAACATTAAAAAGAAAAGTTAAAAAACCCGGAAGGAAGGCAAGAGGGAATAAATTTGTTATTTCAAATGCTCTTCCGTGTACAAGGATAGCTCGATCATGCGCTCAAGAAGTTCGTCCGTCTGCAACTCTGGGAAATTGTGACGAACGAGCTCTTTACAAAACAGGCGGCAAATATAACGGAGCTTGCGGCTTTTTTGTTTGCCGGCATATACAAAGTCTCTGTGCCCGTTATTAATAACGATCACATTTTTTTCAATATCGAATCGTGAACGCCACATTTCACCAGGCGCCCGGCGATAGGTATACCCGGGAAGCCCTTTATTGGCTTTTCCGGTTTTGGATGATTGATCCATGAGAGAGTCGGTGACGGTTATCAAGGCCTCATCTTTGCATATCTTATCCCCCTGCCGAGCAACCACCTGCAATGTTGTCAGGCACGGTTCCGGAGGTGCAATGAAAACGATCGATTCAAGGTGATTCTCATTGAGATGGCCTTCTCCATCGGTAATATCCCATTGATATTCCAGGTTTTCCAAAACGACCCTTCGGGAGCGGTCCCTACAGACAACACGATATTTCCTGCGCTTGTCAACCGAAACGACACTCGATTTTGGAGAAATCAGCGCGCTGAACAAAGGGCCGGCATATTCAAAAAATTGTTTTTGCCCGCTGTCATTGTCATCCAGTTCCGGCACATCTTCAGGGTTCTCACTTTCACGGTCGTTTTCTTCACGGGAACCTCCACGTATGGATCCGCTGGAAAAAAGACTCCCCGATTTTTTTTGAAGCTTTCCATAAATATCAAACCAGTCATATTCCTCTTGCGGAAGACGCAAAAAAGCCTCTTTGAGAGCACGCTGGACCCTGCGCAGAATCTGGCGGCTTGATCTCTCCTCTTCAGCTTTGCGCTGGTCTTCGATGATTTGCTGCAGGTGGTTTTCGACAGGGTCCATCGCCCGGCAAAAAATATCAAAATGATCATCGCGAATAATCCCATGGCGTGTCCCCGGCGTGAGATTCAAAAACGGTACGTCCACAATGCCTTGCAGATAACCCTCTGTCCACGGTTCTTTCTGAAAATGGTCGAGTTCAGTAATTGACGGCAGTACCCGCGTCCCGCGCCGATACAAACCAACCCGGTTTGAAGGACCCGGATCGCTGAGATAAAGCTCCAGATAGATATCATCCTGTGCGGTTTTGGCCGGTTTCAGGTCATGTAGCAGTCGTCCGGTGAATTGTCGCGGGACAACGATAAGCTCTTTTCTGCCGGTACGATCAACTACTTTTACCGTTACTTCCGCTGTTTTTATCCGGTCCCTGAGTTCGGAGGCAAGATAACGCTGAATCTTTTCTCCTGTCAAAGATCGCAATCCCGGCAGCAGGGATAGATCGTCAGGTCCGTACCCTTAAAAGGGAGCAAAACCCTTTTCTTTGTGACTGAAAAATCCGGTGAGTCCTTGGCCATAGTCATTTCGTAAGTGTTCCCATCTTCCCCGCAACTGGTCATATTGAGGTTCTGGCCGACCGTCCAAAAGCTAAGGAGACCGATGCCGAATTCTCCCTGGATCCCCTTTGTTCCCTCTGACTTGAACTGCCGTTTGATAGAATCACAAATATGTGTCGCCACGCGACGAAAATCGGGCAGACCTTGTTTATCTCTTGGTATGCCCTCGCCATCATCGCTGATTTTGAGGTAGAACTCACCTTTCTTTTTACCCCTCATGATGATGATCTGTTTTGCTCGTGCATCAATGCTGTTTTCCACAAACTCGGCGACTGCTTTCAAGGGATTTGTTTGGCTTTTGGCGATGATGCTGATTGCATTCCAGTGATCGGCAATGCGCAACTTTCCGGCACGCGCGCCTTTTTTTATCTTTTTACGTACGGATTTGGACACGATTGATCCTTTGTTCGTCATTGAAAGGGTTGCTCACCAGGATTTTGTGATAAGTTTGGCCATCGCTTAAATCTTCGGAAAGGATCATCATGCATCCTGCTCGCTC